>Ga0307509_10007841_pt1 | contig 13806 bp, 13 predicted proteins | sample 10_EM_MG_FD_202245 | JGI IMG/M metagenome (GOLD analysis project Ga0307509, IMG submission 202245) | Populus trichocarpa ectomycorrhiza microbial communities from riparian zone in the Pacific Northwest, United States - 10_EM | ecosystem: Host-associated > Plants > Roots > Unclassified | place...
CGCGATATGGACATCCAGATACTGCGCGGTTGTTGGTCCAGAGCAGCGCAGCTGTGGATATCCAGGACAAAGAAGGCCGGACGCCGTTGTTGACGGCATCAGGATATGGACGTCTTGATACCGTGGAGGTTTTGATCGAGAGTGGCGCAGCTGTGGACACCCCCAACAATGAAGGCTGGACACCATTGTTTGCAGCGTCGCGATATGGACATCTAGATATTGTGCGGCTGTTGATCCAGAACGGCGCAGATGTAGGCTCCCAGGACAACGAAGGTTGGACACCATTGTTCGGAGCGTCGGTATATGAACACCTAGATATCGTGCGGCTGTTGATCCAAAACGGCGCAGCTGTAGGCTCCCGCGACAATGAAGGCCGGACACCATTGTTTGCAGCATCGCAATATGGACATCTAGATATTGTGCAGTTGTTGATCGAGAGCTCCGCAGCTATGGACACCCCAGACAATGAAGGCGAGACACCATTATTTGGGGCGTCGCGACATGGTCATCTAGATGTCGTGCGTTTGTTGGTCCAGAGCGGCACACCTGTAGACACCCCAGACAAGGAAGGCTGGACGCCATTGTTCGCGGCGTCGCGATATGGACATCTAGACATCGTGCAGTCATTGATCCAGAGCGGGGCAGCTGTAGGCTCTCGGGACAACGAAGGCGTGACGCCATTGTTCGCAGCGTTACGATATGGTCATCTAGATATCGTTCAGGTGTTGATCCAGAGAGGCGCAGCTGTGGACACCCCAGGCAACGAATGCTCGACACCATTGACAGCAGCGTCTGGATATGGACATCCAGATACAGTGCGGTTGTTGATCCAGAGCGGTGCAGCCGTAAACCCCTGGGACAACGGAGGCTCGACACCATTGTTCGCAGCGTCTGGATATGGACACCTAGATATCGTGCAGTTATTGATTCAGAGCGGCGCTGCTGTGGACACCCCAGGCAACGAAGGCTGGACACCATTGTTTTCAGCGTCGCGATATGGACATCTAGATATCGTGCGATTCTTGATCCAGAGCGGCGCAGCTGTGGACACCCCAAGCAACGAAGGCTGGACACCATTGAAGTCAGCATCGCGATATGAACATCTAGATATCGTGCGATTATTGATCCAGAGCGGCACAGCTGTAGACTCCCAGGACAATGGAGGCTGGACGTCATTATTGGAAGCGTCTGGAAACGGACATCTGGATATCGTGCAGTTGTTGATCCAGAGAGGTGCAGCTGTAGACCTCCGAGACAACGCAGGGTGGACACCATTGTTTGCAGCGTCGGCGTGTGGACACCTAGATATCGTGCAGTTGTTGATACAGAGCGGCGCAGCTGTAGACCCCCGGGACAACGGAGGATGGACACCATTGTTTTCGACATCGGCATGTGGACACCTAGATGTCGTGCAATTGTTAATTCAGAATGGTGCAGCTGTGGACACTCCAGGCAACGAAGGGTGGACACCATTGCTCGCAGCGTCGCGATATGGGCATCTAGATATCGTGCGGTTGTTGGTTCAGAGGGGCGCAGCTGTGGATACCCAAGACAACGAAGGCTCGACACCATTGATTGTAGCATCCCGGAATGGTCATCTACATATTGCACAAGTGTTGATAGACCACAGCGCGGTCTTAGATGCACAAGACGCTGGCCTCTCTACTTCTTTACATCACGCATCAGCCGAGGGACACCTCCGTGTCGTGCAGCTGCTGATAGAGCACCACGCGGACCTGTACAAGCGGAATAAAAACCAGCAGACACCCTTGTACCGAGCTGTTGCTGGTGGGCGACTTGATATCGCAAGTTTCCTTCTCAAATCCGGGTCAAGCCCCAACTCTCGAGATAATAATGGCTCCATTCTGTTGCACACAGCAGCGCATAATGGCCATCTCAACTTGGTAAAACTGCTGGTCGAGTCTGGTGCAGATGTTAACGTGCGAGATGGTAAAAACCGGATTCCCTTGGACGTCGCGCTTGCAAGCAGGAAACCCGAGGTCACGAGTTACTTAGCAAACCACATGGGTGTCATGGACCCTTGTGATGGCATGGACATCGACCCAATGGACAACACCACGGATAGCCTTGTTCCCAACACCACTTTGACGTCAGTCAGCATTGCTGAGCACATATACCCCCATGGCAGACTCAGCCCGAGTTCATTGCACGATACATGTGCGAAGGGGAGTGTTGAGGATGTGCAGTCATTACTCGATCAGGGTGCTGATGTCAATGGACGAAATTCAGGGCACGAGACCGCACTGTTTGTGGTATCGAGGAATGGAAAGTTGGAGGTGGCGAAAGTATTGATCAAGTACGGTGCAGACGTGAATTGCCGAGACAAAACTGGCTGGACCCCGTTGATGCTCGCATCCCTATTTGGATATCGCGCCATTGGGGAGTTATTGCTTGACAACGGTGCTGGTGTCAATGCAAAGGAAGAGAACCATTGGACTGCATTGCATCTTGCGTCGTCGGACGGCTGTCTCGAGATTGTAAAAGTTCTTCTTGATAGAGGTGCAGATATTCATGGACGGAACATCGACGGTCAGTCTCCTTCTGTACTAGCGCCAGGAACAGGGCGGTGAGATATTGCATGGTTACCATTGTGCGGGAAAGTTAAATTGCCGGTGGTATGGACCCTTTTCGAACCCTTCCCCCATCGTGATATTAACACCATTTCTCTCTATATAGTGACTTCCCACGGGGATCCCGCCAGGTCAAACTAATAGGAGTTATAGCACTGAAATAAATAAAGCAGACAGATATGTCGCTGAGCCTGTGATTGATGAGGGTGATCATGTAAGGCCGGTATATATCACTGTAAAGTTGGTTGAAGGTTGGTCGTAGGCACGAGCTTTTCTTATGATGGTGTCATACTGTTACTGTAATCATAGAAGTTGATAGAACTCCCCTTTCGGCCTCGCGCAAGCGGAATACATCGTTATACATGCTTCTTGGAGATTTTCTTCATCACACCCCTCGGGTTGTACGGTACAGTACAGCACGTTACCGACGATTGTCGCATCAAGGCTTTGGATCAAAGGATCTAGAATGGCGCTCTCGAGCATACTGAAATTAGCAGCGGGATTCAACTTCGAATTCGAGGGGCTCCACTCTACCGTATCCCACCGTTCTCCGTTGTGGTGAGACACGATAAGTTGACAACCCCGAAGAATGTCACTGACTGAATGCTGATGTGGGCCCCGAAAACCCGGCTCGTGAGTGAATTTCTCGCTCGATACACAACCTTGGACCCTGGAGGTCCGGGGGACGTTCAGTGAAGCAAGGGGAGGCAGGTGTATTGGTACAAACCGCCAGGAGGAAATGGAAGGTTGCAAAAAGTTGCCGTACTGGATAATCCTGTCATGGGTCATGGATCAAGGGAGAAGCAAGTGTAGAGTGAATGGGCATACTGAGACTCGGTGTAACACGCTTGCGCGTGAATGTGTGATTGTGTGAGAAGTAGAATAAGATAAAAAAGACGAATCCTCTTAAGGGCTTCACGCAAAATTAAACCAGCCCAAAATAAGGGAGTTTATTCTTTGCGAAAGTCACGTAAAAAGGATGTCTGTCCCTCCAGCATGAAGCGACAGCCTTTAAATACATTTCATACTATTTCTACCTTTGGTACCTAATCCGAAAAGCCACTTATCTCGGCCGACGCTTACACTTTATCTTTGAGGGTCTTCACCCTCAAACACTCGATCGTGACACTGTTTTACTTGTGATTTATTCGACCCTTATGATTGTGCACAGCTTCGGTACATGCCCGGAGATTCACATGTCCAGTATTCCTTCGCGCGTGCGATGCAAGTCGAAGTAAGGCGATCAGAAGCTCCGTCGCCTTACACTCGGATAGACGCAGGCGGCGCTTCGGAGTCAGAATTTCATATCATCGGGCAAATGCGTGGTCTTGGCATCAAGTGGAAAGTTTGTCTCGCTGCCCATGGTTCCACTTATATATATGTGAGGCCAACTGATTTTACTAACAATGTCTTATGATAAGGGTAGTAGGCACGCATAGATAGGACTCATAGGAGGGAACTGATGATGTTCTGTAGTGTACTACGCAGTCTAATACACATGCGAGTTCATTCCTACACCCTGAGAAGGCTGTGCTATCATCAGCGGGGACGCCACACCTAGTGCCACTACTAGTAGTATGAGTGGTGCACTAACAGCTGTGCGCCGATGTATGGGCACCGATCCTTGTATCAGGTTTGCGCCGGATCAGACCCTAACACAATGAGGTAGGGCTGACAATAGGACAAGCTCTCAATAAGGGCAGAGCATGAGACCAGTTCCGCGGTTCCTCGTGGGCACGGTATCATTTCAATTTCCAGTTGAATGACCACACCTACTGTAGTAGAAGGCGGTGTACGCTCAGCTCTGCCTGCCCACTTCTCTCCCTACACCCACCATCCCTTCTGCCAATGTCTTCGACAGCGAACTCCTCTTCCAACTTTCAATCCATTCTTGATGCTGCATTGTCCGACTATGCTAAACAAACCGGGATAGACCTTGCTACACACCCCTCTGCGCAAACCCTCCAAAATTGCAACTCCGCCGATGCCATCCTTGATCTCTTCGGAGACAAAGCAAAGCAGTTCCAGGCATATCGCGATGGGAATCTAAAGTTGATCAACTGTCTTAAACCGGTAGTTCAAGTCCTTCTTGCAGTCTCTGGCATTCTTGGCGAGGCTGCCGCGATGGTGAGCCTAGAGAATCAACTCGTCTTATCCCTTCACTTTCCAGGTGCCATTCCGACCGACGAAAGCGATCCTCGTCGGTGTTGATGTGCTCCTCGCTGTGTGTATAACCTTACTCTCTGCAAGTGTATCCTTCTAACATCTCATATTCCGGGCCGGTATCAGGATCAGTGCAAGTTACGACACTTTAGTTGATCTGCTTGAATGCATTGCGAAATTCCTCAACCGTTTACAAATTTACACTGAGATCCCATTTTCCCCGTCTATGTCTGGTATAGTCACAAACATTATGGTGGAGGTCTTGTCCGTGCTTTCCCTAGCAACCAAGCAGATCAAGCAGGGACGACTTAGTGCGTCCTTCTATGTTGTTATATTGCATTTTCTGTGACGTCGTCCTAGAAATGTTTGCAAAGAAACTGTTGGGAGAGAGCGAGGTCGAGGACGTGCTCCATAGACTTGACCGCCTCACTCTCGATGAGGCTTGCATGACTGGAACCGAGACACTTCAAGTCGTACATAGTCTTGTGAGCAACCTGAAGCTCGTCATTGGCGGTACGTAGCTTTCACCCCGCCAGCTTTTGATAGCTCACAGGGCTGTTCGGATAGATGGCACGACATCCATGCTCGACATATGGCAGGCTCTCGGTATGCTTGGCATGTTTTCAATTTCCATGAGACTAACTGCAGATGCTAGTTACGATGCAAGAGATGACAAGCCAGACAAACAAGATGAAACGTGGGCTATCACTTATGCTAATAGTAGCATCATCGGGACTGATTGTGCCTCATAGGTCGTCATTTACAGAAGGATGTCCAGAGTTGGCTCTCTCCACCAGATCCATCCAACAATCACAACACTGCTCATGGAGCCCAGCATGATGGAACCGCCGGGTGGTTCATCCAGGGCAGCACATTCGAGATGTGGAACACAACAGGGTCATTGTTATGGATCCACGGAAAGCGTATGTCTTTTTTGCATTCCGATCCATTGCCTTTTTGATGCCTCCCGGCCATATGGACTTGTAGCAGGATCCGGGAAGACTATTCTTTGGTATGTGTCACCACAAGTCCGTAGATTTGCAGCGTGTTCAGGTTGCCAACTAGCTCGACTATAATTCAACAAATCAAGACGAAGTGCGATCGCGGACTAGCCCTGATGGGTTACTATTACTTTGATTTTAAGGATATTGCAAAGCAGGGCATTCGCGGCCTCCTCGCATCCCTCCTTTCCCAGTTCTGTGCCACCTCCGATCCTTGTTATCAAATCCTTTCTGGCCTTTATTTAAAGAACCATGAGGGGTCGCAACAACCCAGCAACGAAGCACTCGTTGAAACTCTGAAGAGAATTCTCAGATTACCAGATGCACCGATGAGGTGGATTATTATGGATGCGATAGATGAATGTCCCATTACGTCTGGATTTCCAACGGCACGGGAAGAGGTTCTCGGGCTTTTGAAGGATCTTGTTGGTCTTTGCCTCCCGAATCTACGTATATGCATTACAAGTCGACCGGAGATCGACATCCGAATGGTTCTCGAGCCCCTCACATTACTCCACATGTCCCTCCACGACCAAAGAGGACAAAGGCAAGATATCATTCATTACATCAAGAATGTTGTTCACTCGGACTGCCGAATGGGAAAATGGAGGCTGGAGGATAAGCAAATGGTTATTGACACACTCTCGTCAAAAGCAGATGGAATGTGAGTAATCACACCTGGGATTTCCTGGCACTCTCACTTACCGAACATGCAGGTTTCGATGGGTGTATTGCCAACTAGAAACTTTGCGTCGTTGCTTGCCGACTGTTATTGGGCGTGCTCTGGATGAGTTGCCCAAGTCATTGGACGAAACGTATAACCGGACTTTACTTGGGATCGAGGAGGAGAAACAAGAATTTGCCCACAGGTTGCTCCAGTGCCTCACCGTCGCCGTTCGCCCACTTCATGTCGATGAACTTGCCGAGGTTCTTGCCATTCGCTTCGACCCCGGACAGCACCCTCAGTATCACGTGGGTTGGAAATTAGACGATGTGGAAGAAGCCGTGCTATCCACATGTTCCAGTCTAGTTTCCCTGGTAGATGTGGACGGATCGCCGGTGGTTCAGTTTTCCCATTTCTCGGTCAAAGAATTCTTGACATCAGACCGACTGGCCAAGTCAACAGAGGATCTTTCCCGCTTCCATGTTGTTCCCAACTCTGCACACACTATTCTTGCGCAGGTTTGCCTCAGTGTCCTCTTCCATCTTGGCGACCAGGTCGACAAGGATACCATCAAGAAGTTTCCACTTGCGCGGTATGCCGCACAACACTGGGTGGACCATGGCCAATTCGAGGATGTCTCGTCGAGGATCCAGGACGCAATGGAACGCTTGTTCGATGTGGACTCGCCATCGTTCGCGACATGGATTTGGGTATATGACATCGACTACCCGTTCCGGCAACACATGTTCGAGGATCATCCACCACGGCCCGAGGTTTCCACATTATATTATGCAACACTTTGTGGATTCCGTAACCTTGTTGAACAGCTCATCAGCAATTATCGGGGGGACATCAACACGAGAGGAGGTCGGCATGGTTCGGCGGTGAATGCTGCACTTGCGAAGCAAACTGTGGAGATTGCGCTTCTGCTCCTTGGTCAGGGTGCAGACGTCAATCTCATGGACGTCAAAGGCCGCACTCCATTGTATGTAGCATCGACTCGCGGTCGTCGTGACCACGTTGAGTTATTACTCAAATACCACGCGAAGGTCGACTTACTGAACTCTCAGAGCTCCAAGTCTGCGTTGAGAGCGGCAGCACGGCTGGGAGAAGTTGAGATTGCACGGCTACTACTACACCATGGCGCATCTGTAGACTCCCGAGACAGTGAAGGCTGGACGCCATTGCAGTCAGCATCGCAATATGGACATCTAGACATTATGCAGTTGTTGATCCAGAGCGGCGCAGGTGTGGACACCCAAGATAATGAACGAGGGACACCATTGAAAACAGCATCGCGATATGGATATCTAGATACCGTGCGGCTGTTGATCCAGAGTGGGGCATCTGTGGACACCTCAGACAATGACGGCTCAACGGCATTGTTCGCAGCATCGCAATATGGACATCTAGATATCGTGCTGTTGTTGATCCAGAGCGGCGCAGCTGTGGACACCCAAGACAATGAAGGAGGGACACCATTGAAAACTGCGTCGCGGTATGGACAAACAGATACTGTGCGGTTGTTGATCCAGAGCGGCGCAGCTGTGGACATTCCAGACAACAAAGGCTGGACGCCGTTGATTGTGGCGTCCAGAAATGGTCATCTCCCTATTGCACAAGTGCTCATCGACCACGGCGCAGCCGTAAATGCTCAAGACACTGGCCTCTCTACCCCTTTACATCACGCATCAGCCGAGGGACACCTCAGCGTCGTGGAGCTGCTGATACAGCACCACGCGGATGTGTATAAACGGAACAAGGACCGGCAGGCACCCTTGGACCTCGCCGCTGCCGACGGGCGACTTGATATTGCGCGTTTGCTTCTTAAATCCTGGTCAGGCCTTAACTGTCAAGATCGTCATGGCTCGACCCCGTCGCACACAGCAGCGCAGAATGGTCATCTCAACTTGGTGAAATTCTTGGTCGAGTCGGGCGCGGATCTTAACATACGGAATGGCAAAAATCAGATCCCTTTGGAGGTGGCACTTGCAAGCAGGAAACGCGATGTCACGAGGTACCTAGCGCATCACATGGGTGTCACGGATCCTTGTGATGGCATGGACATTAACCCATTGGACAAGTCCCCAGATGACCTTGTTCCCGACGCTACTTTGGCGTCGGTCGGCATTGCCAAGCACAGACATCCCCATGGCAGGGCCACCCTGAGTTCGTTGCATGGCGCATGTATAAAGGGGAGTGTTAAGGATGTGCTATCATTCCTTGATCAAGGTGCCGACATCAATGGATGCACTGCAGACCACAGAACTGCATTGACTGTGCCATTGGCGAACAGAAAGTTCGAGGTGGCAAAAGTATTGATTAAGTGCGGTGCAGACGTGAATTGCCGAGACGAGACTGGCTGGGCCCCGTTGATGCTTGCATCCCGATATGGATATCGCCACATTGCGGAGTTGTTGCTTGATCACGGTGCTGATGTTAACGCAAAGCAAGAGGACCTTTGGACTGCACTGCATTTTGCGTCGTCAGAAGGTCATCTCGAGATCGTAAAGGTTCTTCTCGATAGAGGTGCAGATATTCATGCACGGAACATCAACGGTCGTACTCCATGTGGACTAGCAGGAGGGCGAGATATTGTACAGCTACTATCAGGCGTGGAAGTTAAATCACCAGTGGTATGGATCCTTTCGTCCCCTTTCCCCCTTTCCTCATGATATCAACCCCATTTCTCTCAATTTAGTAACTTCCCGCCAAGTCAAACTAATAGGATTAAAATCAATGAAGCGAACAGATGTGTCTCTGGGCCTGCGGCGGATGTGGGTGATCGTGCGGCAGTCATTAGCCATGGTCAACGGTTTTATCGTTATAAGGTCATGCCAGGGCTGTCGGTGGGGGGAGGAAGTGTGGCAGGTTGGTGGCTATCGCAGTGCGGTAACATCGAAATAGTGTAGGTTCACATTATTGGAATGTCTAACTTGAAGCGTGTCAGAGATGTACAGCCTGATGGTGGCACGGTGTTTATTTAGTCACAAACCGTTCATGATCACTTCCCAAAGCAACCCATAGTTTCCTGAACGATGAAAATAGCCTGAGACACAGAACGAGCAATGATTAATGATGCCTCGTCAGTGGATTCACACCCAGACCGTGAATGGTTACGCACAACGCTGGAAATTACGAATAGTATGGAGGTCCAATATCGGGTCTAGATCCAATTATAGTTGGAGAAGGGGAGCCAAGAAAACAGGTTTCATCATACGTGGAAACCATAGGGTTGTTGGTCTGACCTTGACTGCGAGCGATGTTGGTGGATTAATGGGGCATGCCAGGACTCGTAAGTGGAGAACAATAGTCATTGAAGCGCAGACAATTCTACATAGGGCACCATCATTACCTCGACTCAACGATCACAAGGGCCATGAGAGTGTCAGATATATCATATGGAATAATGAGGGAAGATGCATACGGATGGCGCGATGCGGTAGTGATGCGGTCACGGGTGCAGCAAGCTTAGTAATGCGAGCAATTTGGCAGAATATTTTCGACTCGTTGCCACCATTACAGCAACAAACTTGAAGTAATTTACTTCTTTGACAATTGGATGTTCTGATGCGGGTCCGTGGCTGGTAACTAAAGGTCCAAGATGATCTGGGATGGGATACAGGGAATTGTCATACGCTCGTCCTCAGATGATGAGGCCGCTTAGCGTTCTGTCGACGAAACCGAATGAAACACACGCAAAATTGGATCTATTATCGAACATGATGGAGCCAACGTGCAGTAGCGGCGTATTACAACAGATAGGGGAGTGTACTCGTTCCGATCTCGACACAACGGCTCGCGGTATGATGGCCCAGACGCCCAGCTCTACTCCACGTTATACCAGACGAGTGACCCACGCCCCACAATCTCTCCAACCTACCACGAGTCGTAACACGATCAGACCACGTTCGACGAGACAGAGAGGGAAAAATAGGCGTAAAGAAAACGAAACGCACTTTGAAAATCCCATACGCTTCGAGAGCGTACACGCCAAGACGAGCATACTCTCCGCTCCTCACGACCTCACGCCAATAGCCGAGCGAGCGTGCGCGCGCCCACAGCGTTCCGTACGTCCCGAATACCGCGCCGAGCGACGTCGGCGGCCGGAGACGCTAGGCGGTGTAGACATGCTTGAGCACTTCGCGCGCCACGGCGAGGTTGTACTTGACCGGTTGTTGGTACGCTGGATACACGTCACATAAAACAAACAAAAAAACAAAAACAAAGCGAAGGGTCAGTTTGGCGGATTCGGAGAAAGGGATGAGGGGAGAAAGGACACGGACAGCCAAGAAGACCGGAGAGTCGGGCGCCGAATGGACCCAGTGCGCTGCGGGCGTATTCGCCGGCGCGCATGGCTGCGGCTGAGGCTGCGCCGAATGCCTCTTGGGCCTTTTTCTATGCGGCCTCTGACGACGACGATGTTGAACCGAACCGGCGGGGCACCTTCGGGTGACGTAGAGCTCGGAATGTTGTGGATTGCATGACTTTTTTTGTACTTGCCTTGGAAAGCAGAGGGTTTTTATAAGTTAGCTCTTTCTGAAGGAAGTGGGAAGGTTGGTGGGTGGGTGAGTGACGGGGTCGCGGCTGTCGTCTCAGAGCTCAGTGGTGGACTCGCTGTTGCTGACGAGGCCAACGAATTTTCGGGCGGGAACGGAGTCCGGCGTCCCGGCCGGCCGTTTGCGTTATCGTTATCGTTATGTTATCGTTATCGATTCATGCATTTATGAGTGGTGAGTGTCCGTCCACGATCACAAGAAAGGAACGCAACACAGTAATTGTCGTCTCTTTCACCATCATCGCCCACAGATTTCTTTTAGAACACCATTCTAATCGATGAGTCAACTCGAACCTGGCGTGCTCGAGGCGGCACGATTAGGGATTGTCAGGGGTTTGGCAAACCCAGGTGGGTGCCGGGTAGGGTTTAGCTGGGTATGGGTATGGGTTTTGATTTTTGACCCTACCAAAACCCATACCCATGACGGCAGGTCTTGTGGGTATTGGCATATTTCAGATCTAATCTATCATAGAGATTAGAGCTGATCTGTGCTATCTCTGAGTGTCACCATTCTGACATGTCAGCCTCGCTACCATATTTGCGACCCTTCACCGGTTCACCAGTTCACCAGTTGGGCCTCCACTTGGGACCACACCTTCACCAGGTTCGCATATTGCTGTTTATAGTGCTATTTCTCCCTCTTTGGTATGTTCCCTTATATCTTTTCCTGTCTTAGACCTCCTGATCTTTTCACTAGCTGTTCCTCTCTACCTCATCATCAGACACCAAACGTCGCCGCTCCCTTTTCAACATTGCACCTGCCATCATGCCATAGGATACCATTCATTCACTGCTCTCAATCTAGACACCAGACACTTTGCATATGACACTGCGCGGCATGCAGTCTTTCTTTTAACCTTTTTTCCACTTTTCTACTTATATTCTCTCCGATCTCTCGTAGTGTACTTGTTCTAGTGCATTAGAGTCTCATCATATAAATATCATGCCTTGCCTTGCTAAAGGGCAGTCAACTGTAGCCCTGCTTACCTTTTCTCTCTGTCTGTGTGCTCTCCAACTTGCCATCCATCCCCAACTTTACAGTGTGTTCTCAGATCTTTTATTTTCTTCCCTCATCAAACTCACATGTGGGCTCTTCGTCCACAATAGATACACCATGCCACTTGAGAGATGTGACGCCATCCTTGACCTGTGTGATCCCAACATTGTCCTAGGACCCCACAAACGTCGTGCCACTGAACGTCTGCTAGAGAACGGGGATCCACTTGCCTGGAAGAAGAAAAAAATGGCCTTGTCCACTGATGTGACAGTTAGCAACACCCATGCGGATGAGGGGGATCATACCTCATCCTTGACACCACCACAGCCTCCACTGGCCCATATTGCGCCCAATCCAAGACAAGCCACTAACCTCACTGAAAGCAGTGATGACAGGCCTTCCGATAAGGCTCCAGCGATTGTGGTGGAGGATAGCAATGAGGAGGCAAGCAGCAATGGAAGCGACAAAGGGAGAAGCGATGAAGGGGGAAGTGACAAAGGGGAAAGCACTGAAGAGGATGATAAAGCCGAGTTGAGTATGTGTTTTGTGACCTTGGTTGACTTCCAGGCCTTCCACTGATTGATTGGTCAACCAGATCGACTCCAAAAGCAATGGGACTCACCAATTTATGTGTTCTTTAAGTCCCTCCCATTGGTCAAGTATATCAAAGACCGCAAGGCCCATGCCTTCATATGTGCAGCAACCCAGTGCCGTGGCCAGACACGCTCTGTTCGTCGATTCCTGGATAAGAGTGATACGAAGTCCACCAGCAACATGCGCTGTCATGCCAAGGTGTGTTGGGGTGTTGAGGCGATTGAGGCGGCTGATAGCACCTGAGACAAGAAGGCAGCGCTCAGAGCACTCGAAAACCTGGAGACAAATAATGGGTCAATTGTGGCTGCATTTCAGCAGGTGGGCGAAAGAAAGCCCATATATAACCTCTCCCAGCATACTAAGACCGAGGCACAGTACGCTTGGCCTATATGTACCTTTGACTGATATCTGAAATGTAATTTGCAGCACTAAATTTGTCCGCTGGGTCTCTGAAGATAATCAACTGTTCCAAATCGTTAACGACCGTGGCTTTCGATCACTTATGAAAACAGGCAGACCTGATTGTTATATCCCTTCAGCAGAGACCCTGTCTTGTAACGTCAAGGATATATTTGTGTGGGTTTGTGGGCGTATTGCTAAGGCACTGCAGGTCAGGTCCGCCATCCTTGTACAATGCCTGGATAACTCACCAGATGCAATAGAGATGCGACGGCAAACTCAACTTTGCCACTGATGCTTGGTCATCACCTAATCATAAATCCTATGTCGCAATAACGGTGCACCTTGAGCGTGCTGGCAAACCATTATTGATGATCCTTGATCTTGTAGAGGTGGCCACATCGCATACTGGTGTAAACCTTGGCACCGCATTTGTGAATGTTCTGGAAAGCTTTGGTGTGGATGAAAAGGTAAGGGCATTGTAAGGTTATCAAAGGAGGTCACTCACCTATGACGTGCATCCCAGATACTCAGTATTACTGCTGACAATGCATCAAATAATGATACAATGATCCAGCACATCAGCACATTACTTGGCAATTACCCAGGTCCTGCCAATCAGACTAGATGCTTTGTGCATACCATCAATCTCATCGCTAAGTTGATTCTGAAGCCATTTGACACACGAAAGGCAAAAGGCACCCAAGAGTTCGATGATGTGGCCCAGGCCCTAGAAAAAGAACAAGAACAGGCAATAATTGACGATGATAAGCAGGACGAGGGTGTTGATGATGGTGATGAAGATGACGCGAGGCTCACTGTTACGATCCTGGGCCCTT
>Ga0307509_10007842_pt1 | contig 13806 bp, 12 predicted proteins | sample 10_EM_MG_FD_202245 | JGI IMG/M metagenome (GOLD analysis project Ga0307509, IMG submission 202245) | Populus trichocarpa ectomycorrhiza microbial communities from riparian zone in the Pacific Northwest, United States - 10_EM | ecosystem: Host-associated > Plants > Roots > Unclassified | place...
CGGCGAGCGCCGCTTGGTAGACGGATCTCATGGCGTTGCGGACCTCCAGTCCGGTCGGCCGACGTAACCGACGGCGTCGGCCAGATCGACGACGTCGCCGTACTTGGCCTGGATGTCGAAGAGGGCGGCGTCGTGCGGGCCCGCGGCGCGGTCGCCGACGCACTCGCGCGGGACGAGCACGGGGAAGCCGGACTGCACCGCGTCGACCACGGTCGCGCGGACGCAGCCGCTGGTCGTCGCCCCGCACACGACGACCGTGTCGCAGCCGAGGCCGACCAGCGTCGGTGCCAGGGCGGTGCCGAAGAAGGCGGACGGTCCCTTCTTGGTGACCAGCAGGTCCAGCGGCGCCCGGGGCAATCGGGGATCGAGCGCCACCGCGTCGCTGGCCTTGCGCATCGCGCGCATCCCGGGCGCCTTGTGCAGCCAGGCGATCGAGTCGCCGTCGGCCTCGGCCGGCTGGTAGACGATGGCGGTGAAGACGACCGGTACGCCGGCCGGCCGGGCCGCCCGGAGCAAGGCCCCGGTGGCCTCGACCACGTCGCCGAGGTCGGCGCCCGAGGGGAAGGCGTCCTCGGTGAACCCGCGGGTCAGGTCGACGACGACGATGACCGGCCGGCGTCCGCGCCGCACCGGGGCGCCGAAGCCCGCGCGGTCGTAGACGGCATCGGTCTGCGGACCGTACCGCCCGGTCACCGGGCGCTCCCGGCGGGCGGGGCGCAGCGGCATGGGCGCCGCCCGAACGCCCGGGACCACAGCCAGCCCTGCAGCGCGCCGACCGCGAACGCCGCCGCCAGCGGCGCGTATCTGGTGAGCGTGGGGCCGAGGAGCAGGGACAGCCCGTCGAGTTCGGCGGGCGCGGGACGGGGCGGCTCCTGGGCGGGGAGGGAGTCCCGCCCGTCGGGTTCCGAGGAGCCGCCCCTGGTCAGGAGGGTGCCGAGGTTCTCGGCGAATTGGTGCAGGAGCCGGTCGGACACGACGGCGATCGCGCCCTTGCCGAACTGGGCGATCTTGCCGCTGATCACCAGGTCGGTGGTGAGCTGCACCAGTGCGCCGGCGGGGGTGTCCGACACCAGCAGGTCGACGGCGGCCTCGGCGTCGCCCCGGCCGTGCTTCTCGGCGCCGCGGGCCTGCAGGCGCAGCCGGTGGGTGGCCGGTGAGACCTCGAGGAAACGGACGCTCCCGGCGTACGTGGCCGTGATCGGGCCGATCTTGACGGTGACCTGACCGAGGTAGGCCTCGCCGTCCCGGCCGTCCAGGGTCGCGCCCGGCATGCAGGCCGCGACCCGTTCGACGTCGTTGAACAGGGCGAACACCACGTCCGCCGAGCCTGGCACGGTGATCTCATGCGTCAGCAGCACGGTCGCTCCTCTCCGCTCGGCCGGCCGGGCCGGCGTTCCGCTGCCTCGCGCAGTCCTCGATCGCGTCCACAATGGGCTGGTATCCGGTGCAACGGCACAGGTTGCTCGAGACCAGTTCCCGGATCTCCGCCCGGGTGCTCTCCCGGCGCCCGGCGAGGAAGCCTTCGGCCAGCATGAGGAAGCCGGGCGTGCAGAATCCGCACTGCAACGCGTGATGCGACCGGAACGCCTGTTGCAGATCGTTGAGCTCGTCACCGTCGGCCAGCGATTCGACCGTACGGATCTCCTGGTCCTCGGCCTGCACCGCGAACATCAGGCAGGCTCGCACCGGTGCGCCCGCCACCAGCACGGTGCACGCGCCGCAGATGCCGTGTTCGCACCCGACGTGGGTGCCGGTCAGTCCGAGGTCCTGACGGAGGGTGTCGGCCAGCGTGCGGCGAGGTTCGATCAGCAGCTCGTACGGCCTGCCGTTCACCCGCAGGGTGATGAGTTGCCGGAGTGTCATGTGGCCTGCTCCAGGGCGCGTTGCACGGTTTCCCGGGCGATGGGGGTGTCGTTCAGCTCCACTCCGGTGTGCGCCAGCGCGTCGTTGACCGCGTTGAGCACCGCGGCGGGAGCGCCGATGGTGCCGCCCTCGCCGACGCCCTTCGCGCCGGATTCGGTGAGGGCGCTGGGAGTCTCCAGATGGTGGATCGCGACGTCGGGGATCTCGCTCGCGGTGGGCATCTTGTAGTCCATGAAGCCGGTGGCCGACGGCTCACCCTGCTCGTCGTAGGTGACCTGCTCGAACAGCGCGCCCGCGATGCCCTGGGCGATCCCACCCCGGCACTGGCCCTCGACGACCATCGGGTTGATCGCCACCCCGCAGTCCTCGACGCAGACGTAGCGCAGGAACTCCACCCGGCCGGTGCCCTCGTGCAACTCGACCACCACGCCGTGCGTGGCGTTGCCGAAGGTTCCGTCGGTGAACACGTCGAAGGTCGCGGTGACGGACAGCCCGGGCTCAAGGTCTTTGGGCACCAGGTGCGCTTTGAGGTAGGCGACCTCGGCCAGCTCCACGAAGCTGAGGCCCCGGCCGGGGTCGTCGCGCAACCGGGCCCGGCCGTCGTCGAGCTCGACGTTGTCCGGCGTGGTGTCGAGCAGGCCGGCGGCCAGCGTTCCCAGCTTCTCGGCGAGTTTCACCGCGGCGAGCCGGACCGCGCTGCCGCCGACCACCGCCCCGCGGCTGGCGAACGTGCCCCAGCCGTACGTGATCCGGTCGGTGTCGCCTTGAATGATCTTGACTTGGGCGAGGTCGAGGGTGAGCACATCCGCGGCGATCTGCGCCAGCGTCGTCTCGTGGCTCTGGCCGTGGCTCATCGTTCCGGTGGTGATGGTGACCGATCCGGTGGTGTCCATCCTGGCCTCGGTCATGTCGAAGCCCGGCACGACGGCCATCTTGCGCTGGGCGAACGCGCCCGAACCGTAGCCGGTGCGCTCGTTGAAGCAGGAATATCCGATGCCGACGTGCCGCCCTTCGGCCACCGCGGCCGCCCGGATCTCGTACCAGCCCTCGTCCTTGAGCACCTGTTCGCACAGGTCGAGCGAGCCGAGGTAGGAACCGGCGTCGTAGGTGATGTTGTTGATCCCGCGGTAGGGGAAGTCGGTGATGACGTTGCGGCGCCGGATCTCCACCGGGTCCATCCTCAGCTCCCGGGCGGCCCGCTCGAACAGCCGCTCCATCACCATCACGTACTGCGGCCGGCTGACTCCCCGGTACGGCGCGCTGGGCGCCTTGTTGGTGGTCACGGCTCTGCCGCGGACCCGGTAGGCGGGAACGCGGTACACCCCCGGCATCTCGCCGGACGCCATCAACGGCTCGATCCCCGCCGTGAACGGATAGCAGGAGTACGCGCCCATGTCGCAGACGATGTCGGCGTCCAGGGCGAGGATGCGCCCGTCGCGATCGAAGGCGGCCCGGGCGTCGTAACGCTGCTCCCTGGCGAGGAACGACGCGGTCAGCGCGTCCTTGCGATCCTCGATCCACTTGACCGGTCTGCGCAGGCGCAGCGCGGCGGCGGCCACCGCGATCTCCTCCCGTCCCACCACGCTCTTCTGGCCGAATCCGCCGCCCATGTCGGGGGTCAGCACGCGGACCGCCTGCTCGTCGAGCCGCAGGCTGCGGGCCATGACGGTGCGCACCTGATGCGGGATCTGGGTGCAGGTCCGCACCACCAGCTGGGCATCGCGGTCGTCCCAGCCGGCCACCGCTCCGCGCGTCTCCAGCGGTACCGCGTTCTGCCGTCCGGTCCTGGCCCGAACCCGCACCACGCACGGCGCCGCCGCGAACACCTCGTCGATGCCCTCGGTGGCGAACATCGACACGTCCACCAGCACGTTGTCAGCCGCCTCGTCGTGCACCCGGGGAGCGTCCGGTTCGAGCGCCCGCTCGGCGGAGGTCACCGGGGCATGCGCCTGATATGTCACCGCGGCGGCGTCGACGCCGTCCTCGGCGGCATAGGCATCCTCGGCGATCACGATGGCCAGCGGCTCCCCGGCGAAACGGACCCGGTCGCGGGCGAGGATCGGCATTTCGGTGGGCACGAACTCGGTGCGCGGCCGGTCGAGCACCGCGGTGATGCCGATCAAATCAAGATCATTTGCTGTGTACGCGGCGACCACGCCGGGCACATCGAGCACCGCCGACAGGTCGATCGAGGTGACCACGCCGGCGGCCACACGGCTGCGAACGAACTGGGCGTGCAGCAGCCCGGGCAGCCGGATGTCGTCGACGAAACGCCCGCGCCCGGTCAGCATCCGGGGGTCCTCCCGGCGGGGGACCGAGGCGCCGACGAACCGGCGGCCCGAAAGCCGCCCGCCCGGTCCGCTGTGGCCGCTCATCCCGACACCGCCCGCGCGCACGCGTCCTCGACCAACGTCCGGGTCAGCGCCCTGCGGTAGTCCGCGCTGCCGCTGCCGTCGCTGGGCGGATCGATCGCCGCGGCCGCGGCAGCGGCGCACCGCCGGAACAGTTCGGGCGACGCCGGGCGGCCCTCGGCCAGCACCGCCTCGGCCTCGGGAACCCGCACCGGGACCGGGGCCACGCCGCCGAGGGCGATCCGGCCACCGCGTATCTCCGGCCGGGGGTGCCCGTCCAGGTCGAGATCCACGGCGGCGGACACGATCGCGAAGTCGCCCCGCCGGTCGGCGTACTCGACGAGCGCGGAGTGCGGCGCGGGCCGGGGAAAGACGACCTCGACGATCATCTCGTCGTATCCCAGGGCGGTGGCGTAGAACCCGTGGAAGAAGTCGCCGGCCGCGATGGTCCGCACGCCCAGCGGGCCCCGGGCGATGATCTCGGCGTCCAGCAGGATGGCCAGCAGGCACCACTCCGCGGTCGCGTCGGCGTGGGCCAGGCTGCCGCCGATCGTACCCCGGGTCCGGATCGGCAGGTGGCCGACCCAGGCCATGGCATCGCGCAGCAGGGTGAAGCCGCCCAGCAGCGCGTCGTCGGCGGCCTCCACCGCGTGGTGGGTGGTGAGCGCGCCGACGCGCAGGGCGTCCCGGTCGCGGCTCAGGTGGTCGAGCCCGCCGATGCGGCCGATGTCGACCAGATGGGCGGGCCGGGCCAGGCGGTAGTTCATCATCGCGACCAGGCTCTGCCCGCCGGCGATGATCTTCGCTTCGTCGCCGAGGTCGGCCAGCAGCCCGACCGCTCCCGCCACGTCGCGAGCGCGGTGATAGGTGAATGCGGCGGGCTTCATGGTCCTCCTGCTGTCGGTACTGCTCGATCGGGTGCGCTACCTGGGGAACTGGTAGTCGAACGCCTCCAGGTCAGGGTCGCTCAGCGGAGTGCCCCGCCACAGCCAGTCGTACGAAAGGTCCGACTCCCCGTTGAAGTGGCGCAGCCCGTGGTCGCGAGCCTCCTGCTCGGGACCGTCCGGGAGGTGGTAGAAGTCCTTGTTGCGCAGCGACGCGTCCTGGACCATCCCGGCGTGCTTGGCCCGCCTGTCCACGTAACGGCGCAGGGCGCCCGCCACGCCGTCGGTGGTCACCGCGCCGAGTTCCTCGGCCAGCACCGCGGCGTCCTCCATCGCCTGTGAGGCGCCCTGCGCCTGGTAGGGCAGCATGGCGTGGCAGGCGTCGCCGAGCAGCGCCACCCGTCCGTCCTGCCAGATCGGGTCACGCCGCCGGTAGTACATGGCCCAGCAGGAGACGTCCTCGGCCTTGGACAGCATCGCCGCCACCCGATCGTCCCAGCCGGGGAACGCGCCGACGAGGTCCTCGGTGGTGGCCGGCACGGTCCACCGCTGCTCGACCTCGCCGGTGCTCGGCACGATGGCCACCACGTTGAGGTACTCCCCGCCGCGGATCATGTAGTGCACCAGGTGCCGGTCCGGCCCGTACCAGATCGTGCTCTGGAAGCGGTCGACCAGCCAGCGGGTCGCCGGGTCGGCCGCGATGAGTTTGCGCGGGATGAGCGCCCGGTAGGCCATCTCGCCGGAAAAACGCAGCGTGTCGGGGGCGTCCATGAGGTCGCGGACCGTCGAGCGGATGCCGTCCGCCCCGATCACCACGTCCGACTCGTACCGCGCCCCGTCCTCGGTCAGTACGGCCGGGCGCAACCCGGACTGGTCCAGCGACACCACCTTGCGGTCGGTCAGCACCTCGACGACCGGGCCGGGCCCGTCCGGGTCGAGGCAGGCATCGAGGATCACCGTGTGCAGATCCGCCCGGTGGTAGTGCCAGTACGGCGCGTTGTAGGTCTGCTTGCAGTAGTCGCCCAGCATGGTCAGGCCGACGATGCGGCCGTCCTTCCAGCGGCGCCGCACCTGGTCCAGCGGCTCGGTGTGAATGGCCTCGAGTCGCCCGCGCAGTCCGAGCCCGAACAAGACCCGGGTGGCGTTCGGCGCGGTCTGGATTCCCGCGCCGATCTCGCCGAGTTCGGGGGCCTGCTCGAGCACCGTGACACGCAGGCCGCGTTGCCGCAGCGACAGCGCGGCGGTCAGTCCACCGAGACCGGCGCCCACGATGGTCACTTCATACGATTGGCTACACGCCACGATTCCTCCTGGAACGGTCAGTCAGCGATGAGCCGGCCGTCGACGACGACTTCCGTGCCGTCCACGCCGACCGTGCAGCCACGCATGGCGATGTCCAGGTGGGCGTAGGACTCCCGGTTCAGCACCGGGTGCGGCCCGGTGGACCAGAGGAAGTTTCCGGCGAACGCCCGCGCGTCCATGCCCATGAGCTCGTCCTTGCCGTACATCGCGGTGGCGAACCAGTCCGCGGTCTTCATCAGGCCCCAGCCCATGTGCGAGAGGCTCCGCGCCCACTGGTCCCGCGAGTCGTCGAAGAACGTGGAGAGCAGGGTGGCCTCGGCGCCGCCGGTCACCTTCTCGATGTGGCCGCCGGCCACCTGCAGGGTGACCGGTTCCCGCACGTACTCCTTGAACGGCAGCAGGATGTCGCCCTCGGCCAGCACGATCTGCCCGTCGGAGATCTCCGGCCAGCACATCACCATCGTGCTGGGCCAGTGGTCCCAGCGGCCGGGATCGTCGGCGAAGCCGCATTGGAACATCGCGTGCGAGTCGCGCAGCTGGACGGTCAGGTCGGTGCCGGCCTTGGAGGTCACCAGCATGGTCGACGACCGGGACAGCAGGTCGACGCCACGCTGCACGCGGTCCTTGTCGCCGGGGCCGGGCAGATTGCGGATGAGTACGTCCGGCGCGTCGCAGACGAAGATGATCCGGGTACCGGCGGCGAGGATCTCCTGCTGGACCGGCGCGTGGATGAATCCCTCCCGGGTGAGGTCGACGACCAGGTCGGCGGATTTGAGCAGGTCCTGTGCGACGGTGTCGTTGAGCACCGAGACCAGCCCGGGACCGGCGCCGGTGTGCGTGCTCGGCATGGGCGCCGGCGAACCTCCCGGGACGGTGGCGGCGATGACGTGCGCGCCGAGCGCCTTGGCCGCGCCGTAGGCCGCCGCGACATAGTCGCCGCGGCTGCTGGGCTCGGCGAGGACGACGACGTGCTCCTTGCTCGTCACCTTGCACAGCTCGAGCTCGCGGGTGAAGGCGTCGAGCAGGTCGATGGCGGAGAGATCGAACATGGGGTGCCTCCCATGGGTAGGCGGACATACCGGCGAAGCGCCCGGCAAGGAGCGCGTGGCCTGGGGGTTTGCGTGGCGAAAGGAAGAGTGGCTACAGGGTTTTGCCCGACGGTGAGGGAACGTCCTTCGAAGCCCTGTGAGAACTAATCCGAGCACGTACTAATTTTCAGCGCAAGGGGAGTGGCGGGATTGATCGTCGCGGGCTCGCTCCCACCGGCCCGCGCCGTGACGTCCGTCGCGTCTGCCGGCCGCCCGCCGGCACGCCCGTGACCAGCGGAAACAGGATGATCTGAGACTCTCGGTCCGCCTCGGCCGAGAAGGAATGTGAGCTACGCCACATGCTGGCGGCCTGGTGGATCTCGGCAAAAGTCGCTCTTGACAGCGTCCCGGTTGACCGCCAACACTCCTCCAATCGGTGAGGGAACGCCGTCGAGACCAGGCTGAATAACACTGCAACGAGTCGTGGTCGACGAACCGCGGCAGCATGAGCGCGTAAACGCGGTACTGCTGCCGTCCATCGCGGTCCATCTCATGGCGGGTAGGGACGTTCGGTCCGTTCGGTCCGCGTGACCGTTCACGGGGCCGGCGCCCTCCGCCTCGGTCATCCGTGCTCACCCCGCACCTGACGGTGGCGATCGGGTGTCCCCATCGATCCCTCCCGTCCTGGGAGCCGGATTCCCGCAGCGGTCCAGGCCACCGAGCGTGCGCCGAGCCTGCGAGCAGGCCACACCCTTACCCGGAGAGCCCATGTCTTCCCGAACTCGCATCGTCTCGAGCGCGTACCCGGGGCAAGCCCTCGACGTCCGCCGAACCATCGGGACGCCGTCATGACAAACAGCAAGCTCATCATCGACAACGTCGAGGTCAGGTTCGGCCAGACACTGGCACTGGCCGAGACCAGCCTCGAGGTCTCCGACGGCGAGTTCGTGACGCTCGTCGGCCCGTCCGGCTGCGGCAAGACGACCCTGATGAACGTGATCTCGGGTCTGCAGAAACCCACCTCGGGCCGGGTGCTGATGGGCGGCGCGGACATCGCCGGCCGGCCCGGCCACGTCGGGTACATGTTCCAGAAGGACCTGCTGATTCCCTGGCGCACGGTCACCGGCAACATCGTGCTCGGCGCCGCGCTCACCGGCCGCGCCTCCAGCGCGGACCGCGCGGCCGCGCGGACCCTGGCCGCCCGATACGGCCTGGGCGACTTCGTCGACCACTACCCGCATGCGCTGTCCGGCGGCATGCGACAACGCGTCGCCTTGATGCGCACGCTCGCCTTCCACAAGGACGTCCTGCTGCTGGACGAGCCGTTCGGCGCGCTGGACGCGCAGACCCGCCTGGAGATGCAGCAGTGGCTGCTCGAGGTCTGGGCCGACTCGGGACGCACGGTCCTGTTCATCACGCACGACGTGGACGAGGCGGTGTTCCTGGCCGACCGCGTGGTCGTCATGTCGGCGCGGCCCGGTCGCATCCAGGCGGTCCACGAGGTGGACGTGCCCCGGCCGCGCACCGTCGACACCCTGATGACCCCGGCGTTCATGGAGCTCAAGAGCCGGGTGCTGTCCGGCCTTTACCACAAGGAGGCCAAATGAGGTTAGTTCGCTCGGCCTCGCCGTTGCTCGCCATCCTGCTGGTGCTGGCGGTCTGGCAACTGGCGGTCAGCGTCCTGCACGCGCAGCCGTACGTCCTGCCCAGCCCGCACCGCACGTGGCAGGCACTGCTGGAGGACTGGACCAACGTGCGCACGTTGGCCGGACAGACCCTCTACGAGTCGGTGGTCGGATTCGTCATCGGCACCGGGGTGGGCTTCCTGCTGGCCGTCGTGATGTCCCACCTGAAGATCGTCCACCGTGTCCTGTACCCGATCCTGATCGCCAGCCAGGCCGTTCCCATCGTGGCCATCGCGGCGCCGCTGGTGATCATTCTCGGCTACGGCCTGGCGCCCAAACTGGTGATCGTCGGCCTGATCGTCTTCTTCCCGGTGGTCGTCAACGTCCTGGACGGGCTGAGCAGCATCGACGCCAGCATGGTCAACCTGGCGCGTTCGATGGGCGCCGGACCGATCAAGATCTTCCTGCTCGTACGCCTGCCGGCGACCCTCTCCCCGCTGTTCTCCGCGCTCAAGCTCGCCGCGGCGTACGCCGTGACCGGCGCGGTGATCGGCGAGTGGACCGCCTCCATCACCCCCGGACTCGGCAAGGACCTGCTGTTGAAGAACTCACGGCTGGACACCGCCGGGGTGTACGCCGACGTCCTCCTGCTCACCGCGATAGGCCTCGCCGGATTCCTGTTGATGACCGTCCTCGAAAACCTCTCCACCCCATGGCGGACCCGGGGAACGGCCCGCCGATGGTTCCGCAGCAGCGCATCTCGAGACACGAAAGGCCCACGATGAAATTCTCCAGAAGCTTGGTCGCGGCCGCACTGATGCCGCTCTTCCTGACGACGGCGTGCGGTGGCGGCGGTTCGGCCGCCAAGACGGCCGACGGCCTCACCGAGATCAAGGTCAGCCCCGACTGGATCGCCCCGGACATCACCTGGCTCCCGTACACCATCGGGATCACCAACGGCTACTTCAAGGCCGCGGGCCTGACGGTCACCCTGATACCGCCGCCGGACAACTCCTCGTCGGTCAAGCTCGTCGCCAGTGGCCAGGCCGACATCGCCGAGACCACGCTGACCGACCAGATGTTCGCGGCCAAGGAGGGCCTGCCGGTCATCTCCATCGGGAACCTGACGCAGACCAACAACTGGGGCTTCTTCACCGCGACCGGCAAGAAAATCACCGCCGCGGAGCTCAAGGGCAAGCGGGTGGGCGTCTTCGACGACGCGTGGACCAAGGCGATGCTGGGCGTGGTGCTCAAGAACGCCGGACTGACCGCCAAGGACATTCAGCAGATCACCGCCACCGACGGTGATGTCCCGCTGCTGCTCGCGGACAAGATCGACGTCGCCACCAACACCACCAACTTCGCCGCACCGCAGTACGCCCAGCAGACCGGCAAGCAGCCGGAGACGCTGCTCGCCACCGCCGCGGGAGCGCCCGACGTGCCCGTCTGGAACTACGCCGGCAACAAGCAGTGGCTGCAGAAGAACCCCGAACTAGCCGGCAAGTGGCTGGCCGCCACCGCGAAGGCGACCGACTGGGCGATGGCCAACCCGGAGGACGCCGTCAAGGCGTACGAGACCTACCACAAGCTCAAGGAGAGCGGGTACGCCGTCGACCTGGCGGAGTGGAAGGCCACGATCCCGTTGCTGAAGGGATCCACCGGATTCTTCACCGCCACCGATGCGCAATGGACCCAGTTCGGCCAGGCGCTCAAGGACGCCGGCCAACTCGACCAGGTACTGCAGCCGTCGGAGTACTACACCAACGAGTACATCGGCAAATGAGCCGACCGGCCATCGCGGTCGTCGGCAGCCTGAACGTCGATCTGACCCTGCGCTGTGACCGTCTCCCGCATCCCGGGGAGACGGTCACCGGCCGGGATTTCGCCCAGCGACCGGGCGGCAAAGGGGCCAACCAGGCCCTGGCCGCCGCCCGGCTCGGCGCCGCCGTCCGGATGATCGGCCGGACCGGGCCGGACGCCTACGCCGAGGTGGCGGTGCGGAATCTGCGCGCGGCCGGGGTGGACCTGACCATGGTCGCCCAGGCTGCCGCACCGACCGGCATCGCGATGATCCTCGTGGACGACACCGGCGAAAACCAGATCGTGCTGCACCCGGGCGCGAACGCCACGCTGGACCTGGACGACATCGAACTCGGCGACCGCGACGCCGTGATCTGCCAGCTGGAGATTCCCGGCCGCGCCGTCGCCCGGGCGGCGCGCGCCACGCACGCTCGCGGCTTGTTCTGTCTCAACGCCGCCCCGGCCCTGCCCGTACCACCCGAAGCCCTCGCCCGTGCCGATCTCATCATCGTCAACGAGACCGAACACGCCGCGCTGCCGCCCACGAACGCCCTGGTCGCCCTCACCCTCGGCGCGCACGGAGCCGTGCTTCTCAAAGACGGTGAGCAACTGGCCCGCGCGGCGGCACCCACCGTGACCGCGGTCGACACCGTCGGCGCCGGCGACACCTTCGTCGCCGCGCTCGTGGTCGGCCTCGTCGAGGGCCGGCAACCCGGCGACGCCCTGCGACGGGCATGCCTGGCCGCCGCCCTCACGGTCACCGGCGAAGGCGCACAGTCCGCCATGCCCACGGCGGCACAAGTAGACGAATGGGAAACCCAGTGACCATCCCGATGATCATCGACGCCGACCCCGGCCTGGACGACGCCCTCGCCATCCTGCTCGCCCTCGGCAGCCCTGAGGCCGACCTCATCGGTGTCACCACCGTCGCCGGCAATACCAACCTGGCCAACACCACCACCAACGCGTTGCGCATCCTGGAACTCGCGGGCCGTGACGACATACCGGTGGCGGCCGGCGCCGCGCGCGGGCTGATCCGCGAGGCGCCCAGGACCGCCGAGCACGTCCACGGCGACGACGGCCTGGGCGGCCTGCCGCTACCGCCGCCGAAGACCCGGCCCGTGGCCACCCACGCCGTCGACTTCATCGCCGAACGCCTTCAGGAGTCCGCGGAGCCCATCACGATCGTCGCCATCGGCCCCCTGACCAACGTCGCGCTGCTGCTCGCCCTCCACCCGGCGGCCGCCGCACGCATCGGCAGGCTGGTCATCATGGGAGGCGCGGCCCGCGGCGGCAACTCGACCCCCACCAGCGAGTTCAACATACGATGCGATCCGGAGGCCGCGTATCGCGTCTTCGCCGCCGGCCTTCCGCTGACCATGGTCGGCCTGGACGTGACGGACCGGTCGGTGGTGACCGCGAAGGACGTGGACGCACTGCGGGACGGCGGCCGGATCGCCCGCTTCGTCGTGGAGGCAGTCGATTACTACAGCCGCTTCCATCAGGACCGTTATGGCGCGACAGTCACCTATCAACACGACGCGCTCGCAGTGGCCGAGGCGGTCGCGCCCGGCATCGTGCACACCAGCCGCCTGTACGTGGAGGTCGAATACGGCCAGGGCCTGGCCCGGGGCGCCACAGTCGTGGACGTGCACGACGTCACCGGCCAGGTACCCAATACCCACGTGGCGCTCGATCTCGATCGCCCCAGGTTCGTGGACCTTCTGGTGAGCCGTCTCAGCGCCTTGGACGACCGTTCCGGACGCACGGCCCGACCTCCACAGGGAACAACCGCCTGATCGTCGGGGTAGCCGGCATCGTCAGCTCTCAGCCAGCTGTCAGCCGGTTTCCACTTCCGGCGGCGCTCGGCGTGTGGCAGGTTCGAGGGACGGGGAATCTGCGCGGAGGGATCGACAGATGTCATATCGGGCCGCGATGCTCGTCATCGCGACTCTGGTGGCCGGGGGGCTCTGCCTCTCGGCACCGGCGCAGGCGGCGATCCCCTACGCGCCGTGCCAGCCCGATGGCCCGGCGGCGGCGGATGGTGCGGCCGCCGCAGCCTTGCGGCCGTCGATGACCGGCCGTCGGCTGGGCGGCTCGGTGAGCGGCTACAGCGTCTCCTGCGCCCGGGCGATCGTGGCCAACGTCCAGGCGCGCGGCCTGGACCAGCGGGCGGCCGTGATCGCGGTCACCGCGGCCATCGCCGAGAGCAGCCTGCACAACTACACCGTCGCGGTCGATGCCGACAGTCTGGGGCTCTTCCAGCAGCGGCCGTCGCAAGGCTGGGGCCAGCCCGGCGAGCTCACCGATCCCCGTTACAGCACCCAGGCGTTCCTCAGCGCGATGCTCCGCAAGGACACCACGGATGAGTGGATGAGTGGCGACATCGGGCAGATCTGCCAGCGCGTCCAGGCGTCGGCCTATCCGGAGGCGTACGCGCCGGAGGTCCACGACGCGCAGCTCATCGTGGCGAATCTGTGGCGGCGGGCGGCCACGCCCGGCGCCGCGAAGCCGGCGAGCAAGCCGGCCGGCCCGTTCGAGAAGGTGCTGATGGCGGCGGCCACCGGGTCGGGGGCGACGGACGACCGCGACGACATCAGCGTCGCCGACTGGAACGGCGACCGCCGCCCCGATCTGATCGTTTTGCAGCACTCGGCGACCGTGACCGGCCGTACCGAGATCTTCATCTTCGACGGGACCCCCAGCATTCCCGGCACCGACTCCAGCTTCCAGCGCCTGCTGCTGCATACGGCCACTCCGTTGGACCTGTCGGACGGCACCACCACCTACGCGATGGCGGACTGGAACGCCGACGGCCGGCTCGACCTCGCGGCGATCCAGAAGTCGGGCACCGCGAGCGGCCGCACCGAGGTGCGGGTGCTCGACGGCGCGACCAGCTTCCAGACCCTCCTTCTGCAGACCGTCACCGCGCTCGGGCCCACCGACACCCGGC
>Ga0307509_10007843_pt1 | contig 13805 bp, 7 predicted proteins | sample 10_EM_MG_FD_202245 | JGI IMG/M metagenome (GOLD analysis project Ga0307509, IMG submission 202245) | Populus trichocarpa ectomycorrhiza microbial communities from riparian zone in the Pacific Northwest, United States - 10_EM | ecosystem: Host-associated > Plants > Roots > Unclassified | place...
TCATTTTGGTCCCCTTTTATTTTTTTCTCCTTATTTCACTCTCTTATCTTTGTTTTTTTTATCATCTTTCTTCTGTTTTTTATTTTTTATTATAAAACTTTAGGCACAATGAAATAAACAAAAGTGCTAAAATTTATGAAATTGCATGGAAAAGATGTTTTTTTAGAATTTTTATATTTTTGAAAATATATTAGGGGGGAAATAAGTTATACCATGAAGCTCTAATCACTTCATCAAGAAGTTTCTTAGTTACTTTCTTTTAGCATACTTCACATCTTTTCATGGAGGGAGATTGATCCAGATAAACAGAGAGAAAATAGATTGTGGTTGAGGGAGAGATTGTCGTGTGGTGTGATAATTATTTGTGAGAAAACAAAATCACAACAAATAGTAAAGTTTTTGAAGAAAAAGGTATCAAACTCATAAGGACTAATTATGTTATTAAATATTAAAGTTTATCCAATTATTTACTATTTAGATGTAAAACCAAGATTTTTATAGAATTTACCACTTAAATTAAATAAAGTGTTTGACGAAACTAAATTAAAAAGAAGTAGAGAATAGAGCTTAAAGTTGTATAGATAATAAAAATAAATCTAGAGGTTTTAATTTTACCTAGCTAATTCCATATAATTTATTATTCCTTGATATAAAATTTCAAATCTTCATGTTGATGAAAAGAAAAGATCCCTTAATTATTCAATATTTTCTCTCGAATAACATTAAAAATATCTCCACTTATAAATTAAAATATCTCTATATAAATTAATTACTTGAAGACTCATTAATTTCTTTAGATTTTTCTTAATATAAAATCACACTAATCATGATAAAATATCTTTATCTTTCACTCAACTGATTATTTTTAATCCTAAAAACTTCCAATCATAAATTATCTCTTGGTATTATCATGATTCAATAAATTTAATAATAATAGGCTAAAATTTGTAAGCAATAAGATCAAGGATAAACACTCAACACAAAGAAAAAAAATAAAAATAAAATAGCTTAGAATTTAAATTCTATAATCAAAACTACACAACATCAAAGCCATAGAAAAATAAAACTTAGTTCATTATGAATATGAAATAAATCATGTTTTTATTGGAATACATCAAAGTGAAATTAAGGATAAGAGTAAAACTATTTAGCTTAGAATCGGTTGAAGAAGCACTCCACTACAACATCTCGTTTCTTTTGGTTCTCTCCTTCTTACTTCTTTCCCTTTTCAATTGTAAACTAACCCTCTTTTATCAGCTATATTCATGGTCTCTTCCTTGATCTCCTCTATTTTATTTTTCAAAATCTGCTTTTATTTGTTTCATGATTTTATTATCAAAATTGATGGAAAGAAGTTTCTTTATTTTTAGAATAGAAAACTTCACTTTCCTTTTTCTTTTCTTTTTTTCTGAAATGTATACACAAATCAATCACACCTCTTTAAGGTAAGTTTTCTCATTTAATTGATTTCTAAATGTACTTCCTCAATATCACGAGCCTCAATCCAATTAAAGCTAATGTTTAATGTTGAATTTTCACTTCAATGCTCATGATTTAATGAATTTATCTCTTCCTAAATGTGAAAAAATAAATTTCAAAAAACTAAATAAAATATAAATGAGAATTATTTTCTTCTTAAAAAAGGATCTCTTTCTATAATTTTCAATTTTGCTTGAATCTGTATTTATTCTTCTTTTTCTTATTTGCATAATTTTGCATTATACTATCTAGTCTTTGTTATTTTGGTCCTATTTCTTTTTCTTTCTACTTCTTATTTCACTCTTTGGTATTTTCTTTTTATTTTATGTTTATCATCTTTCTTTCCCTTTTTCTTTTTTTAATATAAACTTTACAAATAATTAAAATTATAAAAATTATGAAATTACATGGGAAATATATTTTTAGAATTTTTATTTTTTAAGAAAAAAATGTCAAATTATCATTTTTGACTTAGCTGTTTGAGATTGTAGTAGCGGTTGCGGTTTAAAGTGTTTTTTATCTAGAAATGCATTAAAATGATTTTTTTTAAAAAAAATCATTTTTAATATCAGCACATACAAACAATTTGAAAAAATTAAAAAAATAATTTTTTTTAAATAAAATTTGAGGAAATATAATTTCAATTGCGTTTTCAAATACACTCTTCAACAAAAAAATTTCTTTGTAATTATACGGTTAAGTGATTAAAACCACGTTTCATCAAAAAAAAAAAAAAAAAACGGTTGAATCAATTTATTTTGACTTCACATCTTTTAAGAAATAAAGACATGTAAAATAGTTTTTTTTTTATATTGTCATCATATCAATCATTTCCGGTGCATCTTCTTTTACAGCAGTTGTGACTCTCAAGTGAAGAATGTCTTGTAACAAAATCTACAAAGGGTTTACCATCAACAACGATGTACGGGCTTGGTTTCCCCTTATGATTTTTAATTTCTCGATATGTTCTTGAAGAAAAATTGAGCTATTAATTATACATGAGCTCTTGCAATTCTCTAGTCATTTATAATTTCACTTAAATATTATAAATTAAGAGATACAACACAAACCATCAAGCCACATTATAAGTTATGATATAAACTTTTTAAAATAAATTAAGAAACCAATATATTATCAAATTTGAAACGAAAATCTACCTTCTTCAATCTACCTGCTAGCATTCTTGTCCAGGTTTGGGGAGTTTTCTCTTAGACCGGTAGTTTAAGAATTAGTTTGGCTTAGCTTATGTGAAGATCATATGTGAGCTCTTTCTCAAACCTTTAAAGTTGAATTGTGGCGTAGCTATTAAGATTTTGAGCTTTTTTTATACAAAATCTATGAAAAAACCTCATACATTAATGTACATTAGTTATTGATGTTGTCCCAGAAAAATACGATTAACTTGGAGGCAAGGTTTATATATTGGATAATCCGTTAATTTCTTAATCCTGACAATCTATTACACTCTTCCTACAAGGTGATTAGTGACTGGTATCTGATACTTGTAAAAGATCATTGTTGGTGAATTTGAAGACTCCTTTATGTTTTAGTATCTTTTTTATATAAAAATACAATGATATTTTAGAGAGAAATTAAAAATAAATATGCAGTGGAGAATCTAGATTCTGTGACTGACTTATCAGAGTAATCATAAAACTTAAGATTCTTCAAAGCTAAAAAGAGTATGGGCTCAACGTCTAGCTGAGCTCAAAGATAATAGGTCTGATAGCTTGTCAGATCTATACATGTATAGTCTCATTATTTGGCTGAGGCTAGAGATGATAGGTCTAGAAACTTATCAAATTCATACATGTCTGGGCTCAGCACTTGATAGAGTTTAGAGATGATGGGTCTGATAGCTCACCAGATCCATATATTTCTGGGTTCAAGAATACTATAATATTATCGTACCTTTATTTATTCTTTTAGAAATTAGGTTCCAAATATAAACAAACAAAAAAAATATTGATGCATCACTTACCAAACATCAGGAAACGAAGCTCACGATCAACACCAAACAAGCATAAGAATGCCTAGTTTTACAAAGTTGAAAACAAGGCCAAAGTTCACATGTTAGCATTTTTTTTTCAAGAAGCTATGTTTTAGAGTTTTTATTCCAATTCTTCAAAGATGAGTTTTATACCATATTTCTCCATAAAATTATAATTTTTTTTACATAAATAACAAATTTCATATGATAAATCTCCTTTTCTATTATTCAAAATTTATATATGAATAGAGCATTATAAATTGGATGTACAAATGATCACATATCCAAGAACACATCACACCCTTCATATGCACATGCATTTTGAAAAGAAAAGGAAAAAAAAACCCTTGAATGCGAATTGCTAACAATTGTCAACGGGTTATTTAATTATTTTGTAACTAAATAAACTGATTTATTAGTTTTGACAAACTAGAGGGACTAAAATATAATTAACTTAACCTAGCATGTCATGTTGTTAAATTTCCTTTTCAGCGGTGAACGAGGCAACAGTGGAGAGATTTATAGTAATAAATTTCGGCATCAAGAATTGAGTGTCGCTCTCATTTCTCACAGACAGAGAGAGAGAGAGGGACAGAATGGACGGTGACGATGTGGACATGGCCGCTGTGGAGACCGCTGAAGCAGTACCAGTATCTTTCTTTCCTTATTTTTCTTGCTTTTTTATTTTTTGGATCGGTTGTTAATTTTTACTGATACTAAGCACAAAAACTCATAATTGGTTTCTGATATAGAAGAAAATGAAATATCTAATGTTGGGTTATGATTGAAATCCGTAGGAACTTGATGATATGAAGAAGAGATTAAAGGAGATGGAAGATGAAGCTGCTGCTCTTCGTGAGATGCAGGCTAAGGTTGAGAAGGAAATGGGTTCTGTTCAAGGTTGTAACTATATATATTTATGCATATATTTGTGTGTATTTTGGGTGTTTGCAATTATGGTCAAATGGGTTTTTGTTATTTTTTAATGGGTTTATGATTTATTCTTCTATTTTTGTCTTTCATTATCAAAAAGGGTTTATGATTTTTTTTCCCTGCAATTTTTCTGTTGGGATTTTTTTCTTTTAATTAGTGTTGTGATAGATGGGGTTTTTTTGGAGATTGGAGAATAATGAGGTATTGTGGTTTGGATAGACTTGTTAGTGTGAGCTTAGAAGTCACACATTTGTGTCTTTGTGGTTTTAGGGTGAGGTCGTTTATGCTCGGTAGATGGCCTTTGATTGGTGGATGTTTTGTAAGATATGTTGGTTACTACTTAATGTTGTAATGAGAAGGGTTAGAAATGTATTGCCTATGTCGATAAGATTGGCTGCATGTACGTAGATATCTGAAGAATACATATATGCTAGTTAAGATAGGTGGTTGAAACTTGAAAGTTAGAAATGCAACAAATTTATGATTTTGGAAAACTTCCATTCTTGATATGAGAATGTTTTATAGACTTTTAAGGGCAAGAAATATTTTCAGAGTATTATGTCACGTTTTTTTGCAGTGATTCTTTAGCTGCTCCACTGAAAACTTAACAAGGGTATTCCACATTGGTGATCTGGATCGAACACTTTCTTTTTATTGAATGGCTCTATTTATTTACCATTGTCTATTTTCTCTATTGATAATATTCCAAAGACCTGGCTCTTAAGTTCATAAGAGAGGTGAACTGTGTGATACCGTTCCAAATTCCATTGCTTAAGATATTTTATTACGCCTCCTTTTATTGGTTGAAGGAAGGTGAGTGGGAATAATAACTGCAATAATTGATAATTGTTTCTGCATGTCTTTCTCCTTCTTCCTCTTACTGTTTCTATGTGCAATTAGATCCTAGTGCTTCTGCTACTGCATCTCAAGCAAATAAAGAGGAAGTAGATTCTCGATCAGTGTTTGTTGGTAATGTGAGGCCTCTTTTCCTTATTATCTGATTTACCTTCAAAGAATTGTTTTTAGTGTCAAATGCATGTAGTGTGGATTATTTGGCTGGTGGCTTGTGTTGCATTTGTGCATAAATGATATCTCGTCCTGGGGACAGAATCAATCTTCTACCTGCCTTACTTTTGTTGTTTGGTTTGCTGTAAAAATAAAGCAAATGAAATTGTTAAAGCCGCACCTACATATTGATGGGATAGGTGCCTTTTGGGATTCAATTTGTACTATTGGCATACAATAATGGGTAAGGGATTTGTTAGGTGTTGGTGCAAACTTAGAGTTGTCTTGAAGATCATTATGATTAACTCCAAGAAGCAACACAGCTTCCTGTCTTGCTAACTTAACATGGTTGCAGGTGGACTATGCGTGCACCCCTGAAGAAGTGCAGCAGCATTTTCAGGCATGTGGGACAGTAAATAGGGTCACTATCCGTTCTGACAAGTATGGCCAACCAAAGGGTTATGCATATGTCGAATTTGTTGAGCCAGAGGCTGTGCAGGAGGCTCTCCTTTTAAATGAATCTGAATTACATGGCCGCCAATTGAAGGTAAAGAAATTCTGTGTTTTTCTCGCTATACAATTGATAGCTTCAGTTGCTTAACCTTGATCATCGTAGGTTCTATTTTGTTTTCTTTTTAAAGTATTTCTCAACCTCAAATTGATTTCTTCCTTATTGTTTTGGCTTTGCTTTTGCAGGTAACTGCTAAGCGGACCAATGTACCTGGGATGAAGCAGTTTCGCGCTCGTCGACCCAGCCCGTACATGGGGTTTACACCCAGGGCTGCAATTATGCCTCCTTATCTCTTCTCTCCTTATGGATATGGGTATGCTATCAAAAAAGTGCATTCAAAGTTTTTAGTGATTAGGCTCTTACTACCATCCTCGCATGCTTTTTTCTCTTTTGATATTTGAGGATCAATGTTGTTCATTTAGCATATTTCCTTTGCACTGCAGGAAGGTAATGAGATATAGAATGCCAATGCGTTACAGCCCCTATGGCTAAAGTATGATCTTGCTTGAGACAGCATTGCCAGCAGATAGATACATCCGACAAAATTTGTGCTCTTTTCTTCTCACATATTTTAATGTTTGGGTGGGATGAACAGAAGACGTTTCCCTGCATGGGTTGAAATGGTGTAATGTGAAAATGGAGCTTTGTTTTGATCATGGTAGACAATTAAATTATTCTTGCTTGCGTTTTGGGTGTACTGCCTATAAATATTCTATCTTGAAAGCTTCCTCTGGTTGCAATATTGTAGGTTTTGTTAGGTCCGTTCGCTGCTTCTGTCTTTTCTTAAAATGAAGCCTCCTTTTTTCTGTGAGATCTTTCTGTTTGAGATCTCAACTGATGGTGCTATGATTTTGTTTACTGTTTTTTGCACCGCAGTTTAAACCCTGTGAATTATGTTAGTAGAAGACAAGGTATGATTTTAATTTATTGGTGGAAAATGTTTTTGAGTTCTTGCATGCAAACTTATTACTGTATATTCTCAGATATAGTTTGTTTTTGCGCTACAAATAATAATAACAATAACAATAATAATAATAATAATAATTTAATATATTTATAAATAAAAAACACTTTATAATAATAATAATAGGACAAATGATGTACTACTATCATTTGTACCGGAACTATGTACTGTATAGAGTACCTTATCATTCTACTGGTAGGGCAAGGATTTGTTTTTCATGCAAAGAATATATTTCTTGCATGCTTGAGAAACAGACAAATGCTTTTTACAACACTCTCTCGTACATACCAAAATTAAGGAAGGCATAAAATGGATTAATTAATTTGGGTGGTTCAAGAAACAACGGTAAAGAATTATCAGACGAAAGGCTTACAAGTTCTGCTTCGAAGTTCCATCAACACAACGTATGTACTGCAGTTTTTCACAATATTCTTTTTTAAAAAAATATATTAAAATAATTTTTTAAAAAAATTGAACAAAAATTTATTTAAAAAAAAAACGTTTTTTACCTAAAAACAAACAACACCTCCATCTCTGCCACAAAAAAAAAAAATACTAATTAAGGGGGCCAAACATTAAGCTATCAAAATTAAAATCCACCAAATCCATCCTCGATCTCTTATGTTTAGTATTATGAAAAATATTTTAAAAAATGCATGCATTAAAATGAATTTTTTAAAAAACAAATAATAATTAATATTAATAAATCAAAATTATATAAAAATACCTAAAAATTTTATTTTTTTAGCTTTTCAAGCCAACAGTAATTTAAAAAAACAGAGCACTTTAAAAAATAGATGATAACACGGAAACAAAACTTAAAAATTTGGTTTCCGGTCTCTTAATTGTAGAGATTTGGAAATTCTTTCATCGTGAGCTCACGTCATTGCCGTGACATTTGGAAGTTCTTTCAAGTCTCCGATGACCACAATCAGAGACATACAAAGAAACACGGCAGACAGTCCTCGAATGAACCATTTTATACTAAAAAACAGGAATAATCCCAAGGCAAAAAGGCTTAAACATCAACCTCTCCTCTCTCCTTGGCACAGGTGTTCAAATTCCGAGAACGCCATTGACTTCACTTTTATGTCTTTTGTATTATATTTACACACAGTGCTTGATCTTATCCTCTTGTCGGAATCCGTGCAGATGGCCCCCCAGAAATCATCGGTGATCAAACCACCATGTTTATGGCGGTGACAAAGAAATGAACCTCATCATCCCTCTAAAGCTGCCATGATGGTCTCCGAGCCCCAGCATCATGGCATGCAGCCCCCCTTTCATCTTTTCCGAAAAGTAAATAAAAAAACAAAATAAAGCTTCCATGGGAATCCTTCCTTGCAAAACAATCCATGCCAATCCCACTTTATACATTATTTAACTTTTTTTTATATTATTATATTATTTTCTCATCTGCATTTTCCATATTCTTTCATAAGGAGAATTTACATGTCACCCGAAACGACAAACAACCCCATGGCCCCATCGAGTGTACAATAAAGAAAAAAAACCCTATCTCTTACATTTTTCCAACAACTACATAGGTTTTGCCTTGCCTTGCCTTCGCCACGTGTGATTACCTTGATGGGACCCATCACACAAGTGTCTTGCATGCACTTGATTGTGGATCCCACATAGCAGGCAACATATACTTCCTTCCGTTCACGCCATAAGCATTGAAGCTAGCACCCGTGACCTTATCAACCAGGACCCGGCCAGGATAGCCCGGGTACGACCCGGACCCGAACTGCCCGGTACAGGCCGAAACAGCCTCCAAAGGAGCGGTGGGTGGGCCCTGAAAATACCCACTATTGAACGGGTTGGTAACGGTGTTAGCAAACAAAGTGGCCAAGTTGATGACCATCCCGTCAACTCCAACGTCTCCGTTGGGTGCTATCAGCGGTGGTGTTTGTGGGCCATAAATTGGCTGGTGGAATGGCCAGGCACACTGACCCGGACATTGGAGGTCAGAATTACCGACCCAAATGTACGTGCCCCGACCCGAGCCGGACTTTGTTGACCCGTGAGTCCCACACTTGCTCATGCAAAACCCATCAACGACAACATCTTTTGCCGTCAAAACTACGTTGATAGAGCTAACGGCGAAATGGGTTTTCGAAGCCAGAGCTATCAAATGTTGGGACTTCAAGATTTTGCCGAGCGTGTACTCTTCATGAAGGATTTGATGGCCTACGCTGAGCGAGGAGGAGCCACCACGGTACTTCTCAGTTGTTTTCCACCATGACGAGGTAGAAGGAAGTGGGGCCCCTTTAGAGTTCAAGGAGTTGATGAAGTCAACGATTATGGACCGCTGGATTGGTGTAAACTGGCCATACCAGATTAGATTAACGGTGATGTTTCCTTTCAAGAGGATGCCGTTATGGTATTTCAGCACCAAAGGCTGTTCTTGAACCAGAGCCGCGAATGAAGGGGCAAGGAAACAGAGGAGAAAAGCCAGAGTGGTGAAGTAGTAATTAAAAGCCATCGGTGAAGGTAAATACCAGAGAGTAGAGAGTGAAGGCTTCCTTTTTCTCAGAGGGATGGATTGTAAAGGCAGAAGGGCTAGTGGGCCATTTATACGAGGGAGAAGGGCTAGCGGGCCATTGAGAGTAAGGGAGGCAGCTGGTGAGAAGGACACGTGGGAGGGTGTGATTGAGGGTTAAGTGTATGCTAGGCTGTAATGTTCTTCTATGGTGACGTGGCAAATGGGCTACAGCCTACAGTGATGATTTTTGGGTCTGTGGAGATTTTCATCTTGTTGGAACTTGGAAAGAGAGAGGAAGACGAAGCTGGGACTTGTCAAGGGTTTTTTTCTTTCTTGTTTTTTGGGTGTGTGGATGGATACTCACGAGTCGAGTACTGATGATTTCTCACATAAATTGATTTTCTTTTGTACAAATCCCAAGACACTTGTGTGTATTATAAGTCTCCCTGGATTATTTAAATCAGATAATCCAGCGAGAAACCAGAGCCATTAAAAAGGATTAATTTGATATTTCTCAACTAAAATATATTCAAAAACAAAAATCACTGTACTTCTGAAACAATCAATGCAAGAGAAGAAAAAATTATAATAAATAAGTGATTTAAATTTATTTTTTTAATGATTGCGAGGTTAAATTTTTTTAGAATTATTAAAAGCTTACATAATTATTTTTAGAATCTATAAATTAGTTAAAAATATACATAAATTACCTTAAATATTCATATTAATAATAAAAAAAAAAGGAGATAATAGTAGGTCACGGAACAATATTCCCTTAGCCATGTCAATTGTTGTCCTATTCGGAAAATAGACTGATGTCAACGTTCATAGCCCAGTGACAGAATAAAATAATTCTCGTTGCCAAACAATGCAATCTATTCATACATTCACGAGATAGAATTTGCTATGATATTCTAAGTTTTCCAAGGTGTGTCATGCTAGAAATTTAAGCTTGGAATTTCCAAATCTAAGAATATGAACATGTTGTGAAATTGATTGTTTTTATATTTTTTTTATAATTTTATAGTGTCAATATCAGAAATAAAATAAAATATAGAAAAATATTATTTTAATATATATATATTAGAATATAAAATATTTGAAATCCATGCATCTGAATTTCTTTCTTTTGAACATTAATTTATTTTTTATTTCAGCAAAAGCAAAGCACAGATTTGAATAGGTCATTCTCAACCCCATAAATAAAAAGCGATAATAAACATTGATTTAGAGGGTGATTGGCAATGTGGTAAGTGGTTGCTTTTCAAATAATTTTTTGTGCTGAAATGCATGTTAATGATGTTTTTTTATTTTTTAAAAATTATTTTTGATATCAGCACATCAAAACGATCCAAAATATATAAACCATATTAAATTTTAGTAAAAAAAATTGAATTTTTTAAGAACATAGTTTGCACCGCGTTTCCAACATTTTCTTAAAGTAATTGAAAATGTCTAAATAATTATTTTTAAAATATTAGTATAATAATCTAAAAGTATTAAAAAATATATATTAATTAAAAAAATTTAATTTTTTTTCAAAACAATCAATCACTTGTAACCACCCTCATCAGAAACCTCTGAAAGTCCTGATCCATTGCATCCGTAACCCTACAGCCTACAGGAGTACAGGGTACCCCACAGTGCAAGGTTATCCTATAAGATCTGATACCGCTTCATAAATGCAGAAAGGGCCCACAGTTTCTGCGGATTGATGACATCAAGAATCAGGACACTGCTACAAGCTTGCTTATTGCAGTTCGATGGTTGTGTTTCGGTGCTTTTTAAGGATTTTATTTATCTTAAAATTCTGCTAAAATACTGATATTTATATTCACTGGGACCCTCTAGGCTCAGTCCAGTACGCTTTGTCTTGGTAGGCTATATGACCCGTGGAGGACCCCCACGAGGACAGGGTAATTGCCCCTTTAATAATAAAGCCAATAAGCCATGTTTATGCTGTGTTCTTCATTTCTCCTCCAAAAGAACAAGGAAAGGACAAACGTTTTTGCTTTCGAGGGAATCATATGAAAACAAGCATCAAAATGTTTTTGAGTAAATTTAAATGTTTTTTTTCCCCAATTTTTCTGCATTATTTAGTTAGGTTTGAAGTAGCAATCACATTATCAAGAGTTTGATAACCAATGCTAGCTAGGAAAACAAACCAATTATGAAGTGAGCTTATTTATAACTATCCATTGAATCAATAATTAATAATGGGATTACGATAAACATAATCGAAGAGATACATATATGAATAACTCATCATCTTAAATATTCAGATTAAATCACTATTATAAAGATATAAAGTTAATGAATAAATCAACCACTTACAAAAAAAAAAAATACAAAACTTGATATGTTGTCAAAAAGTCAAGTTAAAAACTTTTCAATTTAATTTTCGCTAAAAAAAAACTCAATTTATGATTTGAATTATTATTATATACCTGGAATAATTATATTTAGAGAAACACTAAAATGATATAATTGAAATCCAAATAAGTGACTTTGATTAAAAAAAAAAAACCAAGATAAGTATCAACTAACAAATATTTTTATCTTCGTAGAATTACAAACAAACACTTAAAAAATTTAAAAATTAAAACTTACATAGCTTAAAAGTTTTTATTAAAAAAAAATCTTTTATTGAAAGTAACATGACAAATAAAATAAGTTCTAACAACTAAGAAAATAATCTGATAAAATAATTATGTAAAAAAAATAAAAATAAAAAAGAGTTTTACACGTCAGATTATGGCTCAATTATGCAATACATGAACTTCAACGAGGGATTCTCAATGTATTATGACATCTCACTCGACCTTCCATGGCCATGCAATAATTTTGTGGAAAGGAAAGGCAGCAAAGCTTCTTTTTTATATATATTAAAAAAAAGAAGAAAAAAAAAAGAAGAAGAAACAGGAGGCTTGGAGTTTGGTTTGGGCGGGGCTTGGTTCGTGGCGTGGAGGGAAGATGGAAGGCAAAGGTTACGGCCGTCCCAATAGTTATTGAAAGACTCCAAAGGCTGCCTTTCTGCTTTTCGGGAAAAGCAATATTGCAACGCCCGAGTATGCCAAAATTGAGTGCCGGTGCCGACTCTTTCTACAGTCACACGTGACTTCTACTTTACACCTTGTTCGGCAATTGCTTCCTTGCATTTCAACACTAAAAGACATTCTTTTTACTATCATAAAATAAAAAATAAAAAATAAAAAATAAAAAATGATCATGTTGCTTGAACTCTTGCAAATTAATTTTGAAAAATGCGTTTGGCACGGAGGTAATGTAGGATAAAAATTCACATTTTAGAAGATTTCTAAGATGTCCTAAGCCAAATATTTTTTAATATTTAGAATATCATAATTGATGTCGGTCAAATAAAATAAATTGAATATAATAAAAAATATTCATGTTATAGAAAATTGTTTGAGATTTTTATTAAACCCAATCTTATGGGTTATTTTTGAAATCTGCTTATTCAACTTACTCAAATTTTAAATTAAATTATGCTGAGGTTAGTTTAAAAATATTCTGCCTGACCAGTTAAAAATTAAGAAAAAATTGAATGAAATTGAAATAAAAATTATTATAATTAATAAACCATTAACCTAATCCACTTTTTTTTTTTCTGGTGGTCAATCACAACGGGCTGAATATAATCAATAAACAAAAAAAATCGAACAAAAATCCAAACTCTATCATTTCTTAATGTTCCAAATTCCAAGTGTGAACAAATAGTAGAAAATGAAAAGAAGATGGAATCACTGGAAAAGGTGGAAAAAGTTATGCCAATTTCAGAGTTAAAAATGGTCAGCTGATTTGTGATTACGTAGGACCGACAGACCCAGACTGCTTGGCTACCTCTCTGCCTCCATTATTCATTGCATGCTTCTAATGCAAGCAGATGATCCTTTATTCTTTATGATTTTTTAATGTGATCACTGGAAAAGGTAGAAAAAAGTTACTTAATATTGTCCTTCCACGTATTCTTATCGAATTTACCGTTAGTTCTTGAAATTGGTGGATATACATGTTTCTATTAATATGAAATTGGTGGATACATGTTTATATGTTAGATCATTTGTCGAGAATTAATATCAAATTGGTGTTGGGTTATCGAAATTCATGTATACAGAAAAAATGATAAATTAAAAATAATTTTTAGAAGATTTTAAAATATTGTTAGATAGATGTAAAGTTGTTTAGTGATTTATTGCATGAAAATCTCATCTTTTCCGGCTTCAAATAAATTTTTAAAGGTTATGTTGTTGCAAACCATGTGCTGTTTAATTATCCGATCTTCAATAGTAATCTACACGAACCACCAATAATAAATCTCCTAAATTCTTATTTAGAAGAGAGAGAGATTGCTATGTCTAAACTCTAAAGTGATAGCTTTTTATTTTGTGATTTACATAGTTTTTTTTTGTTTAAC
>Ga0307509_10007844_pt1 | contig 13805 bp, 7 predicted proteins | sample 10_EM_MG_FD_202245 | JGI IMG/M metagenome (GOLD analysis project Ga0307509, IMG submission 202245) | Populus trichocarpa ectomycorrhiza microbial communities from riparian zone in the Pacific Northwest, United States - 10_EM | ecosystem: Host-associated > Plants > Roots > Unclassified | place...
GTACAAATGATGTGAGATTTCCATAAACCAAACACCTCCTAAGAAAACACTTAAATTTTAAAGAATGTTTTAAAATATAATTACTATTTAAAATGTTTTTTATTTAAAAACATATTAAAATAATATTTTTTTATTTTTTAAAATTATTTTTAATATCAGTTAAAATACTAAAAAAAAATATTAATTTAAAAATTAAAACATAAAGACAAACACAAACCAGTATGGCAAAAGCAAGGTCCAATACGATCTTGATAATTTGATGACTGGACATTAGTCTCGAAGAGAGCATCCATGCTTAGCAACGACGCCAACACGCATAAAAAAATAAATAAAAAACACGACGCCAACACGCAAATAATTAAAACACAAAACGCGGCGTAGAAGAAAGAACAAGTGACAAATACAACAATACAACTGGCTGATTCGAAGCGCGCTCTCACTGCCTTCGTTTCTTCTTTTTCCCCTAACTAATAATATTTCACCTAAATAACAGAGCGACAGGAAGAGAGGGAGAGAGCAGCAATGGGTTCCTCGTCTCGTTCTCCTTCTCTTCTGCTTCTTTTCTCTTTGTTATTTGCCTCCTCTCTGTTCCTCTCACGTGCCACTCACGAGACCACTCTCAAAGGTACTACTGGCTTCTGATGTCTCCTCCATTTTATTTTGCTCGCTTCTTGATTGATTGCTGTGATCTGTCGTGGTGTAGTGCTCTTTTTGGTTTTGGACAAACACCGTTTGGAAATAAAACTGCATGTAATTGTGGGGTCTTTTTTTTTTTTAAAAAAGAAAGTTTTCGGAGCTAAGGTGCTGGCAATTGAAATCTATACAGTATATTAATTTCTTTTTTCTTCGGAGTTGATGGGTTTGTTAGGGCTTTATTTTTTGGTTGTGTAGTGTAGTGAAGTGAAAATAATTATTCTAACAAAAATCTGTAGATTATTTATGGGGTTTTGTTAAAATCGCTACTGGTAGGCACTCTTGGTATTATATGTTGGGTTTGATGTATATAAAATCGTTTGCCTTTGATAAGGAATGTTGCTTGTTGTAGCTGAATAGGCGTCTTTTTTTTGTGCCTTTTGAGTTTTGGAAGGTTTAATGGAGATTCGAAGTTTCTTGATATCGTAAACTTGAAACAAATCTTTTCTTGGGGTTGTTTTCTTCCTTTCTACTCTTGAATCTTAGACATGGTTTGAAATCGAGGGTCTGTTTAGGTAGTTATAGTATGCCTTAGTGCTGCTTGGTTGATTTATGTTTTTCTTCATGTGATTGAGAGCATTTGTTTGAAGTCTTAAATCTTCTCATGTACTTTGAGTGATTCGTTTTTTTCTACTTTGAATGATTGATAATTAATAATGCCTTCTACAATTACAGGCATTGACTCCGAGAATCCAGCTGTAGATGTCACTCCGTCCCACTTTCATGAGCGTGTGTTTAGCCATGATGGTTCTAAAGATGCTTTCTTTTGTGAACGAGTTAAAGTTTCTGGTCACTTGAGATGGAAACTCAGTAGGTATGCTAGTTCATTTCGAGTTACTTTGGCTCCGTCTGCACTAATCCCAGAGAGATTGCATATCAATATTCAGGTTTGCTTTCACCGGTAAGTGAATTTCTTGCATCTTGTTTTTTTTTTCTCTTTCTCTCTCAATTTGATAATGAAAATTTACGTCTCGTCCATGGAGCATTTCCAGGAATGCTTCCCTTGGATTATGCCAGTGCGAAAAGGATGATTGGAGAATTGTTCAGAAGGGGCTGTGGACATCTGTCATGTCTCCTTATGAGGAGAGATATGTTGATGTAAAGTTCATTGGTGATACTTCTGGATCCGTCTCAATTGCTGTTGATGAAGGTTTGGTTCCCCTTGTTCCCTGTTGTGTTTGGTCTTGCACACTGGATTTAAATTCCTTTATTGACACTGATTAATTGATGTTAGTGCAGATTTACAGCAATGGCGACTCATGTGTCTAGCAGTTGGATTTGTTTTACTATTGCTGGCACCGATAGTCAGCAGCTGGGTTCCCTTTTATTATAGCACTTCAATGGCTATTGGGGTTTTTCTTGTCATTATAATCCTCCTTTTTCAGGTCTGTAAGTTTGGTTTTGTTGCTTTCAGATCTTCCTCCCCCTTCTTCAATTTTTCTCTTTGCCTACACCAGTATCACCAAATTGGTTTGAAATGCAGAACCAAAAGTTTTAAATAAAAAATTCAGAGCATTGATGTTATTCGCTTATTTGAAGTTTTGGCTAAGGTCCAGCATGTGCCAATATGTGCCTGATTGAGTTGTAAATACCTAGCGATAGATATGGAGCTCTTTTATGTCCCAAACATCTTTTCTTCATGGAAGGGGCTGGGCTGCATTCAGTCTGAGTTGAAAATAGAGAAAATTTACCATCCTTGTGTGGATTGTTCTACTCAACATGCACCAAACCAAATGGGGCCTGTACACCTAGAGCTTATAATGGAAGGGGATTGCCATGATACTTTGTTAGCTGAGCCAGCTGTTTTTAGGGACTCAGGTTGTAGGTAACTGCATTTTCACGCATGGTGCAGTGCGCAACCTGCTTGTGACAGAATGGATGTTTAATGGCATTCTCATGAATTTTCAAAATCAAATTCCCTAGACTATTCTTCAGTTGATAATTTTGTTATTTCATGTCACTTATTTTTAGGTTTTTGTCATCAACATATAATGTCCAAAAAGGATTTGTTCTAGATCTTTTAAGCTCCATGGCCAGTTTCTGTGCCTCAATCTATTCATTGAAATAAAGTTGGAAGTTTCAATATAACATTTTTTTTGGCAATAACACAACACTTTATAATGGTGTTTAGGGATATAATTTTCAAATAGCAAAACTTTGATGTTAGTTTTGTTATAAATTATTTTGGTTTATTATGGTCGTCGTATTAAGAATGTATCTGAATATTAATATGCTTTCAATATTTGCAAGTTTCTATTCAATGCCTGCAATTTTGTGATTAAGAATTTCATCTTAGCTTTTCAGTTCATTATTGTGTAGACAGACTTACTATGTTTATCTTTGCTGTAATGTTGCAGGGAATGAAATTGTTGCCAACTGGAAGGAAGAATTTTTTCTATCTTTCCATATATGGATCAGTGGTGAGTTTGCTTTTACTTTAGCTTTAAGTTCCAATATCCTCTAATTATTTCCCCACACTTCCTCCCATTTTTTAGATAATGTTCCCTTTTCTTTTATCTAAGATGCATAACTCTCTTTATCTATTTCTGTTGCAGCTTGGAGCTGGCACTTTTATTTTACATCAAATTTCAACGCTGGTAAATTCGATTCTAGTCAACTTTGGGCTGAGTGAAGACATGCACAATCCTGTAAGTCTTTCTCTACATAGATTTTTATGCAGAGTTTTGTAGAGTGCTTGCAGTTACAGGTTCAAGGGAATCAATGTTCTAGAGCCAGTCCTGCAACGAACTCACATCTCATCTTCCCAGCACTTCCATATTGATACTGCATTAATATGTAGACACATGTAGTTTCTCTTTTTTCCTTTTTTTTGGGGTACCTTAAGCCATCATCCACAAACTACATTCTATGTTCTCATAGGCTTCTCAAGACACACATTGGCATTACTTTCCTGTTTGACAGATGTGATTTATTCTGGTAATATTTGAAAGTTTTGATAAATAAGAGCAATGCATTTTTTACTTAATTCAGAATCCCTCTCTCTCAAAGCACTTTTACAAAAGGAAAGGAGGGAAGAACCAATTGTGTGCATGTGATTCTTTTTTACAATATTATTCCTCACATGAAGTTTATTCTCTATTTGCTTCTTTTAAAGCATTATGTTTTGACCTTTCCCTATTTCACTACAGGTTTACATATTTATACTAGTAGGGATTGTTCTCACAGGAGCTGGTTTAGGGTTCTGGATGGTGAGGAAATTTGTAATCTCAAAGGATGGAAGTGTGGATGATGGTGTAGCACAGTTTGTCAAATGGGCAATGCGCATTATTGCATCCACCTTTATTTTACAGGTAAGACACCCGTTCATGTTAATTCCATTGCTTGATATCAAACTAAAAGAAGATTTCTAAAGTTGCTTGAGTGCCTCAAAATTAAAGAATTATTATACAGCTGCTGCATTTTACTGACGTGCTCCATTTTACATTTTCACATGAATATAAGTAGCACACATTGTAATCATGCACATATTTATTAGCACACAAAGTTCACCAATTCACAATGAATACCCTCCTTTTGGTGCATGGATATTTAGAGTTAAAGATCTGTTATTAAAGAACAAAAGGTTCATAATCATGCATATATCATCAGGGGGGATTTTTTTGGGAAAGATAGAGGTTACTGCAGGGCCAATGATGCGTGCTTTAATCAGTTAACAAGATTTACTACCTATTTAAAGGTATCCAGTTCTCTTTTTGACAAGAGAAAGTTAGAGAATGATAATTGGTTTTCTCTGACTTGCTTCTATGGTATGATATTCATCAAGTTACTACTATTATTGGACAAATAATCTTATATAGGACGTTGTTTGATGTTAGCCAGCCATTTGAATTGTGTTAGATAAATTACAATAGGTCTGGGGTTGTGTACTTGTGTTGGTTTATGGGGAGCTTTTCTGTTTACAGTGATATGCCTTGTGCTGAATTAATTCCACTGTGGCCAGTTCACCTTAGTTTCAGCCCTGTGAAGGCAATTTTTTTATCCTTCCAGTAATTGTGCCATAGTTGTGATGCGGGACAAAGAAATTTAAGAGAAGTAAAAGAAAGAAGGAAGAAGCTAAGAAGAAGCCAAAGAAAGATAATAAAAAACTAAAGAAGAGAAGAGAAAGGGAGGAGGTGAAGTCTGCAACTTTACAACTTTTAATAATTAATTCTAAAACTGATTACAATGTCAAAAATTATGTTATTAGTAAAACCCTAAAACAACCAACAATTAGGCCAGCGGCCCACTAAAATAGATTGAAATCCAAAATAGAATAACATCAAACCTAATAATAAAACTCAAAAGTCCAAATAAATTAAACCCAATAACATAGGCTAAAGCCCAATCTCCCAACCAAAGAACAACAAGTTGGGCTACCCTCCATTGTCTATAATCATACGTGTGTGTGAACCGTGTCTTGTGTCTGGTATCCCCGTCAAGTTGTTTTCCTATGACACTAGGATTATACGAGTCTCTAAACTTGATACTTCCTCTATGCCCTCCAGAGTCCATGTGGTATAGACTTGACTTTATATGAAATGTGTCATCATATTTCACTGACTTAGGCAGTCTATACTGTCATTCTGTTACACTCTTCTTGTGCGCTACTAGTTAAGCTTTTTTCTTCTTAGCTCATTTTCTTGTAGTTATTTTAAGAACAAATTTTGTTTTGACAGCATATTTTGAGTGATGACTGCTGTATGACCAGGTTTTCTTGCTTTCCTTTTCTTTCTCAGAGCACTCTTGATACTCCTTTAGCAATGGGCGCCTTGCTTTCTTCTTGTGCAATCTGCTCTGTTACTTTGAAGTGGTGGTATAAAAGGTAAGCTCTGTAATTTTCACTTCCCTCCTGTTGTTTAAGAGTACTGTTGTTTTGAAGTAGTTGCATTCAGTTAAAAGGGTGGTAATTCTGTATCAAATTAGTATTTGGGATTGAAACCAAATTAATGATCTTGTGAATAATGCGTAGAACTTATCTAGATTGTGCATCACAATGGTCTTAAGAAAAATTAATTGGATGGGTGGTCGTCATGATCCTTGTTTATGAAGTTTAATGAACAGATGTGGAAGTTGACCAATGTCATCCTGACACCCTATAGTAGAGCATTGACATTGTTAGAAAACAAAGGTGAAGTTGGACACCCTATAGTAGAGCATTGGCATTATTAGAAAACAAAGGTGAAGTTGGACTTATTTCAGATGGTATAAACAAGATTGTATTAGTGTCTTTTTGCTAAGTGCTTCTGAAAGACTTGCTTTTTTGTATGTGCTCTAAATATTTCACTTCATGTATTTTTAGTTCAGTATATAACTTCAGCACCCAACTGTGATTTAATACAGGGATCAATCAGATTCTGGGGGTGGGAGTGCTTGGCTCCAGCCTGCAGGACAGACAACAGCAAGATTTCGACGCGCTGAATTCCATAGTAGGTCAGGAAAAATGAGCCCCCAGGGGAAGATGTGGAACAGTCCAAAAAGCTCATCTGCTTGGACCAGCTCTCCTGTTAAAGGTAAGTACTACGGACCATGATACCTTGGCACGATTTTGTCATAGAAACTGGGAACACATTAAATATGGGCCATTGGATTATAATCTTTTTGTTTATTTTGTCCTTATCCTACAAGTTCGTTTTAGCTCTAGACTCTGGTACTAAACGTGAAACTATCCCTAAACAAACAAGTTACATGAAAAGGACCAAATCAGATTCAAATCTGAAATGAAATTGGTCAATTGAGAAAATTTGATTCAATGAATAAGAGATCCAAAATATACTAACCTATTTAGAAAAAAACTTGATTATGATTAGGTGTTGATATAATTATCCAATTAACACTAACAAAATTGAACGTCAACAATTGTATCTGCTTCTTTTTCCAGTTTTGAAAATTCAAGAGTTAATTGCGCACTTTATAACTTAACAACCAAACTATTTTAAGAGTTACATAAATATTAAAACCTACAAGGGCAAAATGGGAAAAAAAAAGTTCTATTATTTTTGTTTGGTCTGGGACCTAATCACACAATCACAGAAATTAGGGATCAAAACATAAATTGACATTTGTGTTGTGGGTTTGTGTTAAGGGTGTGTGTCACTGTGGATTTTTCCTTGCTTTATTTTACTTAATTTCTTGTTTTTACCTTTATGTTTGTTTTTCTGGTTCTGCATTTATTTTGCTGCTATTAACCAGCTCATTGGCAGTTTGATGAACACATCTCATGTATGTGCTAGTTCTTGCACTATGCATTTTTCTTTACTTAAGCAAAAACTGAGATTTTTCATCTTCTTTTTCCCAAAAAAATTTCCGCCATTATGTGCAATTGAAATCATCCATTCTAACACTTTCCTTGCTCATCCTAAAATATTAATTAAGAGAACTGGCTCTTGACTCATATCCTTGCATTATGTTATAATTGTGTCCCCTTGTAGGTTTCATCAACATCTAGAGTTTCCTTGCCTAATGTAACTGGAAATTCAACATCTAGAGTTTCCATGCCTAATGATAACCAGAGATTCCCAATGACTATGGTGTTGAGATTTTAGGGGGGGAAATCTGGTTATTTACTTTACGTGGACAGAATGTTCCAGTATCACTGATCTGTTCACGTTCCTTGCTACACCAAGTATATAATTTCTGTTTCCATTCCTTGAAAGGAATTTAAAGTAACAAATTCAGATGCTTCCGAGGCAATATTTTTGTGCCTCTAATTTGGATGATATGTAGGTTCATTTATCTTGTATGGTCATTCTTTATCTAATGTTTTTGGATCATTCAACAAGGTACTGGATCTGTCATTTATCAACCATCCAGTATAGAGTGATTTGCTTTTCTTGGCATTGGCAGGTGTGGTATCACCATCTTCTCACTTGGCAACAGTAGATAAGCAGGATCACTATTCAACCTTCCACAAAACACCAAGACGAAAGAAGTTCACAAAGAAACAGTGGGAGGATTTCACCAGGGAATCGACACATGAAGCCGTAATGGAATGGGCAGCATCACCTGAAGTCACCAATTGGATCATCAACAATGCTGACCGTATTCAACTCCTTCCAAGCAATTATGGTTCTGAAGAAATGGTGGGAAGTGAATCAGACTCCACAGATGCGTCTGTTGCCGGGAGTGGCAAACCATTTAGCCTTTTCAATTGGTAGAGACTGGACTAGAAAAGTTATAGTAGCAGTCAGGGATCTGCTCCTTAGATTGTGTAGAGAGGTGGCAATAGTTTAGGAATCTAGTTCGCTGCACCATCAAGCAATACCAACAAGCCGAATGACATTTTTTTTCTAGGATTAGCTAACCATTTGATTAGCTGTATGTTTCAAGAATTTAATCAATGTAATAACCAAAAGATATGCAAGGTAGGTCTGTAAGTATAAAACTACAGTTCGGTACAGAATGGAATGCTATCGTTAGTTCTTGATTATTTATTCTCGAAGTGTCATCTTGGCGAAGACAAAATATTAAAGTAAACAAATACCTTGAAACAGAGATTTGTTGGTTTTTGTAAGTTGTTTGCTAAGGAACTGTGTGATCTTTCTTGTCTAGTTTCACATAATAGACTGAACAATTCAAGATATTGTGTTCTCTAGTTTGCTGAGTGAATCTAAAAGTTTTTACTTGGAAAAGTTCAAGGATAAATGTTAGTCTGATGTAGTGATTTTATTTTTTGTTATTCTTTATTTTTATATCTATTTTGTATTTTATTCTGATAAAAAACTTTTTATTTATGTGAGGGATTGTTAGAATATGAATTAAAAGTTGTATTTATTAAAATTTTATTTGAAATAGTTGTTTATTTTAAAACAAAAAGTTGTATCATTTTGTTTTAAAAGTAATGTTAAAATTAATTGTCAAAATTGCCTATAAAAAAAAAACAATTTTGATATGGTTTTGATAATGGAGAAAATTTTTAATCTTTCTAAAACTCGTCTCTTTTACATAATTTCAATTAAAATTATTATAAAGTGACATAAATTTTGATTCGCTGTTTATTCTTGGTTTTTGCTATAAGAATAAAAAATTGAGTAAGCCAAAGAAACAATATTGCAATCACATTATTAGCATCAAAGATTAGGTAATAAATTATTTTAAAACTAGAGGATTGATCCTTGCCTTAATTTATTTCTTCAAGTTTATTTTCTATCAACAAGTATTGCAAGTTAATTTATTTTTTAGTTGTTGATTTATATGCTTGTTTTATGTTTTGCAGAAACCATGTCATTAGAGTAAAGAAGAATAACAATCTTAGGAACTATTTAAAGTGTTCCAAAAAAAAATTTAAATTAACCTACATGATTCAAAGAAACCAAAAAAAAAAAAATTCTACTATGATGAATTGAACAAAATCCAACAAAGGATCCTTCTCTTTAATATACAAAAAAAAAAAATCTCCTTATTATCAAAACAAAATATTTACTCTTGTAAAAGAGTAAAGAAAAACAAAAAATCTATTAGTATTTTCAGAACAATAAAGTATCTCAAATCTTCTTCCAAATTGTTCTAACTTTTACCCCCAAATAATTAATAAATAATAATCTTTTCACTTCTTATTTCAAGGGACCCACCACAACCACTACCATCATGAAGACCATATCCCCTATTATAAATTTAATGTTCTCACATTTCAAGTTTTAATCAACTTTCTCTTGGGTTCGTAGCACCATAGTATTTCTTCTTCTCTTCCAACCCACCTCCCCACCACTATCATGCACATCCCCAACCTTCTCCCTGTCCATAACAAAAATAGTAAATGGATCCCATAAATTTACAATTCAAGGCTACTCATTAGCCAAAGAAATTGGTATAAGGAAACATATAACTAACTAGATTTTCACTATTGTTAGGTATGAATGAACTATTTATTTCTACTCACGCAATCCTTCTTATGTCTCTATTTTTATTGATCTTTCTAGAGAAAATAGTGATGTTCGTGTCCTTTTCGACATCACCCTAGTTGAAAATAATGGTAAAGGAAAACATAAAGTTCATAGTCACTTTGATCATTCACTAGAGGGTGGCTATACACCCTCAAGTATCATGGCAACATGTGGTAAGGGAATTTTAGGGTTTTTATTTATAGTTTTTAGTTATTAGGGAATCAGAATTAACTGTTCTTATTGCTAATTTAAGATATGGATTCGAGTTTCCCTCGATAGATTAGTTGGTAAGGGGTATATTTTCTAAGCTGTGAAATATAACTTAGTCAACTTAGTTTTTGATAAATTCATGATGTATTTTGCATATTTAAGAACTATTTTGAACTAAAGGAATGCAAATGAAGGGAATAAAGATGTTGCTTGGTTTTTCACCTTTTAACATTGTCCAAACAATACCTTAACAAACATATTTTAAGGAAAATTTAAGTCCATAATAGAGGGAAAAAAAAGAATGGGCTGTAAAATATATTGGATTAATTTTTCTATCATATGAATGCGAGAAGTAAGGGTGTTTTTTTAATGGGAGAGTACTAATAACATGCTATAATACCTTACCTTCCTTAACAAACGCATGAAGGTTTTTATATATCCAATTGTGATATAGCCAAAATTGATACAATTTTATGCTTTTAGAAAATGAGTTTCTTTGGAGCGATGTATATGGAGTACATGTATTATTTTTCTTGCCTTATTTCCCATCCTTCTCATGATTTGATTATTTTTTTTACCTTCAAATATGGTTATGGTTCTATTAAATGAGCTAGGACAATTCAATATTTAGTGTGACAAGAAGAATTCGAAGACAACAAGAACATTAAAGATGAAGACATTGAAAAGAAAACAAAAATATAAATATAATCATCATTGAATATGGAAGAGCAAAGAAAGAGATTTTAGACCTATAACTACTAGGTTAATTGCATGTAATACTAGGCATGTATCTGCTAATCTTTACTCTCTTAGAAAATAAGAAAGTTATCTCTTTTCTTTAGTTTCTGTTACACCAAAGACCATCCTTGTCAATTCTCCTTCATCGTCTTTTTCTCTAACACTTTTTTTCTCAATATGAGGTAAAAATCAATTTTTGTACATGTCAGGATTTGTAAATGATAAATTATTCATAATCTCTTGATGTCGCATGGTCATGAGAGTAAAGTGGGGTTATAAATGCATTACTACAAGTCAAAATAAAGTAAATAACCAAACTTATGCAGTCTATTCTAACCTATATGGCAAGGCCTTTCTAAATTTTGATTAACATTAAATTATACCCCAACATAGAATTATATGGTGGGAAACTCTAGGTAGATTTTCAGCCCAATTCAACAGTATGATTGAGAATTATAAGATAGTAGACACAATTACGTTAGAATCCAAATTTCCTTGTTCAACCCTTTCTTGGATTGTATCACAAGGCCTATGAGACATTAGGACGCACATTGCACTTGACTCCTAGGCCCGAACCCATTTTAAAAAAGCCTTCAAGGCATGAACCGTTATTAAAATGGGCTTTGAGATAACAAAAAATTATTTAAAAATACTGATAAATTCTGGTTCATCACCTTTAAATGATGTACATGCAATTGATTGACTATTCTCACTTCCAATAGATAATTGTGACCACTAATTAATGATGAACATTTTCGATCAATAGTCCAACCCTAAAAGGTTAGTTACAGATCCTATTATAAGAGCCTAACTTGTACAAAATGAATAACACTATAGAATAAAAAGCTTAATGGAAAGAGAAGGAAGATAAATCTTTCTCTTTTTCAAGGAAAAAAGGATTGTTTTATATACTATGTTGTATTTTTTTTCTTTATATTCAATTAATTAAAGGTATTCTCGGATAAACTTGTGTGTCAATAATGATTAAATTCTCTTCTTGAAAGATTTTGAAAGCACATCTCACCTCATTAATGCATTTAAGGGTATAAATTCTTCTAATTATTAATCTTAAAATTTGAATTCAAGAAATAAAAAAAGAGAGCAAACGTTAGTATATCTCTTAATGTCATATACTAGGGTTTTACCAAATGAGAACTAAGAATGAAAGAAATTGTTAAAAAATTTAAATTTAAATTTATTTATTATTATTAGTATATTTAGGTTTTTAAACTTCAAATTTAATATGGTGGTTAGCACACATGAGTTAGGTCTATCTATCCTAAAATTTTGGTTTATTTAGAGTTTGGATTGTGTTAGAGTTTGGGTTGCAAAAACTACTCATACAAGGAGTGTTTGGTTTTGTATTTTCAAACTGTTTTTCACTTGAAAAAAATCAAATCAATACTTTTAGATGATTTTTGATGGTTTTGATGTGTTGGTGTTAAAAAAAACTAAAAAAAAAACACCATTTTAATGTATTCTTAATTGAAAAGCACTATGTAAAAATACTATGCATCATACTGCCAAACATATCCAAACTCTATTTAAAAAACAGGTTATTTGTACACGTCAACATCAAACCCAATATATTAAACAAATGTTTGTCTTTCATGTCATTTCATCTCTCATATAATCAATAAACTAGTATTTTAAAGATATACTAAATTAAAAATAAGTACTTATTAGTTTACTTCTCGTGCTATGCTATGAGCTTAATTAAAAAAAATTTAACATAAAAAAAAATATCAAAGTTGTGGGGAATTTTTTTAATATTACAATGAAACACGGTCCAACAAGTCAAACTTAAAACCCCCGACTTGAGTCTTTGACAAGTATGAGTTTCCAATTAAATTATGTGAGAATTGCTTTGAGTGACTCCATCGACTTAGTGGGTTTCAAGACAAAAAAATCAAAGAACAAAAAATAACATGAAAAATAAAGACTAGACACTCGGGTATAAAGACGATATGAACTACCGTTAAAAATAGATTTGAATTTAAAAAATAATTAAAATTCATTTTTTTTTAACATTGAGAATATGACGTGTTGGATTGATTCTAATCAATCTAGGTTAACTCGTCAAACTCGTAACAAATATATATTAATTTAAAAATAATCTCAAAACACCAAAAAATATTAATTTGAAATAAAAAAATATTTTTTAATTTTTTTTAAAATACTTTTTAAACACAAAAACAAACAACCCTAAAATAATCTTAAAATATAAACTAAGTCAAGTTAAAAAACATCAACCTTGGACTTGGCTAAGGTAACATGTAAATCCTGGACAAAGCATGTCGTTTTAACAATGCCGAAGAGGTAAATTCAATTGCAAATTAATTTATCAATCTGTGGGCAGCTGGAGTTTTTCCTTATAAAGAAATAAAAACCATTAATTTTCAAAATTAACAATTTGCATTTCAATGATATGACAGATCATATTACCATTAACTTGAGAGAGACTATTATCTCATTCATCCCTTCTCACCCTCCCTCCCTATCAATCCCACCTCGGCAACAGACCCGAAGGAGCAAGAGAAAAGTTCGAGCTTCAACAATTTCTTCATAGAGATTGGTCAGAGAATCTCAACTGTACAGCTTCTGCCTAAAATATACAAGATTCTAAAAAAAATTCAAGGATGCAACCTGTTCAGCATGGCTGGTGCATGTACAAGGATGCAAAAGTTGCATTTTCAGTAGGATACTTCTATAGTAAACCATACAGAATTGAACTATGGAAGTAGTTCAGGTTCAGGGGACCAAAACACTGGAAGAGATTTGAGTTCCTCCCCGGAGTGCAAGGCCATTCACCTTATGCCGGCATGTTAGTTCCCCCCTGTCCTTAAAGGAGGGTTCAAAATGTTCCATATCAATCCTCATCATCAACAGCAGCGTTCTCCTGCCTCTTGTCTCTAAATTCACCATCACTATCCTGCAGATCAGCAGAATTCTCTCGCAGAAGGCTCGACTGTGGCTTCCTCTCTGAAATCTCATCCTCGTCAGATTCTGACCATGCCCGCTTCCTCCTGCCTGCTGATGAAGGTGCAGCCTTCATCCAAAGGAGCAACACAGAAAAATACATGAGAGAAAGGGAAATTTTCATATTTTAATGAACTGCTGCTAAAAAACAAACCGATTAAATAGCTAGAATAAAACAAAGTTTAATTAACATTTACCAAGCAGCCTCTTAATGATGCTAAATGATGATTCACTGGTTCTAATTCGTTGATTTCATAGACAAAGTAGCACATCAATAATATGAACAAACCTTAGCACCAACAAACT
>Ga0307509_10007845_pt1 | contig 13804 bp, 19 predicted proteins | sample 10_EM_MG_FD_202245 | JGI IMG/M metagenome (GOLD analysis project Ga0307509, IMG submission 202245) | Populus trichocarpa ectomycorrhiza microbial communities from riparian zone in the Pacific Northwest, United States - 10_EM | ecosystem: Host-associated > Plants > Roots > Unclassified | place...
ATATTTTTATTATCATGATGACGTGTACGGCTACTTCTTCTTATCTGGCTTCTTTAATGCCTCAATACTGCAAATACCAAATCTACCAAGTTGCTTCCGATTCAGACCTCAGCCCCGCCGCGTCGGTGTCCGCAATACGAGACATGTCATCTGAGCGATAACGAATGCCATTACGGCGTGCCGAACCGGAGTACTTGGAATACCAGCGATGGTCGGAGCACCTGCGATGGTGAAACCTGCTTGCATGAATAAAAGGGAAGCTGACTGCCCCTTTGCTTTATACAGGGTCTCCATCTTCAATGTATACACTTCTCTCGCTCTCAATCACGTCGTCTGTCGCCCTGTTGTTCTGGAAGTATGTAATATCGAAGGAACAACGGCGACCCTATCCACCTGGCCCAACCCCGAAGCCTATTATTGGCAATTTCTTTGACCTTCCAACTAAAGATCTCGCCAATGTTTATCTTGAATGGGGAAGGAAGTGTAACAGTGAGTCAAACAACTCGTTCCGTCCTTACGCTGAAATTTGGGCCATAGGCAGCATTGTTCACGCAAGCGCACTCGGTACCCATATCGTCGTGTTGAACAAAGTCGAGGACGCAGCTGAGCTATTAGACAGGCGAGCGCCGAAATACTCCGATCGACCTGAATATCCTATCCTAAAGTTGTGAGATAACACACGATCCGGAATCAAAATTTATCGAACTTTACACGTCTCCAGGATGGGCTGGGAGCACAATGTTGCCCTCATGCGATACGGAGAAGCCTGGCTCTACCGTCGGAAAATAGCTCATCAAAGTTTTCGCAAGGAAGCGGTCAAGAACTATTACAGCGTCTTGTTGGAGAAGGTTCATTCCATGCTCGATGGACTACTTAAGAACCCGGAGAAATTCGATCAACACAACAGGATGTGTGCAACCTCTAGTTTCCTCTGTCTTTCCCTCTGATTATTGATATCCATAACGCAGGTTATCTGTCTCAATTCCAATGAAAACAATGTATGGATACAACGTGGAATCCATCGATGATCCCTTCGTTACCGGTGCTGATAAAAGTGTCACCCTGGGTCTCGAATTTCTTGTACCTTATGCATCCTTGATTAATATCTTCCCATTACTGGGCTTCATCCCCGCCTGGTTTCCGGGCGCATCGTCTCACAAGCTTTTTGCGCAGGTGAAAAAATTGACCAAGGAGGTTTTCCGAGTTCCCATGGAGTGGGCTAAAACGAGCATGGTGCGTCAGGTCGAAATTATGTTCCTTTTCCAAACTTTAACCATTTCGAATGATTTCAGACAGAAGGGACCGCTGTTCCATCCGTTTTTACCGAATTCCTTGAAAGGAAAAATACTGTGGGTGCATCGGCACAGGAAGAGGCGGCAATCGCGGATATTGCCTATACAGCCTACGGGGGTAAGGACCCCCCAGTCATGAGCACAATCCATCACAACTAATTAATGTCATTAGGGGCGACTGACACTGTAAGCCCCTAGTACCCATTGGTTGGTTGATATCTGAAGTACTTCTTCATAGACGACCTCGGTAACCGGCAGCTTCCTCTATTATATGGCCATCCACCCTGATATTCAGGACAAAGCTCAAAGAGAGATCGACAGTATCATCGGAAACCGTCTGCCCGACTTTTCCGACAGGCCGGATATGCCCTATGTGGAAGCGATTTATCGAGAAGTGCTTCGCTCCTGCCCACCTGTACCGATGAGTTTTCCACACCGCCTTATGGAAGACGATCATTACAAGGGTTATTTTATTCCCAGAGGCAAGTAATCCTTGTTTCAAATAGGCTCCATCGATGCTTATCTGTATTTCTGCACATTATGATGATAGGCACAATTTTGTTCCCAAATATATGGCAAGTTTTTTTTTAAATCACTTCTTTCGTGAAACCTGACGTGAGCCTCAAGGGCCATGATGCATGAGGAAAGCGTATACCCCGATCCTTTCAAGTTCAAACCTGAAAGATTTTTGGATGAAAATGGCAAGCTCAAGGACGAGGACAGGCTGCTGGCGTTTGGATTCGGGCGGAGGTACCTTCCCTATTTCACCATTTAAAATCATTCCATCCTCACAACGGACACACTGTAACAGAGTTTGTGTTGGAGAGCAGGTCGCAAGCGCAACTGTGAGTATTAATCTTATATTATAGGTGTTAAATTAACACCCTCTGGGCTGCGATCAGGTATGGCTAACTATTGTATCCATGTTGGCGACTTTCAACATCGGAAAGGCAAAGGATAGCTCCGGGAATGAGATACCTATAAACGACGAATTTGATGACTTCGGGCTCCTCGTGTGAGCTGCATTTTCTGTTCCTACATCATCACCTTGACATATATGATTCTCTAGCTACAAAAAGCATTTTGAGTGTTCCATCACCCCCCGGTCGCGCGACCATCAACAACTTATCGAAGCAGTGAACACATCGAATCTGTAAATCTGTGCACATGGTTTTATTACCAGTGCTTTCCACCCCACATTGGTTACATTCCGTTACTAGAGATTTGTTCTGTCTCCGGCCTGGTGACACTTCAGGGTCCGTGGGGCCTTGCCCATCAGTCACCAATTTTTCTATCCATTGGTCTTCGAGGTTTCGAGGTCATCGAATTGACAACTACTTTGGGTGTACGCAAGCGTTGCGAACGACAAGAGTCCATATATCGTGGGCTGGACTCTGGTTGATCCGGGGCCATTTATTTCTATAGACATAGTACAGAGGAACAGGGCGTCAAATCAAACAATTTACGATTGTTCCTTCTCTTTCCCAATTCATAACAGTTCATAGAAGATCTTTACTCGGTTTTGTAGATGCCAGGACACCTTAATAAGCACGTGACTAGTCATTGTTTGCAGACCTGCCTGCCCTAAATGGATTGCATCAAAAAAAACTTTCTTTCGTCCACCAGAGCTTGTTCCTGTCCTTCACCACCTTTTCGCTTTCAACATGGTGAGTTCGTCTCAATTTCAACGGCACGATGAAAACTTCCAAATTTTCTCGAGTGCGACCGTCATACCTAGACGTCGACACGATGTGGTCTTTTTTGTCATAGTTACACTGACCGGTTTCGCGACGCAATTTTCAATTCAGTCCTTTTCTTACCCCTCGTTCATTAGGTATATAACTCTGGAGAAGTTCCTTGGGCAATTTTGGGCTGAGGGAATCATGGTTACAAAATGGTTAGTCTCGTCTTTTTTCCCCCCACTCCACCTTATTTTTTACGATGATTCAAATCATTCAAACTAGAGTATATGAGCGCCGTTGTGGCCCTATGCTTTTAACACACCCTTCGCTGAACCCACTTTACTTCTTCGTAAATCCCAACCATCCGCTGAAGTCTTTTCTTACCCAGATTTTCCATCTGATGTTATACGGCGGAGGCTAGACAATCTCGGCTAGGAAGTAAATGTGAGCATTTCTCTTGATTTGCGACCTGATGATATAAAGGAGTTACCGCCTGATCTGGTCCTTCACGGGGCTGGCGTTGACGACAATTCCATGGCTGTATTTTTCGAAATATTCTGATCCTTCTTGTCCTACTCTCCTCATGATTGTAATCTGACCCCTCCCGTCCTTCAGGTATATCTCATGTAACCGCGATCGGTACTCCTGTCCGCTCGCAAGTTCGCACCGATCCATTCACATGGTGAATATCTATGCCTCCTTTTCTCTCCCTTTCATGATGTTTTATCACGACGGTCTTCGTATTACGCTGCCGAAAATGCCCGCCACAGCTCAAAACTTCGGGCACCCCCCTCTGATCATTCCCTTGCCTCCTGATGTTTTATTTGGAAGTTGACGCTGACCAATTTAAATCTCAGGATCCCTCATGCAGCATACAGCCAACTAAGACCATCACACGACGACATTCAAGGTAAGCTCTTCCCATCCAGCTTCCGTTCTCCCTACTTTCTACCCTCTTTCCGATGAAAACCATTCAAAATATTATCAACTAGAAGCTGTTTCTGAGCTTCGGCCTTGGTTTAAAATCCTATTTCTGATTTCTTCTGTCTCTCTACATTTATTCCACTGTCACGAACCGCCAGCTCAACGTCGTCATTCTAGGTGCGTGTATCCTTTCAACAACTTCATGAGCAGAGAAGGCCCTGCCTCCCCTGTTGCCCCTCTATGTTGCTTCAAGTACAATGATGATCCTAGAGCAAGTGAAAATAAAAATGTTACATGATACAACTTGATGTTGAACGCGGAATGGAAGCGAGGAATCAAGCCCTCGACTTCTCCAACCATGCGAACTTCTTCTATTGATCATGAGCAACAAATTGTCAGGCCTGGTACAGACTCAAGATCCCAGTCAATTGATCCACTTACATTTTGTGGCTTACTTATTGATGGGGATTCAATTTCAGAAGGTGATGGAAGTATGCTCGTGGTCCTGATAAAATTCATCTTGGAAGGTTGGATACACTCGGGTGACTGTGGGATCGTCGCCATTCCCGCGGTTCGTCTGCGGAGGGTCTCGCGAGTGTTAAGTACTGCGAGAAGGCTGTTCACATAGACTGTTTGTGGAGTTTAACGATGGGAAGATAAGAGTCATCTTGGATTGGGAGATGGGGTAGAACTGTACTGACGTTTGCCAAGAGCGAAATAGAACTCGATGAAGACGAATTCGTGCGGCCAGATGGCGAACTACATTCGGAAGAATAAGTTATTGAGATTAGACTGGATGTATAACATACTGTGACAAAGGATGCGGTCGCGCAGAGTCTTCGGTGTGTGATGACATCAATCAAATGAGCTGCAATGACAAGGCAGAATCTTACGAGGTTAAGAGTCCTAAGCAAAATGAAGGTTAGCGATACAAGCGTCCCTCTAACACGATGATTGGCACTCACCTGTGTTGATGCTGTATAGCATCAAAGTGTTAACCAGCGAATCAGCCCTACGACATGTAAGCGTTCGCAACAGGATGAGAGACACCACGCTTGGTTGGCTTACGACTTGATGCCTGTGCGGCTATGATCCAACAACATGCAGAGAGAGACCGTCACGATCCCGTCGGCAATAACGCAACCGCCCAGCGAGGCATAGAGGAGCCACTTTATGTCGAGAATTAGGCGACTCGCCCTTTCCCAATAGAATGCTTACTGACAGATTCGAGGATTAGCCTTGAGTATGATTTGTCGATGAACCTAACGGCAAGAAGCAAGTGAGAAATATTTCATGAGGCACATTGAGGCATGAAATCAACTACCCTCTACTGGCGTATGCTTTGTGGACCACAAAAATGTCTGTAAAAAAACGAATCTGAATGAAGTAAATTGGATATTTACCAAAGCCCATTGCTTTTGAACGGGGGATTAAATGGGACCCTAGGAACTTTGTTGAGGCTTACCTGAGACAATTGCGGATGCAAGGACCTATCCACAAAAGAACTCAAATTCAATCGCCGAGAATGAGGGTAGAGTGAAACGCACTCACAATGAGAACGAGCAAGCTGTTGCTGTGACCGCTCACTAGAAAAGTCCACCGTTGAACTTTGAATTTCTTGTGCATGAGTATCTCAGAACGCACATATCCAAATTCTACGCGCAAAGATACTAAATGGAGATTCAGAAAAGAAAAATGTTATAGAGAGCGATCGCACGCACCATCGGACGATGAAGTCACTGATGCACTGTAAAGGAATTCAACAGGTACGTCACGGTTGATAAATAAATGGCATACTTACTGTGACGATTACTTGCATCTGGGCATTGGCTTAGCATGAGTCATTTGCTTTTACGATGGAAATTGGTGGAGGCATACCAGAAGGCTCCTGACAACTTCAGTCAATTCCGAACTTTTAATTGAAGGTCAGGACAGCGATGCTTACCAAGTGGGATTTGCCATAGCTCTGAAGTTCCCAAAGTTGCTTATTAGGTAAAAATAAACGCCATGGGTCATGAACACAATATGCGCCAGATCCAAAAACCTGGGGTTTTGGTCTCAATGCTACGAGTTGTTGGAGAAGTTACGGAATGTACCATAGGAAAGCAATCTGAAACGTATACAATCAACTCCACCGTAAGCAATGATCAGAAAAAACATACCAAATACTTGAATAGACTACGATCTCTGGTGTTCCCTCTGAAAAATATGTACATTTGCACCGACGTGAATCCAAATAGTCTGCGTAAAGAAGGGTAAGCGTGGGCCACGTTGGAATAGTGTATATCATACATGGCCGCCACGATATTACCAACGAAAACGGCACCTAGCGTCTTATCGAGGTTGATGGGAGGGCGCACCATGACGAGACTAGCCAGGTGGCGCATCTCGTTTGGATCCTATGAAGACAAGGTTTATGGCCTAACGATCCCAAAATAGCGCCGTCTCAGGTTATCTCGGGGGCTGCTTTTCCGCGAAGAGAATAAAGGTGAATTTTCGTTGACGGTCCAAAAAGTCAACTCTGCAGAGGCAGCGTTGACGTGTACGCATGGATGCTTCCAGCGCGTACGATTCGCATCGCTGATATGATTATATTCTCATGCTTATCTGTCAAGTTATTTCGCGGGAAAAGAGGACTGCCCTGCCGCAAACTAATGGAAATGGGAGCTGGCTCCGGCTATTATGGTTCGCCTTATCATTTCGTGGGATATACCATTTTCGCTGTTACACGCAGCATGTGTGGATCATCTCTATACGTCCAGAGTGAATTAAATATAGCTTGTGTGTGGAAAAATTCTTCCATCGGGGCGAGGTACTGAAAGGCGCAAGGCATTTCTTTTTGGGCGTCGGCGTCGGTAAACATGGCGCCATAGCAATATGGAACAATCTGGAATTAAGGATGCAGGGATGAGGTCCAAAGTGCCACATATCAAGGACGAACCACAATCAAAGAAAATTAGGGCTGCGAAAGTGTTAGGAACATGAAAGCAAACAATGTAGATTGTATCAATAACACCTCGAAGGCCTCAAGAGTCCAAAGTTTTACGGCGGGATATTTTTGTGGTCATATTAATATCACGTCCACGTACAAGTGATACGAGATATGAATCCCCCGCTGAGCCTCTGAAAAAGACAGAATCAGCATCTGTAATTGATATGAGCTCATCAGAGACTCATCAACCTCAATCTAAGCCAGGCGATGAAGTGTTTGCTGGGGTCAATGCTCTCGTTGGTTGCGATGGTGCTCCGCCGCCGAATAAAGATGACATCATCTCTCCAAGAGGATTTGCGGCTTGACTGCGTGGTAGAGGAATAGCGAAATATAGATTAGCAATTTCGTTTAGCGACTAGAATAAAAACCATGCGGGGTTAGCAGTTTGGGCAAAATGACGAAAATTTTCTTACAGCTCTCATTTCGGGTGTCGCTAGCAGTCCGATTTTCCCCTGGTATGTCCCACAAAGGCGTACCCAGCTTTCCCTCATGACCTTGTTTTGGGCTCCCTGTGCGCGCTGACACGTCAGAACAGCCATTTGGGCAAAATTTACTAGTGAATCTTTGGTCATGGTGACTTCGTCCTTCTCTCCTACGGGTATCGTTGAATCCGAATCAAATTGGACTGATGCAGGGAGTGAAGGGACGAATTGCTTGATGAGAACTTTTGCTGCTTGAACATTGCCGTTTTGCAGGTATCTGTATACATTTTGGTCGAGCAAATCAGCCATAGGAAAGCCTTGGACTTACGGTATTGTTCCGCGGAGCGCAAATATGCCATAGGCCCCAGTTGGAGTTGCCCATTCGATGAACATTTGTGAGAGAAGCCGCGCACTATCCCGTTTGCCTGAGGCTAGGAAATGAATTTCTGCCGCCTCGAATGAACCCTCTAAAGGACTTGTTAGTTCAGCTTTCATTTTCTGGAGCTTAACCGTGTACCTTTATATAACATTTCGCCAATGTAATGGTGGAGTTCTGGATCGCCTGCTGGGCACAAACCATGCTTAGCCGACCATCTGGACGTGATTCAGCTGGAAGAGATCCAAGTGGGCATAGAGACTGACGCTATGGATTTGTCGATCATAGTTTTCCTCCATCCGCCCGATGGTCCGGTCAACGCAATGAGCTGGGTCAACCTTCCTGCATTCAGAACTGAGTGGCGTGTATAGCGTGTACTTCATCGAAACTCACCCCTGCTCTCATCGGACAATGTCTGCCCTTTTGTCTCATAAACTTCCAGCAAGAAGCTTGTAAGATCAGAGCCACTTCCCGGCTGACCAGTCTTGAAAAGTTCTCTAGCACTTTGGAACAGGACATCGATCGCGGTGTCATACTGATTTGATTTCACGTATCGTGAGGCAAACGTCCGTGCTTTCTGGTGAGCTTCATAGGGTGCGGTCGCTATTTGAGGTAAAATGGCATTCAAAGCCCTCGTCGATGGTGCTACCGCCATTGTAGTGAACGTTCGTGAAGGAATGATGAGGCGGAGTCCAAAACAGACGCGAAGACAAATAATTCCTTTTCCTCCCAAACACCAACAGCGAGAACGACAGAATCGGATAGCCTCACTCTTCCAGCATTGCATAGACACAAATTTTCAAACTCTACTGGTAATATGTCGCGTCAAGGCAAGGGTTTTACTATCTACCTGCGAAACCTAGCATGAGGTTCTCGGGCTGAAGGGGAACTTCAAGACTCCGTCGTCGTTGTAGATCCCATAACCTGGCTCCTGGAGATCAGAGTATATATGAGCGAACCAGCCAACACCACCTCCTGGGACATCCTTGAAATAGGAACATTTCTCATTCAGGAGGGTATAATAGTCCTGACGGGATATTTGTGTGAGTTCTTTTCATCCAAAATGCTTGATTACTGACATGTTCATTCTGCACATCAGCGACGGCCTTATCGCTGTTTGGTTCTACTCCCGGATATGTAGTGGATGGCCAGCCGTTCTGGGTAGGGTCAGTTATTTGATGGTGGGATGCCCAGAAAATTCAAGCAGCTGTACCTGGCTCAAGTATATCTTCTTTCCCAGACCTTTGCTCACGAACCAATTGAGGTCAGTTAATACGAGCGGCCAAGACTTCTTGGCTATTTGCATTGTGAGTGATTCATCTCCATTTTATATGCGATGTTGGCCTACACGTTGATGCCTCTTGAGAAAAGATCGGCAACATGTGCGCGTCGATAAAGTCGATTGCTGCCATCACATCCATCGAACCTTCATTCTTTCTCTGGAACGAAAACTTGTGTTAGCACTGTCAATGGAACCTTCTGGAAGAGTTCGCCTACCACTTGATATCCATACGCCATCTCGCTGATCGTGACGGCTATGCGCAAGCTCTTGAGCTTCGTCTTAGCGTCGTTGATCTGCTTTGTCAATTCCGCCGCCGCAATGGCATAATCGTATAGCGGCTCCGATCCGAACTGAACAACTCGGGTGACAAATTTGGCCTTCGGATTCGAAATTAAGATGCTGAACAGGGCATCGCGACGGGTCTTCCAGATATCGTCGCCATCGTATCCAAACTGTACAATAGGGTCAATCAATTAGACCCCTTCTTTTCGTCTAATCTGACTATCGACTTACCCAGATAAGTGCGTGCACACCCACGCCAGCCTCCCACGCCGCCTCAACCACGTCGTTACTAGTGGGAGGATCGCCCTTTAGTAAGTCTTTTGAGCCAGGATGTGATTTTTCGAAGCAAACCCACTAAAATCCTTTCCGATCGCAGGCCCCGTACAACCGGATATATCGTCCGCTGAACGTATGCCGGATATCTTTGAATTCTTTTTTCAATTGAGCCACGCCCTGGCCTATTGAAGAAACGAAATGGTGAGCCCAAAATTTGAATTCCGGACCACTACTCACAACCGGAGACCTCGTAGCTGAAACCCATGAATGCATACTCAGTATTGGTGTTGCACCACCAATTGGTCAGTGACGAAGGCACACTCCCGGGCATAGTGAACCCAAGCGCAGGGAAACAGTTGGGTGGACTGGAAGCGGCAGCGAAGTCGGCGCGATATTCCAGGCGAGGGGAAACGTCATGCGCATTGGTTGAAGGCAATGGAGGAAGAGCGACAAACCTTCCAATGGCACCGTAACCCAAGAACGCCGCAGCAAGAATGCAGGCAGAAGAAATCATAGAGTCTGACGCGTCGACCAGAGGATATGGCGGCATTCTCGCAACTGGAGACCTCGTTTTAAATGCTACTGTTGGGACTCCTTTTCAAATCTTCTTGGGCTGCAGGTCAGCGATTGAATCCAAATCGATCTCGTTGGGAGGAGCCATCTGATAGAACTGGTTGGTTAATGCCGCAGAGGTGGCGCTAACCTTGCACATTCTTCTGATAAAGGAAAGCTCGTGAACCTGGCATTGAACAGCGTATGTGGTTTTTCCTTTATCAATCTTCGAAGTGCCTAACCAGAGCAGTAATAGATCGACTCGTTCCGAATAAGCCTCGATTTATCGCTATATCCAACAACCACATTTCCCGAGATATCTAATGGGCGCTACGACGATCAGTGACTTCAATATCCCTCCCGGCGAATCACACATACTATATCAGCGACCGCTGGCATTAACACATCGTTCACTGCGGTTCTATTCGTCACATTCCCTCGGACCAACAACTACGATTCATTCTCTCAATGTCAAACTCAGTTACACCGCACTATCATTTGATCTCCTTTCCCCGGCGACTGCCGTCGGAACGTTGGAATGCCCCCCTTCTCGTACCCCAGACTTCTCGCTACTTTCCACCTGTAAGTTGCCGTGGTTGCCTCCAAGTGGAAGGTTGACCGTTTCGTCGCTGTTAATCAACGCCTCCTGAACCATGGCGATGGGGTCAGCTGGAGACTTCAATGGGTCACTTGTAGCTTGATCAGGGTTAAGCGTCCAGTAATGAAAGCTGTCGATTCCGTCGGTCATGCAATCAGAGCCTAGAAGCTGTGCGGTGGAAAGGTGACATACTGCTTCAAGAGCGCATAGAAGCCCGTGCCGAGGAGAGAGCCTAGGAATGGGCCCAACCAATACTAGAGCGAGAGCGCGATTTCAGCGTTATCAACATCTGCAAGATACGAGGGGTTACGCACGACCCAATGATTGGACACTTGAAAGCCGGATACCACCGCGGGTCCAAATGCTCTTGCGGTGTTCATCGCTGCTCCCGTGTAGTAGACGGCAAAGCTGGATGTATGTTTCAATTCTTTCTGTCGTACGGGATGAATCTCATGGCTTACAGATGACAAGCGAATAACGTCAATCCGATGCCTACCTATCTCGCGCCATGTCAGTTGAGGATGACTGTATAGACAACAAAAATATGTGTACTGACTGGGGCGAATGGTGTTGCTTGATGTTTCTCTGCTGCCAACATGAGCACTGAGAGAACCAACGCCGCGGTAATAAACATCTCGATGAAAACTCCTTGGGCCCGACTTGTTCCCGCTTGTAAGATCGTACTGGGCGCAATAGTAAGATCTCTAATTCGTAATCAACGAGATGAATCAACTCACTTGACGGATAGTGGTGCAGAAGTTAATGAACGCACGATGGCAGCCCCTGCTATCGCTCCAAGTAACTGGGCAATACAGTACAGCACGAAACGGACAGGTGCCAATGCACCAATCAACAAAAGTGCGAGTGAAATGTTCGGGTTGAAGAGGCCGCCAGTAACCCGAAAGAAGAGCCACGCTGATACGAGGAGACTCAAACCCATAGACGTCGCGATATACATTACTTGCTCCGTTGTAGAGGACTGCCTGGTGCCCCCCTGTTCGGTCTCGGCAGTGGCTGCTTGAATCCCGCCCAAGCCAAAAAGCAGAAAGAAGGCTGTTCCGACAAATTCGAGGGCTGCCGCTTTGCAGTCCAGTCGGAAGTTGGCAAAGAGGGCGGAGTATGTGAATGTAGGCCCCTGCGACATTTTTTTGCTTGGCGTATAATTTCCTCGCTATCGTCGATGATTAATGAGGCTGGGGTGTTGTGTTGGCCATGTCAGCCGCCAGTGTCAGCCGCTGTCCAGCAGGAGTGTATAAAAATTTCCTCTTTACCAGCCTCCGATTGATTTCTCCCTTTTAAATAAATATTTAGCCTGACGTTCATCTTTGCGGATTCTAAAAACTGATTCGTTTCTGTGCATGGTAGCTCTTTACATAAGTGACCAATGGATAAGCCTTAGAGTAGATATCGGCAGATGTTGTAAGGACTGGAAGACTGCGCTACAGTTTATAATGTAAGTTTGATGATCGGGACAAACATACCACTGCCAATTTGAATGGATCAGTGCCTTCAAAAACAGGCGCACATTGACTCAAAGGATGAAGTTGTTCATCTGTTCAAGGCAGACAGGTTGTACCCATTTAGAGTCAGAAATCAGAGCTGAAGACTTTGGATCAGAAGAGAACTATACATACAGTAGGTGCGGCTAGGCGTTCAGCAGATGACGACTTTTTATTACTTTCTTGAAGCAATTTTTGAGTCCCATCGCGAATATAGGTACCATTCCCATATGTAACTTAACAGAGCGCGACTTCCCGCCGACATGCTCCCTATGTATCAGTGGGACTCCAGCCAGCGCCGCTACTAGTGGAACCGGCCGCGCGTACCGCATTCAATCCGCCGGAATTATTGGCGTCAGAGTCATAAAAAGCCATATAGCGAATGCCGTCTAAGCAGAGAGGTTAGTGAAGAATCAATCACGTGGTTGGCCCAAAAAGCAACCGTGACCCGACGCGTCCAAGTCACAATCATGGTCACGTTAAGTAGTACAGGTTCACGCGACTCGTCTTTCTCCGCAACCACCACAATCATGGATCCCATTTTACCCGTGGACCCACCGGTAGGCTTGAGCACGGTTCCTGCTGAAAGGTTCTACTCGAATACTCCTAAAACTCCTCGGAACAAGAGGCCCCCTTCGGCCCAGCCCAAAAGCAACAGCACTCCAATTTCCAACAAAGCAGCCAGTAACCACACGTACACATCTCAAGTCGTCCCTCACGACGTTCACAATGAAAAACTGGCTCGCGAAATGGAGATGTCATTTGTGGGACCTATGCCGCCCAAGGACTTTCTAACCATCTTACTCAACGTTGATCACGATACGGACAAGCCGATCGACCCAAGTCCTTTCGAGAAGGTTTCCGGTGCTCAAAACGAGCCAGAAATGCACCAAAAATTTGTAAGCTTTCTATTTTACTTTGTTACGTCCATTCACGATTTCTCAGGTTGAAGTGATGAACGAATATGCTCTCGAAGAGTGGGAGTTTGTCAATTCAGCGAATGAACGAGACTCTTTGCGTGATGGCCTGGGTCCCGATGTCCCTATTTATGGTCCCGAGGCATCGTCTAAAATGGACAAGCCCGATTTTTCTCAGATGGATGCTTTTGTCGAGTTCAAAGAAAAGGAATCAGCCGATCCCTTCGAGGACCCAAAGAGAGTCGACGGCAAACCAGCCGTGGGTAAACGCCCACCTTTCGAACGAAATACGATCGAGTCAAAGCTAATACGGGGCCAACTTGGGTCCTATGTTGCTGCCCTCTCGGGATCCCAATTCCGACTTCGTGTCTTCTGTGTCCTTGTCTTCGGGAGTTTTGCGAGGCTCATGTGCTGGGACCGCGCTGGTGCTGTTGTCACAGAAAAGTTCAGCTACATAACAGAGCCCTACCTCGCCCAGTTCTTTTTGGAATACTGTTCTTCCAAACCCGAGAAACGAGGACTCGACCCCAGTGTCCGGCCGTTAACCAATAAAGAACACAAAACCATCAAGAATATTGACTGCTTGAATGATCTACAGAGCCGAAACCCTCATCACCGCGAATTCCGCATGATGATGATCCCGGATCGTGATGACGGCACCGAATATGCCTTTCTCATTTCTTACCCCCCCAAGTATACTTACCGCTCGC
>Ga0307509_10007846_pt1 | contig 13803 bp, 14 predicted proteins | sample 10_EM_MG_FD_202245 | JGI IMG/M metagenome (GOLD analysis project Ga0307509, IMG submission 202245) | Populus trichocarpa ectomycorrhiza microbial communities from riparian zone in the Pacific Northwest, United States - 10_EM | ecosystem: Host-associated > Plants > Roots > Unclassified | place...
AGCCAAGCCGCATAAATTAATAGATAACTATTTTATTAATCAAAATTATTGTTATATATTAATTATACCTGGTTTTGGTATTATTAGTACAGTTGTTTCTGCTAGTTCAAACAAAAATGTATTCGGTCAAGATGGCCTTTTAATTGTAATATTACAATTAATGCAACAAACTATATGCAGGGAATTCAAGAATTGTTATAACAATTCGCTATTACAAAATACTAATAATGTAAGAAATATTATATATTCCTTTATAGTAACAATTTTTGTAATATTGAACAATCCGCAGATAACCAAAGCACGAAGTGAAAACTTCAAATCTGAAATAACTAAATTTTTTGGGTTAAGCATGTGAGTAGAAATTTCAGAGGTCATAGTTTCATGCTTTCACTTCGTAGTAATAATAATTTTTTTAATTCATTTGTCAAAAGACAAAAAATGAAAATATTTAAACAATTAAGACCCTTACACAATAATACCAATAAATTAAATCCTTATTGAATTACTGGTTTTACGGATGCTGAGGGTTGTTTTCTTATTAATGTTAGACCTAAATCTAACAGGAATAATGGTTATGGTGTAGAATTAGTTTTTAGGCTAAATTTACACTCAAGAGATAGAGCTTTATTGGAAAAGATTAGAGATTTTTTTGGGGTTGGAAGACTTACAGCAGTATCTGAAAATTACGTTCAATATTGAGTTGGTGCTTTAGAAGATATACTTGTTATTATTAATCACTTTAATAATTATCCTTTGATAACACAAAAATGGTCGGACTATCAGTTATTTAAACAAGCTGTAGAATTAGTGGAACGAAAAGAGCATTTAACGCCTGAAGGTTTAAAAAAAATAGTATCTATCAGAGCTGTATTAAATAAAGGTTTATCTGAAGATTTAAGAGCAGCTTTCCCTGATGTTGTTCCTTCTATAAGACCTAAAGTCAAGAATATAATTGTCCCAGACCCTAATTGAATATCAGGTTTCGTAGATGGTGAAGGCTGTTTTAATGTGAGATTTACAAAAACCTCCAAAGGTGATTCAGTTAATCTCAGGTTTTTAGTAACACAACATGTACTAGATGCAGAACTATTAAATAGTTTGGTAGACTATTTTGGGTGTGGTAGATATTGTGTTAGACTTTCTACGTCTTTACACGGGGATTATGTTGTAACAAAATTTGAGGATATTAGATGTAAGATTATCCCATTTTTTGATAAGTACCCTCTTCAAAGTGAAAAATACTTAGATTTCTTAGATTTTAAAAAAATTATGCTACTAAAGGGAAATACCTATGTTTCTTTAACTAAAGAATCGTTAGCAGAGATTAAACAAATAAAATCACTATGAATAAGGGTAGAAAAATTTAGTAGATGTTTATTTTAAAAATTTTCCTTTAAAATCTAGTAAAGCTTCAAAGATTAATTTAATAAAAGATTTTTATCTATTGCAGCATCATAGTAATTTAGATGTCAATAAAATTGATAAATTCAACCAATGAATACAATTTAAAAATAAGTGAGACAAAATTGTTTATTAATTCATTTTTTTTTAAAATGAAAAAATTATTATTACCAGTGAGTAGGAATTTCAGAGACCCTACGTTTGTGTCAACTTGTTTATTAATTTCACTAGCTCTCCGGATTAATGCAATTAAAATAAACAAAAATAATAGAAAAATATTCGAGCCGGTCGTATATCTCATTAATAGTGGTTCACCAACGGATACTAAAATTAATACTAATAACAATAGTAGTCCTAAATTTACAGATGGTAATAATGCTAATAATAAAGCTTTTAATGAATGATTAGCAGGATTGATAGATGGAGACGGGTGTTTTCAACTATCAAAAAAAGGATATTCTAGTCTAGAAATAGTTATGGAACTAAGAGATAAACATTGTTTATATCAAATTAAAGATAAATTTGGTGGTTCAGTTAAGCTACGGGCTGGTAACAATCATTTAAGATATAGATTACACCATAAAACAGGTATGTTAAATCTAATTCATTCTATAAATGGTTTAATTAGAAACCCTGCCCGAATTCTTCAATTAGGTAAAATATGTGATAATTATGGTATAAAATTGATTGACCCTAAACCTTTAACGGTTGGTTTGCTGGATTTTTTGATTCTGATGGAAGTATTTATATGAATGATAAATCTGGTCAATTATTTATTACTGCATCTCAGAAAAATAGATTTATATTAGATGCTTTAGTTGAACTATATGGAGGTACTATATATCCTATGGTTAAAGTAGGTGCATTTAAATGAACTTGTTTTAGAAAAGATGAAGTATTATCTTTAGTTAATACTTATTTTAAAGCTAATCCTTGTAGATCCGAAAAAAAAGTTAGATTAAATATGGCTAATAAATTTTATGAGCTTAGAGCATTACATGCACATAAAGCAACACCTGATTCAGTATTAGGTAAAGTTTGAACAAATTTTACTGTTAAATGAGATAAAGTGGTATCTAAATAAATTCTATAACTGGATAAGTAATATATACTGAGTATTTTTTTTAGTTGACAAAGAGATGGTCCATTTTCATTAAATTGAATAGTATCTTGGAATGGTCGTTTTAGGCTTTTCTAAATTAAACTCCACTATATGCTGGAAATCCATTAATCCTTTAGACGCTAGTAATTTTATAGTAAAATTTTAGGATATAATAATGGGTAATCAGCAGGAAACCAAAAGCATAAAGATTAAATACTTAACTGAGTGGGATCCCCAGAGACTATTCGTGGAGAATCGGCAAAATCTGTTGATTAAAATATAGTCCGACTTTTTATATAAAAATTATTTAAAGTAGCTTTATAAAAAATATTCCATTTATAAATGTACAACTTAAAGTATTAAAAAATGGTCTTTCTACAGATCAAAAAAATACAATTAACAACAAAAAGGAAAAACTTAACCCTATATGAATTACTGGTTTTACGGATGCTGAGGGTTGTTTTTCCATTATAATAGAAATTACAAATCCATTAAAATGAAGAGTAAGAACTGAGTGTATAGAGGAAATTATTAAAATAGATTAATTAAATAATTATAAATTTTTAAAAGTAAGTAGATTAAAAATAGAAAGGAAACACCTTTAATAACAAAAACTAGGTCATATTTAACAATATTGGCTGATTGGAAAAGGTAAAAAAGCATAATATGGGCCAAAACAGCCGGTGACCCTCTTTTCAAAAGAGCCTAATAGTACCGATGCAAAAGAACTATCCTCTTGTGAGGCCCACAATGATTTTAGATAAGTCCAATTTATATCTAATATTTAAAGTTGTCAATTAGCTAGGGAAATAGGTAATCTAGAGGATATGGAATCTCCCAGACATAGTCTAAAACGCCAGGTATGGTAGGCGATAATAACATTAAATATAAAAATAAAAAAAATTAAAAATAATGATGCAATTGTTCCCATAGTTCCATGCAAATTCTATCCTAATTCTGATACTGATAAAGTTCAAATACTTAAAGATAATCAGAAAAAATCAGGCGTTTATATGTTTACGAATTTAACTAACGGTAAAAAATATATAGGAAGTTCAGTAAATTTATCTCGAAGATTTTATGCATATTATTCCGAACAAAGTTTTAAGATTCAATTACAAAAAGAAAAAAGTGCTATTTATAGCGCTATACTAAAATATGGGCATTCTAATTTTAAGTTAGAGATCCTAGAATATTGTGAACTATCCGATGTGATAGATAGAGAAGGATACTATTTTAATCTCTTGAAACCAGAGTACAATCTCTTACCAATAGCTGGCTCAAGTTTAGGTTATAAGTATTCAGAGGAAGCTCGGAAAAAGATGTCAATTGCTCAAACAGGAAAAAATAATCCTATGTACGGAACAACAAGTCCTATGTTTGGAAGAACAGGGGATAATCACCCTAGATTTGGTAAGTCAAGACCTGAAGGAGCTGGTAGCCCCTCTCAAAAAATAGAAGTTTTTGATAAAGATACTAATCAATCTACTATTTTTGATTCTATCGTTGCAGCAGCTAGAGCCTTAAACATACATCAAGCTACTATTTCTAAATATTTGATTAATAATAGGAAAAAACCTTATAAAGGAAGATATATTTTTATAAAAATAGATTAGAAATATCTTTACTAAAATACAGTACACCTTAGTATGCCTATTTGTCTCGCTCTCTTAAAATATGGATATTCTAAATTTAGTTTAGGGATCCTTGAGTATTGTGAACCTTCTGAGGTTCTAACAAGGGAAAAGTATTATTTAAAATTACTGAATCCTCAGTATAACATCTGTACTGAACCTAGTGCTCCAATGTTGGGTCGAAATCATAGCGAAGAAACTTTAGAAAAATTCCGTAATAGAAAACATTCTGAAGAAACCAAGGCTCTGATGTCCTCCTCTAAAAAAATATCTTCTTTTGTTCCAAAAAATCCAATGGTAGGGGAAAAACACTCATATGAAACTCGAGTGAAAATGTCCATTTCTCAGAAAGGTCATAAGGGAGCTGCTCAACCTAACGCTAAAAAAATAATGGTAACTGACCTAGAAACAAATATTTCTACTTCTTATGCTTCAATTAATGAAGCAGCAAAAGCTTTATCTTGCCGTGATTGTTCAATTTTGAAAAATCTAAAATCTAAAAATAAAAAACCTTATAAAGGTCGATATGTATTTATTTTATTATAATTTTTTTCTCCAATTCTTCTATTTTCTTTTTATCCTCTAAATTAGGTTTATTAAAAGGTAAACCTAACTCAAAATACTGTTAATTAAATATTTTTATGAAAAGGCTATTAATAAAAAAAAAAAAAAAGGATCCAGAAATTTTATATAATTTACAATCTTTTTTTGGTGTAGGGGCAGTGTACACTAGATCTGATAGAAAATTATCTGTATATAGAGTATCAAATGTTACTGATTTAAATAAGGTAATAATTCCACATTTTACTAAATATCCATTAATTAGTCAACAAAATTTATACTTTTTCTTATGGTCTAAAGTTATAAAAATTATTTTAGACAAAGAACATTTACATTTATCAGGGTTTTTAACTATTCTTACTTATTATGCTTCTATTAATAGAGGTGTTTCTAAAAAAGTATTAAGTCATTATCCTAATATTACACCTTTTGAAAAGCCTGTTATAAATTTACCTGATAATTTGGATCCTAATTGGGTTTCTGGTTTTGTTTTTTTTTCTTCTTTTTCGGATATAAAATTTCTAATAAAAGTTGTTTATAAAGCTATTTAATAATAAATTTACTACAGATCCGGACTTTTGTTGTCTGCCCTGTAGTAAAAAAATCTAAAAGTTTTTACTCACAATGTATAAGTTTGTTTAAAAATAAACTAGCTACGTTAAGGTTTATATAATTTTTTTAAATATTTGTATGGCAATTAGTCAGTAAACTTTTATATTAATATAAAAGAGCTGAATGCCAATTATATTTTTATCCTTTATCTTTCACTAAATGGGCCTTCTTGCATTAATCCAGATATTGGGTTAAAATAAAAATCCGTGGATTTTGGGGTGTAGTAAAGGGTAAATCAAATTTAATTAATAAAACCAACTAAAGTAAAAAAAAAGTTAATATATTTAAGATGAAAAAAAAAACAAACAATAAAATATCGTATAATATAAAAACATCGGGACGTACAGATTTAGTAGTATGAGGCTGTAATTTATCTTCTTCAGTAGGTCTAGGCTTAATTTCAAAGCAAGCTAGAAATATGATTGTATTAGCTCCTTATCAACATAGTGTTGTAATAGGCTTACTTTTATCAGATGCGTGGTTTCATTTTTCTAGTTATAGAAGTAAAAATTGTTATTTAGGTTTCGCTCAGTCTTACGATCACTCTAAATATATTTTATTTGTCTTTTCTATCTTATCTCATTATTGTAGTAGATATCCTGTTTATAGGGCTCGAGAAAGATTTGGAAAAAAAAATTATATAATTGAATTAAGTACTCGCGCATTACCTTGCTTTACTGAATTATATTCTATTTTCTATGTTAATAAAGTAAAAATAATTCCACAAAACATTTATAATTTATTAACTCCAGCAGCTTTGGCTCATTTAATAATGGGAGATGGATCTGCTAAGAAACATGGATTACAACTTTGTACTGATTCATATTCAGTACAAGATATTGTTCGATTGATGAATGTGCTTATAATTAAATATAGATTAGAATGTACATTACATGGTGGTGAAAAAAATAAATATCGTATTTACATTAGACAGCGTTCTATGCCTTTACTACAAACTATTATTACTCCTTACATGCACCCTTCTATGCTTTACAAAATAGGTTTATAATTTTAAATTAATGCTGGGTAATTTTTCTGTTTATGTTAAACCTTCTAAGGATTATACTTTAGGGGAAAAGGTTTATTACAGATTTCAGATTACTCAACATAGTAAAGATTTAGAGCTTATTAGATTATTTACTAAGTTCTTTAATTGTGGTGTAGTGCATGTTAGGTCTAATTTAGCTACTCCTAGGTGTGATTTTATAGTTCAAGATAAAAGTTCTATATTAGAAAAAATTATACCTCATTTTGATACTTACGGACTGTGTAATTTAAAGCAAAAGGATTTTATTTGTTTTAAGAAAAGTATGTCTATAGTTAAGTTAAATCAACATTTAACTAAAGAAGGTTTAGATAAAATTAAAACATTAAGTTTAGAAATGAATTCAAATAGACTAGGTTAAATTATCTATTGATTTTCTTTCCTCATTCTATGGGGATTATACAAATCAGGCATACAAATTTCTTATTCTTTTTTTTTATTCTTATATATAGTAAATATAATTTCTATATAAATTGGTTGCTATGCAATGATGTCTATAGGTGTATTAGGATTTGTTGTTTGAAGTCATGAACTGATGGCTTTCTTCGACCGTGAGGTAGAAGTAATAAATTTCGCTGTATGCTGGGAAAGTTTAAAGTCTATGGGTACTTTTTATTGTAAAAATTTCATAGATTATACTCAATCAGCCGGTAATCTTAATTTTCTATTCTGGTTTTTTACAAGTAATACAGAGTTACACAATATTTTTACGAATTGGGCTTCTGTCAACGTGCACGTAAAGACCAATTTATCTTATTTACACACCAAGTCCTCAACGTTTTTGAATAAAGATAAAGATAAAAAGAGAATTGACAAGAGAACCTCAGAGACTACACGCGAAACGTCTTTTAATTTTGAATCTTATAGGAAATTTACAGGTAAAACACAGGATAATGTGTCTGATGATTGATTAGCGTGATTTATTGGGTTCTCTGAGGGTGATGGTGCTATCCTTATGGCTAATGGACGTCCTAGATTCGTATTAACACAAAAGGAGATAGCCATATTAATTCATATACAAGAAACTTTAGGTATAGGTAAAGTAAGTGAATTTGAGCGTTTTGGACGACTTATCATAAGCAATAAAGATGATATTCGTATTCTAACTACTTTATTCAATGGAAATTTAGTATTAAAAAAAAGAAAAGTTCAATTGAATAAATGATTGGTTGCTCAAGATATGGTTGAAATAGTTAGTAATCCTCTTCCTTTATTGTCCAATGCGTGATTATCTGGGCTTATAGATGCGGAAGGATGCTTTAACATTACACTTTTTAAGAGAGAGGCTATGACACTAGGCTATCAAGTAAAATTAAGATTTATGATTGACCAAAAAGATAGCCTAGAAACATTAAGCTTTATTAGAGATCAATGGGACATAATATTAAGTAATAAAAAGCTTAAAGATGGATCATCAGGTTCTATGCATCGTGTGGAAACCAATTCCTTTGTTAAAGTCAAGTTTGTTATGGATTATCTAAGTATGTATAAATTAAAAACTAAAAAGAAAACATCTTATGATAAATGAGTTTCAGCTTATGGATTAGTGTGTAATAAAGCACACTTAACAGAGGAAGGACTTTCTGAGATTCGAAAAATTAAGAAGGAAATTAACCTTCTTAATAGTATTACAGGTAAAACAGGGGATAAGCTTGCTTAAAAGATAAAGATATAGTCCACTAGGTTTTATAAACAAATATCTAAAATAATTAATTGTTTAACTCAATTTCCATTAAAAACCAAAAAACATTTGGACCACTCTTAAGGTATGGGAAGAGCAAATACAAAGAATTATTAATCGATGTTTGTATAATAATTTAAGCATCACATGTTTTCAGTAGGTTTAGATGAATTGCTATTTTCATTCTTTATATCAAAATATAAGCATATGACAAAATGATATACAAAAATTGGTTTACTAAGGGTAGCTACTTTTACTTCTAAAGGAACAAGTGAAAATATTAATGATATTAAGCAAATTCTATTTGGTTCTATTTTAGGTGATGGTAAGCTTGAAATGCCTCCTCGAGGTATTAACGCTCGATTTGGTTTTACGCAAGCTGAAATGCAAAAGGACTACTTTATTTCTGTGTGTAATTCTTTATCTGCAATAAGCTCTGCTAAATACAGGGAGTACGCTTATTTAGACAAAAGGACAGGTAAAACTTATAAATCACTGAATTTTTGGACTAAATCTTCACCTATGTTAACAGAACTTTATAATATTTTCTATTCTAAAAAAGTAAAAATAGTACCTAGCGATTTATCCTTATTAACTCCACTCGCACTTGCTCATTGAGTAGCTCAAAAGGGATTGCTAAGAAATAATTCTCTTTACCTTTGCACTGATGGTTTCGCCTATGTTGATGTACAACGATTAACTCAGTATTTGATCAATAGGTATAATATAAAATGTACAGTTCATAAAAAAGCTAAAGGTAACTACCGTATTTATATTTTAGCTAAGTCTTTACAGACAGTTAAAAATATTATTTCACCATATAAGCTAAACAAAATTTCTTAATGTAAAACTGATAATAATCTATCGCTTAAACCTTCTTTATCATTTAATATGAAACGTCCTGTAGTTAAATTGTTAAACAGTAGTCTTAGTCTACGGAAATTTTATAGTACTAAAGATAATCCCAATTCTTTTGTTCCAGTTTTAAAATATGAGAATGCGGATCTTTCAAAAAAACAAGTTGTAAAAGAAAACAAGGGAAGATCTGGTGTATATCTTTGACAAAATAATGTTAACGGTAACTGCTACATAGGAAGTAGTGTTGATTTGGGAAGAAGATTTAAAAATTACTTTAGTTTTAATTATATTACTAAATCTAAGAGTAGTATGCTTATTAATAAAGCTTTAATTAAATATGGCTATTATAACTTTTCCATAGAGATTCTTGAATATTGTTACCCAAGTTTGGCAATATCTAGAGAACAATATTATATAGATCTATTAAAACCTAAATATAATATTTTAAAAGTTGCAGGTTCTCCTTTGGGTTATAAACATACAGAAGAGAGTCGTTCAAAAATGGGAGGTATAAGGTCGCCCGAACATTTAGAAAAAATTATAAGCAATTTGAAAAAAATCAATACCCAAGGATTTTCCCCTGAAGTTAGAGCTAGAATTACTCAAGGGTCAGTAAACTTTAATATTAAAACTAAAGGAAAAAAAGTTATATTTTCTAATATAGAAACGGAAGAAGTTTTAACTTTTGTTTCTATGAGGGACGCTGCCTTAAAAATGAGTATAAGTAGACACACAATTAACAAACATGTTTTAAGCAAAGAGCCTTGAGGTAAATATATAATATCTTTTATAATTTAGATAGTAGTACATTAGGTTATTTTATTTTCAGTTTGTAGGATGGATCTCGTGGGACTTGTCGAGGTTTATATATATGTACTGACAGTTTTACATTTACAGATGTTCAACGGCTTTCAAGGTATTTAACTAAGACATATAATATTAGATATTCAATACATAAAGCCGGCAATAATCATCGTATTTACATATTAGCTAAATCTGTCCCAACTGTAAGAGATCTTGTGTTAGTCTACATGCATAAGTCAATGCTATATAAATTAGGTATCTAGCAAATTTATAGGCGTCGCTCATATTGGTAACATTATGAATTATTATTCTTTCTGTATGCAAGAAACTATTTAAAAACTAGTATACGATGCATTGTTTTAAACAAAAAAAGGAGCCAGTAAAAAAAGAATATTGCATGCACGTAAAAATTACTAATATTATAGAACTTGCAGGTAACGTAAAGGAACCACAGAGACTACAAGAGAAACTCCTTAAGTTTATTTTACTTATTATTATAAAAATAATATATGGGAGTAAGACATAGTTCATAGTGATAATTATTATTCTAAATTTTCATTAGGTCGATACTAGAGCATATTTCACCGCCGCAACATTGATCATTGCCGTAAAGTTGGGTGCGGCATGTCCTTCCGGGGATGTGAAAACTCACTATATGCTGGAAACTCCTAGATTTATATAAATTATAAATGGCTTGCTTCGCATGCTTTGCACCGCCCCTCTAAGAGCGGCGCGCACAGCGCGTTGCATCGCTCTTAATGCTGGGGTTAATTTTCAGACTACTCAGTGAAAACTTAAGAGATTGGGTAATCAGCAGGAAACTAAAAATACAAAATATTCCTTTAAAGTCTATTTGTATTGAGTAGGATCCTCAGAGACTACACGTGAGTGGACTTAAACTAGTCTATGATATAGTCCACAACTACAATTATAAGTTAGACCTTATGCTTTTTTTAGCCGAGTACGTAGTTTCTCTACTGGGATCATTACCGACCCTGTAAGTTCGCATAATAATGCCCTTGATGGATTCAAGATTGATCCTAATTGGGTTACGGGTTTTTGTGACCGTTCCGCTTGTTTCAGTATCACTGTAGCACTTCGAGCTACAGGTCGCTGGGAAAAAACAACTTTATTAGAAAAATGTTTTATACAACGTCAACTTGTGAATAAAAGTACGAGGCCCAACCAAAATTTATTAAATGCTTACTTTGTTACAGGTTTTTGCGATGCTGAAAGTAGCTTTACAATTAGTATTACAAAAAATAGAAAATTTAAATTAGGTTGAGAGGTACGAGCAAGCTTTCAAATTAGTTTACACCAAAAGGATCTTCCTTTACTTAAATTAATAAGAAATTATTTTAACAACGTAGGGAATATTTTTATAAAAAATAAAGACATTATACATTATCAAGTTAACTCTATTCAGGATTTAATTCATGTAATCATTCCTCATTTTGATAAGTACTCTCTTTTAACTCAGAAGCGTGCTGATTTTTAACTTTTTAAATTAATTGTTAATTTAATTAATCAAAAGGAACATTTATCGTTAGAAGGTTTAAAAAAAATAATCGCAATCAAGTATTCGTTAAATATGGGATTGTCAGATGTAATCAAAAAAGCTTTTCCTAATGTAGTTCCTGTGTTAATACCTTTAGTTGTAGATCAAGAAATTAAAAATCCTTACTGATTAGCAGGATTCACAGCAGGGGATGGAAGTTTTTATATTGATATTTATAAGGATAAAACAAAATTAGGAGAAACCGCGAAATTAGTATTTAAAATTTCTCAACATTCTAAAGATGAGAAATTAATGAGGAGTTTAGTGGATTTCTTTTCTTGTGGTAGATATATTCCTCGTCCAACTAAAGATTTTGGAGAGTTTATAATTTAAAAATTTTCTGATATTAATGGTAAGGTTATTCCGTTTTTTGATAAATATAAAATAGTTGGAATAAAATTTGAAGACTATCAAGATTGAAAAAAAGTAGCCGAATTAATGAAAAATAAAGCTCATTTAACATCCGAAGGATTAGATCAAATTCGTAATATTAAAGAAGGTATGAATAAAAGAAGAAATTCAATTTAAATAATTTCTATATTCGTCCGGAATTTGTAATCCTAGTGAATGTTCGTCATAAAAAGGTTCTTCAATTAATAAAAGGTTATTTTGGAGTAGGGACTATTTTTCATAGTGGTAAAAATGCTGGATATCGAGTAGGTTCTGTTAAGGATCTTATATCTGTAATAATTCCACATTTTATAAAATATCCTCTCTTGAGTACTAAGGCCTGTACATTTAGTTTATGACATGAGGCTATTAATATTATGCATTCTGGTACACATAAGACAGATGCTGGTTTTCTTAATATTTTAGCTATCCATGCTGGTATTAACAGGGGTGCTTCAAAAGCGGTTAAGACTCATTTCCCTGATTTAAAACCTGCATTATTGCCTACTTACTCATTAACTATTTTACCAAAGGAATTATCTCCATGATGAATTTCAGGTTACTTTTCTATATATTGTAACTTTGGAGTTGACATGAATCCTCATGGTCTTAAAAATTCTTATTATGACCGTGTTGTTCCTAGTTTTAATTTTTCACGAAGCATAATTGAACTACCTATTATAACTCTGCTAGCTTCATATTTTGGAGTAACGGTTCATTTAAAAAGAGTAACTTTAAGTTTTCTTAGAGACGAATGGAACATAATATTAAATTATTTAATACTATAAGTAATATAATACAATTTTATACAGTCATCAAATTAACTCAATAACAATTTATGTAATAGCTTTCAGCTAAAAAGAAGAAAAACTAAATATTAAAAAGTTCCTCGATTTTTGTTTATCCATAAATCCGATTAGAAAATAAAATAGGAAATATGATATAACAAAAAAATAATGATATAGTAAATTATTAATTAAAATAAAGCTAGTTTAATTTAATTTAACATTTAATATACCTTCTCTAGGATATAAATTAGAGAATGAACAAATAATATAATCATAAGGCTTAAAAGCCTGTATAAAATGAAAAAAGTATTACCTTCTATTTAAAATGAAAAAGAACAATCTTTTAGTGGCAGAAAAATTCTACCCTAATTCAGACATATGTAAAGCTCAAATATTATTAGAAAATAAAAATAAATCAGGTATTTATCTTTGAACAAATCTTATTAACGGTAAACAATATGTCGGTTCTGGTGTAAGTTTAAAAAGAAGATTTTTGCGATATTTTAATATTAACCATTTAATTCAAAATAATTGTATGTATATTTGCCGGGCATTGTTAAAACACGGTTATTCTAATTTTTCTCTCTCAATTATTGAGTACTGTTCAATAAAAGAGCTTTTAAAAAGAGAGGATCATTACCTTAATTTACTTGACCCAGAGTATAATATTTTACAAAAAGCTGGCTCAAGTTTAGGTTATAAGCATTCAGAGGAAGCTCGCAAAAAGATGTCAATTGCTCGCACAGGGGAAAAAAACCCAATGTTTGGTAAACCAAAAAAAAATAGGGACAGGAAAACTTGCTCAAGCTATAAAAGTATTCGACATAGAAATGAATGAAACGACTAATTATAACTCTATAAATGAAGCAGCTCAAGCCTTAAATATTAGACAAACTAATATTTCTAATTATTTTAACCGTAATCAAATCAAAGCATATAAAGGAAGATATATTTTCACAAAAGTCTAGCGTTCAAAATTCTAAATTTGCGTTCCGACGGCCTACGTGCCGATGTTAATATTTATGGATTTAAACGTGCTAGTGAGATTGTTTACTTATTTGATTCTTACCCTCTGCTATCTTGTAAACAAGATGAATTTAAGGTTTGAGCCAAGATTGTTCATGATATAGAGAGCTTACAATATAGAAGCTCAAGTTTATCTCTTAGTCGTTATATGAAACATTTTCTAGATTTAGGTCTTGAATTGGATACAATTCGAAAACGTAATAATTCGTAGATTTGGCCTACAGGAATTAAAATATTTAGTTGGTTAGCTACATGTTATGGTGGTTCATTACAATTTACAACACCTATGCTATTTGCACTAGGATTTATATTTATGTTTACTATTGGAGGGTTAGCAATTCCA
>Ga0307509_10007847_pt1 | contig 13802 bp, 15 predicted proteins | sample 10_EM_MG_FD_202245 | JGI IMG/M metagenome (GOLD analysis project Ga0307509, IMG submission 202245) | Populus trichocarpa ectomycorrhiza microbial communities from riparian zone in the Pacific Northwest, United States - 10_EM | ecosystem: Host-associated > Plants > Roots > Unclassified | place...
TCTAATTCTTTGGCTGGTTCCATGTTCTCTTAAAATCACTGAAGAGGTTGTCTAATTCTTTGGTTAGTTCTATACTCTTTTAAAGCCAATTTCTATGTTCTGATTCTATTTTCCTTTCCTTTTCAACCTATTGGCCACATCCCTCTCTCTCTCTCTCTCTCTGTTTTTTTTAATCGGAACTGCAAAGTCTTGTTGGTTTTCTGGTTGGATTTTAGGTGGGTTCCTGTACAAGTGATTGGTTTTTTAATTTCTGAATGAAAAATCTGATTTTGATTCTGTTTGGCAGACTAGTATTGGAATTAACGTTTTAGCTGAAATTTGTTGGTGGGATTTTTTTATTCTCTCTTTAAATATTTAGCTTTCTTAGGATATAACGAATTGGAAATCTTGTGTTTGTTCTATTTTTGATGTCTATTCTTAGGTTGTCTTGTTTTTGTGTCCTTTTAAAGTCAATTTCTATGTTCTCCTTTAAATCCTTGCATCGTTCAAGATTCCTATCTTAGGAAAGATACTCGGCCTAGACTCTAAAATGCCTGTTTTAAATGGGATATCCAAAGAAGGGAACACATCTTTTGGTTTACTTTATATTGATTTATTCTTTTAAGGAGGAGGGGAGGATTGTATGATGATCATAATCTTAGATATATAGACCCTGAAATATATGTTCAGTTCATGAAAGCTTTGAGTTGAATTGGGTACTTTTTCAGCTGAAGTGTGATTCTGGAGGTGTGATTTTGGCTGATTATCATCAATCATTGAAATTTTGAAGGTAGCTTCTTTTTCATATTGATGATTGCGGTATTGACTGATTTTTCATTTGTATGTTCATCATCGTGATCAAAAGTTTTCTTTTCTTTCTGTATTTTTTTTAGCATCTTTCATTTTAGTGGCCGAGGCACAGGATTTATGCTTTTAAAGATAAAAAAAAATGTAGATGTTAGTTTTCAAACAAGAATTCTGGAGATATTGGACTATTGTTGCGTATCAGGAAAAATGGTCCAAGAGATTACACAGCATAAGAGAATTTGCTTCTTCACCTCCTTCATATAATTGACTAATCAGATTTCATGTTTTTCTGAGACTCTGGGAGGATGGATTTAGTTGCCATAAGACTTACCACTATCCCATATGTTTTTTCTTATGCTTTAAAATCAGAAGATTAAGAGTTACTAATCTTGATTAGTTAAGCCGGTGAGCTTTTCGATTTCTGATGGTGCACAAGGGCTCTGGTAATGGCCTTTTCCACAACCCTTCATCCTTGGCTCTGACTTCATATTCTTAAATCTCACTGATCAGTAGAGTTTGATGGCACCTTTAGGATGAGTTAACTGGGATAATTCTTTGATCATATCTAATATTGGAACTTTGATTGGTTGTTTCTGCTTAATATATTTGTGGATTTTATGTTTGAGCCATTAGGTATGGATTTCCTGGATTCAAGAAGAAAGAGCAATTCTGCTGGAAAAGTTATTGCAGTTGCATTCTTCATTGCAGTATGCATTGTCATGCTCAAGCAAGTGTACTCACCTAGTTATACCAGCCCCGACATGGTATGTTACTATCTTGATTATAAAGCTTTGTGCTTACAATCTATGCCTGTTATTCATGTGCATTTTGTCATCTGTAGCAAATCTCAAACTTTGTTATCTACGAGGTTAAAGTTTATTACCACCTATGACAAAGAAAAAGGGCACCTGTGTTGGTGAATCCTTCATCAGAGTCTTTAAGAACTCATTTTCCTGCTGTGTGATACATTGTCTTTCCTTATCATATCCAGTTCTCCCAACATGAGCTAGGCGTAACGCATGTGTTGGTGACCGGAGGTGCTGGTTACATAGGTTCTCACGCTGCACTTCGACTCTTGAAGGATTCATACCGAGTAACTATAGTGGTATGCTTTATTCAGGAAACTTGAAACACTTTCTGTCTAACCATATGAGTTCTGATATTGAAGTTAAGCATGTGATTTTGCTGCATGGATTTATAACCTCTATGCCTCCTCTGACAGGACAATCTCTCTCGAGGGAATCTCGGTGCGGTTAAAGTTCTTCAAGAGCTATTTCCAGAGCCTGGGAGATTGCAGTTCATATATGCTGACCTAGGAGATGCAAAAGCTGTAAACAAAATCTTTGCCGAAAATGCATTTGATGCTGTGATGCATTTTGCTGCTGTTGCATATGTTGGTGAAAGTACAATAGAGCCCCTTAGGTATACCTAGAATGTTTTCCTCCGGCTACCATCTTAAAATTCTTTTTCCATAGAAGTACATTAAAATCCACCATGCTGTGCAGATATTATCACAATATCACATCAAATACCTTGGTTGTCTTGGAAGCAATGGCTGCACATAATGTGAAGACATTAATCTATTCGAGCACTTGTGCAACGTACGGAGAACCTATTAAGATGCCGATTAGAGAAGAAACTCCTCAGGTAAGTTTCTGTTTTATTCTTTGTTTTAGACTATGAAGATTTTTCCACTCCAATATGCAAATGCTGGAGCTCAATCCCCATATGAAATGCCAGAAACCTCTTCTTCTCAGCTTTCTTGTTCATAATGCCTTCTTTAACTTAACAATAACAAAGTAGATATAGAATAGCTGCTTGAGGTGTAGACCGATAGTGACTCTGGCATGTCTGTTCTACTTACAGAGGATTTTCAGAATTCTTCTGTTGAAAGATTATTCTGAATCAAGGCCAAAACGACTCCATAACTCATTTTTCTTCATGCTTCACTCATTTACACTGGTGTATGATTTCAGCTTCCAATCAACCCCTATGGAAAAGCCAAGAAAATGGCAGAAGATATCATAATTGACTTCTCCAACACCACTGACATGGCTGTCATGATCCTAAGGTGAGTGGTGCTCTGATTTCAATTGTTTCTCTTTGCTTAATCTTCAATGTCCTTTCAAGGACTCCGACAATATTAATCAGACATTTTTATCCAGCATCCAGCATTCTGATCAAAATAATGCCTATGTTTACAGATACTTCAATGTTATTGGGTCTGACCCGGAAGGAAGATTAGGGGAAGCTCCACGACCTGAGCTTCGTGAGCATGGCCGAATCTCTGGTGCTTGTTTTGATGCAGCTCGAGGGATAACACCTGGACTCAAGGTAACTTAAGAAAGAAAATGAAAATTCAGTGCTGTGGCTATGTCCCCATGATATTAATTATAATATTGTCATACACAAATCAAGGAAGTGAAGCTCTTCTGCTCCTGTCAATGGCTTTAGGTTAAAGGGACAGACTATAAAACAGCTGATGGCACATGTGTACGCGACTATATCGATGTCACTGACCTGGTTGATGCCCATGTGAAAGCTCTTGCCCACGCAAAACCTCGGAAAGTTGGCATTTACAATGTTGGAACTGGAAAAGGTTTTTCTATATCCTTTCGTTTTTTCTGTTTCTAGTGTCAGTTTCTCTTGCATTTCTTGACCCTGAAGATTGTTTGATTCCTTTCAATCACAGGCAGATCAGTGAAGGAGTTTGTTGATGCGTGTAAGAAGGCAACAGGCGTGGACATAAAGGTTGAATACCTTGATCGCCGGCCAGGAGACTATGCTGAGGTCTTCAGTGATCCTTCCAAAATAAAACAAGAGCTAAGCTGGACAGCTCAATATACTGACCTTCAGAAGAGTTTACAGATTGCTTGGAAATGGCAGAAGTCACATTTGAATGGTTATTGACACAGTTGATTCTGCTAGAAACCTTTGCTGGACTCGCCTAATTGAGTTCAAGCATGCATTTCTTTTCTGCCAGGAAGATAGCACACACAGAATTTGATGGTCCGAGAAGCTGTAGGAAACTTCAATAATGTGAAGAGCCTGATATAGTTGACAATATCCATACATAGATGTATACGTACGATCTGTTATCAGTATAAAATGCCATTAGTATAGCTGGAATAAAATTAAATGTATCATTGTACTCCTGCAAACATTTGGAATAGAATCTCAACAGTTCTGAAAATTCAGGATCTTGATGCTTGCTGCAAAGTAAATTAGGATGCATACAAATTTTTCTTCAAGACCCGCCATTGCAAATTGTCGATCATGAATGTAATATAAGTTTTTCTTTGCTGCTGTTCCAAACATTTGTTTTTTCTTAACAAGTGTTGCATGTGTACCAGTAAAAAATCTATGAAAATATTAAATTAATATTAAGAAAATGAAAAAATAAATTATTATATAAAAATAAATTTGAATAAATCATTTATATATAACATTAATATACAAGTTGCTTGCATATAATTTGATTGCTTGATGTTTCAAGAAACCAAATTTCTGCGAGGCATTTGCTTGCATCATTGACCCTACCATTTTTTAGCTCTTCCATCGAGTGAAAGCTTTGATTGCATCTTCGATTTGACCCTATCTACCTAACTGGGGTATTCTTATATTTTGGTCGAACACATGTTGGCTTCCCTGTTCACCAACTGATACAAACCTTTGTTTCATGGCTTTCAACACTAATCCGTTTGAGACAAGTTCCTGTGTCTCCGTTTTAAGGTTTCCCTCGCAAGCCAAATTTTTTGTCGAGTATTATGGCAAGATTAAGAAACAGAATCAAAATCATACGTGGAAACAGAAACTATATTTCATAATGAAAATGGAAAATACTCTTCCTCGAAAGAAACGTAAATAGCTATCGATTGTTTTGTAAACAAGTAAAGATGATCGATCAAAAATCTCTCCGAGGCAAACTAGCATCCTGGAAAATGCCTCTCGATCTGGGTGGGTATAATCATGAGTTCTACACAAAGGGGAACGTCTTTATATATGAGGGATGATGAATAGGCAGCAGCCTCCTGGGAAAATAGGCGCCCGTCAATTAAAATTGCAGTGTTGTGTCTCCCCCTATCTTTTCGTATACGGCCTCCATACTTTAAACTCAGAAGGCCAACACCGTTCCTACAGGTCATTCCAGATTAATCATAACTCATCACGAGCTTCGGGTTCTGGGTTGACGTCTTCAACAGTTGATCCATCTGGGTTGATTTTTTCATCAGCGGAACCATTTGAATCTGTTGTTTGTTTCTCCTTTTCAGGAGTCTCGCCAGAAGTTGAATCAGCGCTGCTTGTTTTATCGCTGCTGGTTTCAGATTCATTCTTCTTAGGCTTTGGCTTGGGAATTCTGTTAACACTGGCAACCTATGTAAAACACCAATCAAATATCAATTGAAATGGTACAGGCAAGGAAGACTTGCAGCAGTATCTAATTTTTATTTCTTAATGAAGGAGTCGCAAAGACTTGCAGTGATACCTTTTCTTGCAGACTAAACACCTTCAAATATACTTCTTCAGATGTGAATACTGGTGTGCTGAAGCCAGAGGCCCTGTTCAGATATGAGAAGGAAAGTCACTTGATTTTGCACAAGCCCAAGAACAAGAAAATAATAAAGATCTCCATCTTATAAGCAGAAGTATTATTCCTACAATTTGAGTAAAAAGGAGGAGGAGAACATGTCTAGAATGCTATATCATGCCACATGACTTGCAAGCATATTAAGAATACCTTTTCTTTCAAATTCAATAGAACAAACGAAACTGGTTGCCTTGGAGAGAGATAAGCACAAGATTCAACAATGCTAAAGAATGTGTGCATCAGTGCTTCCTATAACTTGAACTAAGATTTTGCAAGCAGCAATAGAGAATTACATGTCTAAATCTAAAACAATATATATACAAACATGACGATAAAAAATTTAATGAAAAAGGAAGACATGCTAAAAACCAGAGCAGTGAAAACTTACTTCTTCTGTTCTGCCTCCTTTTTATCCAGCCAACTCTTTAACTTGTCGGCATCACCTACCACCTGCAAAACCACACAAACACAATATCCAGATGTAAGCATTGCTGAACACTGTTCCAATCTTAAGCAGATCCAAGAAAATCTCATGAAGAGACCAAGTAAGAGTAGATGTGAAAAAACACCTCATCTACTCTGTCCTTTGGAAGCCAAGGTTTCTTTGTCTCCCAGCCCTTTACAATCTGCAGGCAGTGAAAAAAGAAAGGTCAAGGTGATTAATTATGATGTCTTCAAATAAGCCATATAGAAAACATGATAATTAAGTCAATTGCTGAAGAGCTGCAGTCTATCAAAGCTCCAGTTTCGTTAGTTTTTCCTGTTTCAGTATTTCACTTTTGTCCAAGCAAATAGAGGGAAACTAAATATCAAGACGCTGTTTCCTCTGTCCCAAGTTTTTGTAGTTTTCAATTCAAGAAACCAATACAACAATTTACATAGAAAAGAGAGAATATATGGCACGCAAAGTTTTTTGAAGTACAATGGATCCTGCATTAAGTTTTCAAAGTGACAGAGATTATGGGAAAAACAAATGAAAAAGGAGGAAAAATAGTTAAATACCACATGACAGAGGAGTATTTCCAGCAAAAGAAATTAGTTGATTATTTGTATGTTAATCTATTTTTCCAGCCTAGTTTTTCTGTCAGCTTCATGGTGGTAATGGCAATACTGAATGATAACATATCCAAGCCCCAGAAAAGAAAAACCTATCTTATAAAAAGGTGTTTGAACTGCGTTATCTGAAGTACCTGTTGCAGCTCACCAGGATACTTTCGAGCTAACTCTATAGATTTTGGTCTTGCTGACAGTTCTTTATACCTATATCAAAACATTCATAAGTTAGGAATAACTCATTCAAATAGCCAAGCTCAATACTTGCATAAATAACGGCAGTTAGCATCATAGCAGAGGTCAAAATTAAAAGCAGAAACTGTCGTACCTGAAAAATATTGGGTCACCAATAGCTTTTAGTGAATCTAGGCGTTCCTCAAACTCTTTTGCAGTGGCATCTTCACCATCTGTATATAGCCATTCTTGAACCTAAAAAAGTACAACATGCTCCCACATCACAAATTGAAGTAGAGAAGTTAAAATGACAAACCCTTTCAAGTTCCTAAAAACACTAAAGAAAAACCAGGAAAAAGACTCACCTCATCAAGCTTTTCAATGAAGGATTTCCGTTCATCAGCGGTAGAAATTTTCTCAAACTCCTCAGATGTCTCAAGCTGGCACCATGAGTAAGGATATCAACAATAAATTAAAGGAAATGGAATGCTGACTATTCATATTCAATAACAAAATGATCAATAGAAGAAAATTTCTAATAGCAATCAAATCAAGTAGTGGTTCCAGAGCCATCTTAACCATATCACTCAAGCATAGAGGATGAATATAAATTTGGAAGAAACACCTACATCATGTTTAAGATTCCAAAAGATGGTCATCAAAAGAAATGGAAATGTCTGATCTTTATTTCTGTAAAAAGGTAGAATTGATTGAAGACTTCAAACCTTTTCTTTAGTAGAATATATATATCCTTCCAAGTTATTTTTCAACTCAGCAGTTCTTCTTCGCTCGGCGTCCTTTTTGTTCAATTCTTCTAATTTTCTTTTAGCTTCAGCTAGATATTCTTTGGACGGAGGCATTCCAGGTCCCACTGTCTTCTCGACAATCTAGAAATATAAACAACAGAAATCAGCAACAAGAAAGGTGTAAAACACTCTATCGGAAAACTTTCTACCATGCAATAGAGACTTTTAATAATGCTAGCTTGTTTGCACCTTCAGGGGAACCCTAAAAGTCCGTTTTTTTAGCTTCTTCTCTGTAACAGGCTCAGTAGTGCTTGGTCCTTCAACATTATTGTTGGATGAGTTGTCAGTCACACCATCAGAATTCAAATTTACATCACTTTCTTCAGTAGTGTTCTTAGTGTCAGATTCAAGTGTTATATTTGGAGAGGTGGTTGTTGTATTTTCTACAGTCAGGTTCTTTTTAGGAACTTCCACCCATTCTGATATTTCAATAACAGCATCTGCACGATCCAATGAAAGAATTCCACTTTTACTAAGAGAAAAATGCAGATTTGCCTTGATGGGGGAGGACAAATTCCGAGATGAATACCTAGACAACACAAGGAAGACACAGAAGATAAATGTGATGTTAGAAGTTTGCGTGAAGAAATTACTTGAAAACTTACTAGCATTGAAGCATTATATACATCTACATATGATTCAGAGAATAGCTATCCTTACTTCTCGCTTGCATCTGTCAGGCCAGATACAGCATACTGCGCAAATATAGGAGAGGTAACACTAGGTGGTAAAAGATCAGACTCGTATGCCAGTGAAACTTCAAAGTCTTTCTTATGGATGATGGATCTGAACATCTGTTAAAAATCAATCGAGACATAATAAGCAAAACTGGAAAGCAAAATTTGATGCATTTGGACCATCAAAATGGTTTTTCTGATTATCCATCTCTAACACAATAGTCATATCACAATGTTATTTACCTTACTGGGGAGTTTTTTCATCCTTGGCACAAGTAACTGCCTGGTGCTCTCATCTTTCTGCAGATCAGACCCGTCTAATTCAACCACCAATCCATATGATGAACCATCAACCATTCCTAGCTTGCGATTCAATTTGATTCCATCACTCAAATTTGCAGCATGCAGAGACGAACCAAGAACTATAGCTTCATCAGCATCTAAATGTTTGTCCAGTTCATTCTTTCCAAGAAATTCCTGGAGCTTAGCCTGTTATGTGCCAAAGCAGATTTCTGTGATTTGCATCCTAAATGAAAATCAGATATGAAAATAAAGAAACTCAAGGATTGAAGGGACATGCAATTTGAAACACAGGTAAGTCCATGGCATAGGGAGAAAATGCCGAACAGATACTTAAGAGCTACTTCAGATCTTAACATCTAAAAGGCCTAAAAACAAAACTACTCCCATCCCCTACTTTTAAGGCTGTAACAGTACATGGACTCTATTTACACAACCATTCTCCTACAATTCAGGTTTTAAAATATAAAGGGATGATTATTATCCTAGATATTAGATCTCTGAGATCTAAGCAAATAAAAACAGAAAGAACAAAGGTTGGAAGTTGGACCAACAAAAATGATATATTTGCAGCTGACACAAGGGGGCTTGATTAACAGCTGAAACTTCATTTGGGGACAAAACTGTCAAAATGGCTATAAATAGACTAAGATGGCCAAAACTGATCAATAATGGAGGCAACGCACAATGATGGTATTTGTTATTGCACTACACCAACCAATGGACTAGAAAAAGATACTTTGCTTTAAACACCTATACATTAAGTTTATTCTAACTATTGTTATGCAGCATTATCAGTGTTCATGGGCTTATTCAAAATTGAAGAAGATAGCACCAACCTGCAACTTAGGCACTCTGGTAGCACCTCCTATAAGCTCTACTGCATATATCTCATCCACCTTCAGACCTGAATGCTTCAAAACTTCCTTGATGGGTACAAGAGATCTGTCCCACAGGTCTCCACAGAGCTCTTCAAACTTCTCACGTGTTATGGAGCTCCTGGAAGAAAATTAAAGATAATGATTTGAGTGATTTTGGGCAAGGAAATCCACAGAGGTGCCACATCAAGCACAATAAAGTACCTAACCACCAGTATGCATTCATATCTTAATAACATCACAGTCAATTAAAATAATTTCATCACTAATAAAGAGGAGTAAGTTCATAGTATAAGAAGTTAAAGATAAATTCCCATAAATATGCACAGGGTCATTTGCTCAGGGGGCAAAGAGGAAGTGCAGCATGGCAGTAGACAAAAATTGTACATACATAAAACCTTGCCATGAATAAAAAGTAAGGAATACTTAAGAATCCACCGACCTGAAGTCCCGATCATCATAGAGGGATTCAACTGATATAGGAGCCATAGTGTTTGCACTCAAGATTTCTTTCGTACGTTTCACCTGTTTCTTCAATTTAGCCATTGCCTTTGGAGACTTCCTCACATCAATGCCACTCCCAACTTGTTTATTAAACTCATCAGCAAAGAACTCCACCAACCTTGATTCCATACTCCGACCTCCAAGTTCTGGGTCCCATCTGACATCCTTAACCTGGAAATATATCAAAAAGTAACAAGATTGCTAGGAGTACTGAACAAGGCATCCATAAGAAGCACAACAAACTATATAGAACAAGGATGGAAATGAAAAATATTCAGGCTACTATAAAATAGCAGTGATGAGCATCCAACACACATCATGATTCAGATTAGAATGAGCAACCACAATCTTAAACTACGAAGAATGACCACAGCGCAGCATTTCAGTAATATATTTCTTTTCAGTATCCACTTTGCAGTTCCCTCTATTTTAATATCCATACCCACTTTGTATCCTTCTTCTTTTTTTTCCTCTTCCTTTGCACATAATACCATATATTGAACCAAACCATTTTCTAGACAGAGAAACCTATGACAAAATAATGAGCTAACATGCAGTACATCCCATAATTTATGGAAAGCAAAACATCCTAAAACACACAAAATGAACATCAGAACTTTTTTTTTTGGAGTAACATCAGAACGGCCACCATATAACAAACATAACATTCTAAATAATCACCGAATACCAATTAAATTAAATTTACCTGAAACTGATTGACAGACACAGTCTTCCCAAACTCCTTAGCATTATAAGCCGAGAAATACACAAGCGCAGCATAAGTACTACTCGCACCCATATCATAAAACACAACGTACCGCGATCCATTAGAAAAATCCTTATCAATACCATACTGCAAAGCAGCACCAGAATGCTCATTAATCAAAGCAAGCACATTAATCCCAGCCAACTGTGCTGCCTGAACCAATGCTCTCCTCTCTGCCTGCCCAAAATATGCAGGCACACTAACAACCGTATCCTTAACCACAACCTTCGAATGAAACTCTGCCAAATCCCCAGCAAACCCTAAAATCATACCCAACAACTCCTCAACTGAATACAAACCCACATTCCCACTCTCATCCTCAATCCGAAACGCAACTGCCCCTCTAGAATCCTCCACAACATCAAACGGCAAATACATTGCATCCAAAAACTCCTTAACTTGATCATAAGTTTTCCCTAACATATCACGCAAATGCGAATACACTTTATCCGGATACCGTGCAGTAATCCCCGCAGCTTCTTCACCTAAAAGCCTAGTTCCAGATTGGAATGCAACTAAAGCCGGGGTTTTTCTCTTAGACATTTCGTTAATCGCTATCGAAATCGGGGTTTGCCCTGGCTTAAGGTTTACTACTGCTACTTTTAGCCAATCTGAACCAAGATCTATACTCGAAACAGCTGATTCCGACGGAATTGAATTCAACACGATCATAATTAAGAGTAATAACCATAATCTTAATAACCTCATTCTGATCACGTGTTTATAATAATCAGTCAATCAAGCAAGCAAGGAAGCAATCCGTCTGCAACAAAAATTAACAAAAGCAAAATAAATAAATTATAAATCTGTTTGGCTGCAGAGAAATTGAAGTTAAAGACAAGTTTTTATTTTCCCAGGAAACAAACAGAAATTTTGTGAAAATAAAATAAAATAAATTAAACTAAGCCAGAGCTAAAGCTATAGAGAGAAAGAGAGATAGATACCAGTAGATGAATTGCATTGCCTAGACAGAGAGAAAGAGCTAACGAGCTGATTTTGCTATCAATTTTTTTTTCTTTTTTCCTTTTGATTTTCTGTTTGGTTGACGAGAAAACAGAAAAGAGAAAGTGGAGGGGCTTTATATAAGGTGGCAGTGGAGGGTTGTTGACGTGGGAACTTATTTGATACGGTGGCCAGTAGGAAACGGCCATGTGTAAGGAAAGTACACGTGGTGAGATATTAGACGTCAGCTGGTGTTGTGCTTACGGTTGTTGTAGATGTTTGTGGAAGATTTTAAAGTCAGTCAAGAAAAAGATGACTTTAATTTTTTAGGCAAACATTAAATTAGTCCTACAATCATCTACTAACGGAGATATTGATCCTCAAACTATCAGTTTTATTATGTAGATTCCTGAAATATTAGATGTTTTTCAATTAAGTCCTTTTATCTACGATTGTCGTTATATTTCATCTTGCATATAATATGCAATAAAATGATGCATTTTTTTTTTGTTTTTTGAGAAAAGAGGTAGTTAAATGTTTTTTTTATAGACCTAAGAGAGACAATGTGGATTGTTTCAAAAGTTATTAATCACAATGTATGGAAATTGTCTAAAAAATATTCTGACTAATAAAATTTATAATAAAAATAAAAATAAAAATAATATTTAATTTGATTATTGAATTATAAAAAAAAATTTATGAGTATTTTATAAGTTTAATTTTCTATAAAATTAGTAATATTTTATAAGCCCAATTTTATGGGCTTATAAATTTTATGAGTATTGTATAAGCCCAATTTTACGAGTATTTCCATAAAATTGGTTCTTGCTACGATCACTTCGCGACACAGAATCCAATGGACAACCCCATTAACAAAAGCCTGGTTCCATGCACCAAAAAGCATGCGAAAATGACCAATTTCAGTATTAACTATAGCTTAATTAATCACATTTTAAATTTAATTTTTTTAAAATTATTAATTTGAATTTTATAAATTTTAAAATTATTGAAAGTTTATATAAACATTAATTTGAGAGCTCATAAAATTAATCGAGATCCATACAAACTAACCTAAACATTCATATATTTTTTTTTTTTTTAAATCTTCATGTATCCTGCATTATGCGAGTAAAGCTCAACTTTAATATTGAGCATTGCAGGTTTATATACTCTCTGCAGTTGCTGCCCGATATTCTTCCTGATTTTCCAAACATGCACAACCCTGCAACTTTATAATCATTATTCTGCGAATCAAACCACAGAACAACAACAGCCATGTCAATAGTTTTAACAGCACAAGACAACCTCGGATCAAGAGGTCTTAATTCTTTTATAATTGAAGGGTTCCAGAAAACAAGTTTTAAATCTTTAACACATATTCTGGTAATGCGTGTCATGTGCTTTAGTTCTTTTTAAATAATTAAATTTATCAAATTTATATTCTAATTAAGTGAATGAATTTGTTTTGCTAGAATGGACATAATGAATAAAGAATATATCATGATGCATTTTTGTTATGTATTAAATACTTAGAAAGAATCTCTAATTAGATATATTTTTAATATTGATTGTTATGGATAAATATATCATGAAAATCATGGAAGAATCATCTTATATTCAAGTATCTAATGCTATTAAAAATCCATAACCTTCATATTTGATCAAGAAATAACTAAAATTAAGATATTTAACCTCGTAACATAGGTTATATATTCAATCGTGTTTAATAACTTTGCTTCTTAACATAAATATTTTATTTGATTAAACAATTATTCGTGCCCATAAAAGGTAAAAAAAAATCATCATCGAAAGAGAATTGAATAAAACTATATATGAAGCTCAACCATAAAATAATACAATATTAAATGATAAAACTTAAAAAAAATCAATTAATCTAATATCGAAGGATAAAATAGAAAAAAAATATCAATTTAAAAAAACCAAGATAATTCGGGAACCTTCTACACTTGAATTAATCTCCAAAACTTACATCTCATGAAACTCTAGATTCAAGTTGAATTAAAAACTTTAGTTCCAAACTAATTTAATATTAAATAAACAAAAAAAGTACATTGTAATTATATTTTTTAGCTAGTTGCTGCATGTTCATCTAGAAAAATCCATCCATTCTTCTCATTAAGAAATGGTGAGCTATGTAATTCTAAACCACTAATCAAATTTTAGGCTTTTCTCACCATAAGGTTTTTTTTTTTTTTTTGTCATCAAAAGTAACATTGTGAATCTCTTGCAGTATTAAACTGCAGATGTGGAAGTGACCCAAACTAGTTTGGACAGAGAGTATAATAAATTAAGACACAGTCCATAAGT
>Ga0307509_10007848_pt1 | contig 13801 bp, 9 predicted proteins | sample 10_EM_MG_FD_202245 | JGI IMG/M metagenome (GOLD analysis project Ga0307509, IMG submission 202245) | Populus trichocarpa ectomycorrhiza microbial communities from riparian zone in the Pacific Northwest, United States - 10_EM | ecosystem: Host-associated > Plants > Roots > Unclassified | place...
CAACCTTTCTCGACGAGGGTGAGCATGTCGGAGGGTGCTGGAGATGACGCTCTACGTGGTGGATAACGCCACTTCGTCAAAACGGACAGGAAAGCTCATCTCTCGGTCAACTTCTGTCATCCCCTCAAAAGTCCATCTCCCAAATAACTCCAGGCTTCATATACCTATAGGTAATAAGAAACATGATATAATAAAAAATGTCCATATTATATATACATTCTACGAGTTGGTGTCCCTTAAGATAGGTCCATGATCAAATTATCCAGTAATCAACCTGGCAAGCAAGTACAACGTCGAGCCCGTGAATCTCTGAAAATGCACGATCAGCTACACCATTGTCGCAGGGTAGAATGTTAATGTCATACCACACAATTAGTTATCGCCGTGAACGCTAGAATGAACACCATATATCCTTTGACCTTTGTTATACCAACGTCTTTCCCAAACGCATCGGTCGCTTTCATCCCACTCAAAATGGCAACCAACAACAGGCCCTAAAGGCGACGAACGAATTTTTTAAAAAAAGAGTCAGACTACAACAGGAGAAAGAAAGCCCGAAAAACACTCACATTCGATAATACCCACGTAAGCAGCACATTCGTCCGCACATTTGCATAATAATCCCTGGCAGCATGTTCCCTCTCGGCAACGCTTAACTGTCCTTTGCCTTTGCCGTTGTCAATGGGCACCCGGTCCCGCAGGTTCGACAAGGCTTCTTCGTAGATACTATTCACGTCAGCGACTTCTGTGAGCATCTCAACATCGACCTGAGAGTGACTATCTTGGATGACGGCGCCAAGATCGGAGTCGGGGGTGGAGTCTTGTTTCGTACCCCAGGATATCTAAATATAAAGAACATTAGAAGGAGTCATGAAAGTGGAAGTGTCACTGACATCGTCCAGATTAGAGAAGGCATAGCTGTTGGGAGAGGGAAATAAAAAACTAATACTAAATAATCTGAGTTGATGACCACTCACATATTCAGAACATTAATATACATAGGCGAGAGGAGCAGATAGGGTAAGAAGCTTGTGAACATATGCCAAGGGTCGAACGCAAGCAAACTGCTGAAAGCATACACTGAATCAAGCGAGTCAGAACAAATCGAAAAAGCGAAAGAGGAACACTCACGACCATAGCTCACCAGTATACTGAGCAGCATTGCCGAATTCGCAGCTCCACCTTGGTGGCCAGCCTGAACTGCACATGCAATAGAGGCGATAATCATATAAAGCATAAGGACACCCAGTATAATACTGGTGAGTTTGTATTTCCACTTTGCACTTCAGGGTGGTTTTTCGTCAGATAAGACCAGAACTCGATGAAGGCGAATTAGAGCTCACGCTGAAGGTTTATTGCCCATGGAGCACAGGAAACACACCACAATTAAGGAGGCCATGACATACTAGAAAGGGTGAGCAAGCAGTGAAGGGCTGGGCGTGGAATCGACCCACCTGAACCATGGTATTAAAGTACCCTATACCTCCCAACCTGAATGACTTGTCTTCAAGAGACGTGGTAAGTACAACCTATATGACAATCCACGTCGATACACGATCCACAGGTCTGAACGGACCACGGAAGAACTCACGAAGAAAAGGAAGAAGTTCCCCTGATAAAAAAAAAGTTAACATCGATCATCATCACAAGCAAACATACCTACGATGCTGAACCACGAAAATATCAGGTTAATAATATTATACACCGTCTCCACCATAAACACCATCTTCCGCGAAAAGCTATGTCCAGACCGCAGAATTTGCCCAACATGTGCAATGGCATATGTCGCAGCGAAGAACGACCCGTTGAGCCACCGTCGGCGCTGTGCGATAAACTCGGCTATGGCGTCAGGAACATCAGTCTCTCCGACGGCACCTTTCACATATTTGAGAATCCTAGGTAATAGTTAGCTTAAGGGCAGGATGTTGTCAGAAAATGGGGAGGTATATACCAGCTTGAGTTAGCCTTGGCGATGAGCTCGAAACATAGAATACGCTAGATGACGACAAGTCAGACCGGAAATTTTTCTCAAGAAAGGAATACGAACATCCTCAGCCAAGTCTGAGATGATGCGATTCAACGCGTCAGATGGCTCAAAAACCAAGTAGAATATATATAAAAACCTACACATATTGGACGTGAATATATCCGTATCGCGTCCGTGAAGGACTTCACCCTTGAAGTACGAAGCCAAAGGCCCAATCCCAAATTCATCGTTTTGGAGGGCGATATATCTGAGGACGACTTGTCAGGTTACCAAGTATACCACGACCGAAGGAAATGGAAACAAACCGGTACGCAGAAAATGCTCCAGGCTTGAACGTAATTGTTAGAGTGCATCACATTGAACCAAAGTAGAGCCTCCAACGAACCAAAACACTGATATACCCAAACACAGACTCGGTGGGCTTATCCAGAATGCAACTGACCTTATACTCAAAGTTCTGCGCCGCCACTATTTACAAAAGGAACAATATTGAGGGGATTATGACTAAACGGAAACAAAACAAAAACGTACCAAGAGGGTTGAGAAGAAGCGACCAATTCTTCCCTTTATAGACAGCGATCTCTCCACATGCACCAGCGACGCTCGAATTGAGATCAAACGCTTTCCAAAGCCTATATATGCTGTTTTTGCTGGGCCTAGTACCAACATCAAGAAGTACACAGACATTTGGCTAAAATTCCGTCATCAAAAAAAATTATGCACTTCTCAGAGTTAAGCATACCTGCAGCATGGGAGCAAAAGCATTGAAAAACCACCGATGACTATTGATCTTCTTCTGGTTCTTCTCCTTCATACAAAAGATTATTTGTGTGGGCACGATGCCCTTGTCCGGGTATTTGAAATGGAGGTTCGGGTCGAGTGCGAAGGAGGTGGTGTATTCGAAAAGATGGGCTGTGACTTCTTTTTCGTTGACTTTATTTTTCATGTGGTCACCTGGCTGATAAACGCCCAGTAACGTGAGGCAGTCGAGCACCCGTGGATGGATCTTTTTGCGCCCATCTGCTACTATACAGACAACAACCTGAAGAAAGTAATGTGTATAAGTTTGGTTTGGGAATTGTCAAAAGTACCTTTTCCCAAGCGTTGGGACCCCAGGTTTGAGAGTTCTTTCTCGTACACAAATGTGAAATATTACGCATGACACCGTACATAGTCCTACAGAATAAAACTTCGTCCTCCTGTTGCCAAATGTGACTGTGAGAGGTGGAGTACAATAAAGAAGAAGAAATAAAACATACGTTATACATTGTTATCACAATAAATAGTTCGGTTCTTCTTCCTGATTCATTTTGTCGCAAAAAGAAGCCTCTTTTCTCAAAGTCGTCGGGATCACAGGTAACCGCCGTATAGCGCGTTTTCATTGTTTCCGGCTCGCCACGTCGCGGCAGCACCAGCTTTGGAGGGACGTCCAAGTCTACGACCAGGTTACCATTTGTCAACTGCACTCGCCGCTTGGTCTTGTGCCGACGGAGAACGCGACCAGTGGGAGCTGGACCGAAATGGCGGGTTTTTTCCTCTGGTGGGAGGGAGAATATTGTAGATGTGGGTGTTTCTGGCTCTGGGTCGAAGACGACGGCTTGGCCATTGGGGAGATATCCCCGCTCGGAATAGTACTTTTCGTGGTCTTCTTCGCTATTGTAATGACCTTCGGGATAACCTGTGTAGTGTACAGATTCATTTCCGACGATCATATAATCTTCATCGTCAACGGCCGGTGTTGGAGAGCGTGATCGTGGAGGTCGGTATGATGCGCGGGAGTAGAGCCCAGAGGCATAGGCCTCTGTGTCGTGATTGAAGTGATCGAGTTGAGAGCCTTGGGCCAGTGTATCTTGTTCGTAAGAGGAGACATGGGATTGATTTGAGGGCGGGTTGTATTCCTGATCTTGGTTGTAGTAGTATTCAGTTGGTACTACGGGGAGCGGTGTTGCTGCGGATATTGGCGTAGTTGGATCATAGAAAGGGTCCGGTTGGGTTGAGGATAGCGGCACCAGACCTGGATCGAGTTGCAGTGTTTCTCCGGTGATAATGGGCGCGAGATATTGGCCTGGCTGGTACGGTGTGTAATGTGCGGGCGAGTAGTAATGAGATTCGTTCGAAGAATGGCCATCTACCGTGGATGCCACTTCTTGAAAAGGATCAACATGACTAGGAGGTTGCTCGCTCTCTGGGTAAGTCTCGAGAAGGCGGTCAACGGCGCTGCTGATGTTGTCGTAACTTGGGGTTGAAATTGGCGCGTCTGAAAGGCTGTAACGCGTGATATGTGGGTCTGCTGGTTCCTGCTGTTGCTGAATGGGAGATTGCACACGGGGCGCTGGCTTTCTTCGCGGTACGGCCATTTGGAGAGCTGTTGGTTCGGATCCAATTGGACGAACATAAAACGCGTCCATCACATGACCGTAATCCTGGGAAAATATGCTCCTCCGTCCCCACGAGGCTACTTAGCTGGCTCTTCATTTCTACAAGCACACAAAAAAAAACGTGTCTCTCGAAGCTTGTAAGTTTGTACTAAATTCTAGCCTGTTAGGCATTGCTAATATGATTTTCCCAAGTAATTTCCGTTAGAGCTTTTCTTGGTGTGAGCAAGTCGAGATCCCCTGTTCGTTGCAAACCGGATTGACGTCGTGTGATACAGGTGCTGCAGTACATGAGGCTGGTCTGTTAAAGTAGCAATCCACGCACTCCCATCGTGCTCTCTCCCACTGCAATGTTCATCCGCAAGGGTATCACAGATTGTCTTCCCTCGCAATCCATCTAATTCTCAATGGACGTCTCACTGTCCATCTTAATTGGCCTCGGGTTGCGCTTTTTCCTGTTCTCTTTCACGCCCAACGCCGGACCTGCTGATATTCTGACGACAGCCCTGCTTGGACTATGGGAAGGGGCTGTCGTGCATCAGCTATCTGGTCGTTCGTCATCTCCAAATCTTGATCACCTGCTCGCATATGGACTGCGTCTCTCTGTCGATCTCCTCTTCTCCAAAAACCTGCAAAGAACGCTAATGGTAGTCCTCTGGAGTGCCCTCGCCACAATAGCTTCGGAAGCCATCATTCCTCATGCAACTCTTCGCTCAGCCCTGAAGAAAGAACGTGAACGTGAAAGAGAGCGTCGACATAGGCGTTCACGTTCAAGCCCAACAGCCGTCCCCATCATAGCACCTCCACTCCCACCCCGAGTACGCGCTTACAAACCCCCAGAACCTCAATTATCTCTCACAACTCATCTTCCCTTACAACCACCCCTGACCTCAACCCCCATATTCCCGTCCGCTGAGCGCCCCCCTACGCCTCCGAGTTTCTTCCTCCAAGAAAACTCAGCCCTCTCGCCTTCCCCTAAACCTCTTTACATCCAAACTCTCGAACCAATCGAATCCTCTCCACCAGATGCCCTCCCTGTTCGGCCGCGATCTGGCCTGGCCACCGTCTTCGACCGTTCTCCGGACTCAGGTTCGCCGCTCCCTGTTCCTATGCATCTCCCTACACCACCAGACAGTGCTCAGAGTGCCAATCCTTCAGATGGATTAATCGATGTCCAAAGTAACGAACCCCCCTATAACGACAGCCGTGTACCACGATACGAACGCGAGCAGCTCTCCACGATACTAGAACTCTCGCCCGAGGACAACAGCGATACGCCTCCTGCGATCGTTGGTGATGAGGTTGTCCAACCAAATCTTAATGACAATGATGACGGCGCAACGGAGATAATCCAACAAGAGACTGTTCCAGCTACCATGTTTGGTCAATCTTCTGCCACCACCAATGCCCCACTGCCTGTTCCAAACGCCGGAATGCGCTTACTACCAAGTGGTACTGTCGCCAAGTGGCTTGCATCTCAATCCACAAAACCAGACGCTGATGCCATTTTTACCACTCCGTTCTCTCCATCGATGTCTCCTCGTGGTCCTTTACCTGTCCTACTCCGCCACAAGGAACCTCTTTGGCAAATACAAACACCCATCGACAACGACAATAACCTTCAAGTTGCAGCAGCTCCCTTGGAGGACATTAACGCTAACGAAGAAGTTGAAGATATCGGTAATCTTAACGCGGACAGTGACAGCGACGAACTCCGCACTCCTGGTCAGCGAGAAGACCTACACATGGAAACAGATAACGACGACGACCCCCTCCTCACACCCAAACGACTTCGGCTCAACGAACCCGAGAGTCAACTCTCTCCACTCGGCCTTAACCTCCAGTCTGTACTAGACGAACCTGGCTATCGAGATTCCGGTTCTCCCGTAACCCCGACACACCAAGCGCCCGACAATTTACAAGACCCTGAAATCTTCAACGCTGACCCGGAAACTGAAGACTTCGCTATGCCCGGATCTATATCCCAGAACATGCTCCTTCAGCCACCGTTACCGCCCTCTGGACCTCTCTTCCGCACTACTCTTGTCGAATCACCTCCCGAGTCGCCCCCGCCTCCGTCTCCATCTACGATCCTCTCTGACCCTAGCGATGCCTCTGTGCTTTCCACGCGCGCGCCAACCAAACTATTCCTGCGCGCCGATCAACTGCGGCAAAAGGCACGAGAGGAGGAGAAAATCAGGGCGCAGCTGGAAGAGAAAAGGAAACTCGCCGAGTCAGAGGGGCGTACGATGGACGCTCTCGAATTGAAGATTCAGGTGCGCGAAATGGACGCAGAGGCATATAAATTGCACGAAAAAGCTGCGAGGCGATACTTTGTTGGTAAGTTTAACCCAGATTTACCTCCTGCTGGCTTTCATTGAGTGACATTTCGATATTATTATGCAGCTCGCAATCCAGTCGTTCAATCCAACAAGATTGACGTTCACGGTCTACGTCCACGAGAGGCGTTCGACCGCATCGAACGAGCTATCGTCAAGGCCAATCAAGAAAAACGATCGCAGGTCTTCGTCATCGTTGGAAAGGGTCTACATTCAGTCAACCAGCAACCAACGTTAAAACCAGCAGTGTTGAGGGAGATGCAACGGTACGTCTCTCTTGTTTCTCCTAATATACACAAGACAAATTCTGAACAAAAAAAAAATCTACAGGCTGGGTATCAAATGCGAAGTGAATACCCGGAACCCAGGACAACTTATCATTACTTTGCCGGGCACCTCTACGTCCTAGCCTCATATCCGCAGTCGTCTCTTGTTTGTTGATTTATACTTGGGATCTAATTTGCTATATATCGCTGTCGTGTAATTTGCTGTGTATAATTAGTCATTTTTATTCTAGTGGGATGCAATTCCAGGTTACATCTTGTATTCTCTTTTTTTGTTTTTTAATACATACACATCTAGAGTAGTAAAATTTTTGTCACTGTATCGCAATGGTTTTTGGATCAGCTTCATCCCCCAATTTACTTCGTATAACTTGCCATGCTGGTTACACGTTCCTGTTTAAATAACCCCTCTGTTTTGGTAAAAGAAATCATACCTTTTCATTGGTATTATTCGTTTGATTCTCAGAATCCGAGCTTAGAATGCTGTATTCGATGTGTCCTAGAGAGCACTCTTGACTCGTGTTTCTTCACCTTTCTTCAAGCTTAAGCATGATGTTGTGAGTTCCTTTCTCTCCCACTTCGCTTTCGTGGTTTACATAAAAGCGATAAAATCGAAGAAGAATAACATCTACCTGGGATTTACCCTAGGGCCAGCATGGAATCGACGAACACAGTGGCGCTCATTTGGCCGGGGCAAGACATGGCGATAGGATTGAACACGACGAAAATAATATTTGGACTGTTTTCTTGACTTTACATCTAATAAACCAAAGGTACGAGTTTATAGCGTACTCTACCCGCCCAGTCGTCCCACTCGTGACCAAAAGTCATCCTCAACGCAGCATCCTCCATCGCCATTCGTGAAATCAGACCGGTGTATATCGTAGTCACCAACAGAACATACGCAAACGCAACCACTTGCCCTGTATTCGTCTCAAACACCCTGCACTCTCGCGCCCATGATCCCTATTTTTATTTTATTTTTTAAAAAAAACATTCCGAATTCAATGTCAATGATTCAATTTTTTTTTGGGAATAAAGTGGGAGAACGAATTTAAACAAACCTCTGTAGCATGCCACAGAATCACACCCGCCACAATCAACAATATCCCTGTATATGCGGGGTGCCTTACCCACCCATACGGTCCATCCGTGACCAGCTCATGGTTATCGCGGATGCTCATTTCGAACGTAAAAAGCCTCCCTAGTGCGCGATAACACGCCCACCTGATGTAGCCGCCGAGTGCGATCATGAGCGTCCCGATGAAGAAGGAAGACGTAGGCCGGATCGCCCCCCAAAGACCTGAGCCCGGTCCTCCTGATAAAAAACTGGGATGTGGGTTTGGAAATGCGTTGTTCGAGAAGCCACCGAGTCGGGATAGAACTTTCCTCGAGAGAGGTAAGCTGGGGTTCTGCGAAGCCAAGATAACGGCGGTTTCAGCGAGAGCGGCGGACCAGCAAATAACCTGGCGGGAGAGAGAGGAGGGGGCGGAGTTCATTCGAGTCAGTAAGTGGTAGATGAAATGATTGAAATAAAGGCTCTGGACTTTGAGGTTCTTCCGCCAGTTAAAAACCTTGTGTAGAGCGTAACAAAAACTTACCCGGAAGATAAATGCGCCTGAACGTTGCTTCAAGACGATTTCGAGGCTTGTAGATGGGGCGTTTTCCTCAGGGTTTGGTGGTGGGTGGGGAGGTGTGGTACCCATTTGTAGCCCGATCATGGCAAGCGCGATAAAAGGTAGTCGGACCAGGGACGAACGCATGGAATTGAAGGTATTCGTAAACCCGGAGGATCGTAGATGTGTGTTGGATAATATGGGGGCGATAATGCAGAGCAGATGTCGAATTTAAATACGACCCAGTGAGTTTACGACAATTCTCAGGCGAGACATTTTATTCCTGCCTTCTTCCACGAGAGATACTCACCTGCACCCGCTTAATGTCCAGCAGCCGATTTGGTACCTGCGGGTTGTTCATCCGCTCCAGGTCCACGATTCCGAAGAAACACATAACAATGTTGGAATCCTGTAGTTTAAAGGCGAGTCGTCGGTACGCATTCCATCGATCAGCGATGTTAAAGTTTCTCTTTCCCACCGTCTAAGTTCATCTAGATGCTTAATTCGTTGTCATGTTGGGCTTACTCCCAGCAAGCAGGAAGGCGAGTGCTTATTGTCATTTCTTGTGTCCGTATCTGATCACTCCTTACGTGCATCTGTGGGCGCATCGAGAGAGAAGTCGCGTCAGAGCTTCGTGAAACGTTTTTTACCCTATCTCATATGCGTCTCACCGATTCTAGTCCGGAACGTGGCCTCAAGACGGTAAGGTACCGACACCCAAAGAATTTGAGTTCGCTTTTGTTCCCAAATTCGATCGCGCTGGGAACTTGGAAGGACGACCAGTCCAAGCACGACTAAATAATGACGTGTCAAAACTGCGGTATTAGATAGATAATATTTTGCTGAGCACGAACCTTCAGTGTTTTCGCGACCCCCGTGCGAGAAGGTTCGTCAATGGGTTCTAGTGGGGAGTGCAAATTGAGGGTTTCGAGGGCACAGGTGTTTTAGTGGCGTATCCCCTGAGGGTGCACTTGATCCGGGTGGACTCACTGTTAAAGTCATCAGCGTCATTTTAATCGATTGTGGAGCAGGGCAGTTCGAAAAATTGGACGCCCCCGGTGATCGATTTAATCTTGAGCTCCACAATGACTTCACCGTCAACAATCAATTGGCAACGACCCAGGAGGCGCTCGAGAGGAGATTACTTGGAGTGGTAAATGCTGATCTGTAAGAAACCCAAATGTGGGGGTTGCCGAGAGAGCGTGGAGCGCCAGACTTCGAACATCAAATGAAAGCTGCAGCGAAGGTCAAACGATGACGAGCGAGATGATGGGAAGGTGCGAGGAGCTTGTGCCCAGATTTCCATACGGAAGATGCCTAAATGAAAGAAGATAAGACTAGCACGAGAACGTTTAGAGAGTCTAAAAGAACGGTAGTGGGTGGGGTAAGCACTGGTCATCGGCGCCCATCTCCCCCCAGATAGTGCCATGGACCTAGTTCGCTTCATGAATCAACAAAAAGGGTTTCAAAAATGTCACACCAAAATTGAGTTTCCTGGAAATGTTTATTTTGCACAAACGCGAAATCTAAATTCCCGCGGGAGGGTAAAGGGATGTAGAAGACTACAAATCAAGGTATTCCTCCGCGTATGGCAACCAGTACGATGCAAATAAATTAGACGGATTCTGTGTGAAATTGGGGAAAGTCAGGAAACTATTAGAGAAAAAGTTTTAGAGGTACGGACGCGTAAGGACGTTGTTGAGCTTGGTAACTCGCGATTGGACACTAAGATCAATCGTCTTGTCACCGAAATCAACAATGAGGCCACCGAGTATACTGGGGTTGACCTGAGAGTGTCGAATGAATATATTGACGCGAACACAGGATTCAGGCGTGAATACGAACCTTGTTGGTAATTTTGATAACCTTTGCGGCTTGAGCAGTTTGCGATTGTTTCAATGTGGTCTCCAGACGTGTTAGGGCATCCCTGGGCAGAATTGTCGCCGACGTGACGGTGACGGTCAATTCACCCTTGTATTGCGCGACGAGTTCATTAAAGCCCTCAATAACACCCTCGGTCTCTCCCAGCCTGCCATTTTCCGACAAGACCCTCAAGAGGTTCTTCGTGGTATCAGAAAAGATATCCTTCTTTGCGCCGGTACCCTCGAGCTTGGCAATGATTCCTGCGAGACCCTTGTTTCGTTCCTGGAGAGATAGGGTAGGGTTGTTGACGAAGTTGGCAACCTCTGGGTCCTTTTTGAGGGAGTTGGAGAGCGTGGCAAGCTCGGCGTGGACCTTGGTGAGCGTTTGGGGCGACTTTGCAAGGGCGGCACCGTAAACAGCATTGGAGTATTTAAGGGCAATCGCCGAGGCAGCGCGGCGGCCCAAGCCTGGGGCGGCAGACACTGAGCGTGCAGCGGAGGCAAGTAACATGTTTGAGGACGACGACAGCGAAAAGTCGGTTTCTCTCGGACACGGCGGAATTTCCCGGTCACACTCGGATCGTAGGGAGATCGGTCCGGGAATTTCGTTGAAGAACCGGGGGTCGTATTAAGTGTAACTCTTGATGTCTACCTCGTGCAAGTACAGTATGACGCCAAGGTGAGGAGCTGCAGTGATGTATGTAAGGCTGTTTTATAGGCCATCAATAATTTTCAGTGCACCAAGTACTTAACGGAACGACGCTGTGCGCCACTCGGACGCCTCGTTGCACCTCACCGCTCTACTCGTCGGACACGCCGAACCCACGTTTCGAGGCTCTCTGAACACCTGCTCCAGTCTATAAAGCGGGGAAATATCAGGGATCTCGTTGAAACCCCGTAGTCACCGCACTTGGCACCAAAAAGAACAATAGCTTTGTCTCGGTAAAGTACAATGACTTCTAGTTTCCGTGCCATCTCGCTAATTTTGGCTGTATTGAATAAAAAGACAGCCCCAATCCCCCCGCGTATCGCTCCGTCCCCCTACCCTTCATGCTTTCTCTTCTCGCCTGGCCGCGAACCCTTGCTTTCTCCGCCCTTCTTTTCACATTGACGCCCTATGTTTATGCTGCGGAGGAATCCATATGTGAGTAACATCTATTTGTCATTTCGTTAAGCACTTAATCTTTGGGTCAGACACGTCGTCTGTAACATATTGCAATCCACCCGAAACCCTTCTCATCCAACGGCTCGAGCTCGCTTTTTTCCCCTCAAATAACTCAATATCTTTTAATGTCTCGGCTTCGAGCGTCGTGCGTCCTTTCTTTCCTATGTCCTTCTCGTCACCGTATTGACATCATCCAAAAAAATAGCAAGCCAATGTCAATGTTTCCGCAAACCTTTTCCTCAATGTCTATGGCATGAACCCTGTCAATGTCACTCTCGACCTATGTGGCATACTCAAGGGCGCCCTTTGCCCTCTCCCAATGTACAACTTTACCGGAGCAGACTCGCTAACATTACCCTCATCCTTTGGTATCACCCAAAAAATACCGGGGATTGCACTCATAATCCCGGATTTGGAAGGTTTTGCGCAGTTGACACTGACAGAGGTAAACACTGGCAAGGTGAAGGCGTGCGTCCAAGCAACCCTCTCAAACGGATGGTCGGCCCATCAGCCTGCCGTGGAATGGACACTGGGTGGCGTAACCCTCGGTGCTCTCTTGGTCGCCTTGGGTTACTCCATTCTCTCCCCGGAATCCATCGTCCCTTTCCGCTTCCTGGAACTCATGTATCTCTTCCAAGCCATCGCCAGCAGTGCATTCCTCAATCTCAACTACCCCACCGTATACCGTGCATATGCTCTAAACTTTGCATGGGCTATGGGCCTCATCTCCGCGTCATTGCAATCGTCGCTCCAAAGTGCAATCAACCGCATGCGACACCTCACTGGCGGCAACCTGGCTGACGCCATCAGTGGTTCGGCTTTGAGTCTCGTCAACCGCAAATTCAGCCCGTACAACTACCAAACGTCGAGTGTTGTTGTCGGCTTCAACAGCTTTACGACGTCCTTGGCCGTATCAAAATTTCCTGCAGCGCTGTCAGCCCGTCTCCCGAAACTCTCCGATTCATTTTCGTACACGGATATCGAAAGACGTGACACGATTGTCAACGGTTTGGTTCAAACTGTTACCTCCAAATCTTCCAATGTTCTCCCGGCCGGTTTACCCATATACGTGAACTTGCTACAAATCGCCACCGCCAATGCATTCATAACTGTATTCATTTGTGCGCTGTGTATATTTGCCGTCGCGATTGCTGTGTTTGCCCTGGGTTATGGTGCCTTCGTCATCATTAAACGGATACGTGCCAAGAAGCACCCCACCGCCGAGCCTATCGATTTCGATTATGCATCCTTCGTCATTTCGTGGTTCCTTCGCGTGGTGCGTGTTTTAATTTGACTACAATTAACTGCCCCTAACCGTGTTTATCTATAGCCTCTCGTCATGTTCTTCCCCTTCCTCATCTTCATCTTCTACCAATGGACGCTCAAAGATTCGTGGCTCTCCATCCTCCTTGCCGTCATCTCCTTCATCGCCATTTGCGGATTTGTTCTCTACCCCACCTTCGTTACACTCCGTCTCGCCCGCCAGAAGTCCTCATTTGCTCTTTATGCGAAATCCAAGCAACTCGACCGGAACGGGCCTCTATACGCTCAATACAGGCCAGAACGATACTATTTCTTCGTCTCTCTCCTCGTCGCATTTTTGCTGCGCGCTGTCTCCATCTCTTTCGTCAAGTCTTCGAGCGAAGCCCAAATAGCTCTCTTGATCGCCATCGAACTTGGCTTGGTCGCATCCCATTTCATATTGAAGCCCGCGAAGACAAAGGGTGGAAATATATTTATCACATACCTTGCTATCATGCGACTAGTGAGCACCGCCCTAATGATCGCTTTCCTCCAGAGGCTGCAAGTCAAAGCCATCCCAAGAGTGGTTATCGGAATTGTCATCGCTCTGGTGTGGTCCGTCGCTGTTCTCATCACTATTGGTAATTTAGTCTGGAACGCGATCGCTGAGATCAGGGCATACCTCTCCAAAGCGATAACACCCGGCGTGTCTGCAAATATCAATCGCGGAAGTTCGGCGGGCTCAATATTGGAAAAGAGCATGGTCGCTGATGAGGCTGGCAGTGCGCATTCGGGAGATGGGTCCGGTGAGAGTCTTCCCTTCGGGGGTAGCTTGGGCCGGGGCTTGACCACCCACGAGATAGAAGAAGTTGCCCGAGGACGACCTCCGAACCCCACGCCGGAGAACAACACCCCATTCGATCCGTACAAT
>Ga0307509_10007849_pt1 | contig 13800 bp, 17 predicted proteins | sample 10_EM_MG_FD_202245 | JGI IMG/M metagenome (GOLD analysis project Ga0307509, IMG submission 202245) | Populus trichocarpa ectomycorrhiza microbial communities from riparian zone in the Pacific Northwest, United States - 10_EM | ecosystem: Host-associated > Plants > Roots > Unclassified | place...
ACCTCGCGCTACATAAACCTCTATGACTCATAGTGAGTCATAGCGCGAAATCCATCGATGACTCATATGAGTCATCACACAACATTCCGTTAACCAATCCAAACTCATAAACCAAGTCATGTGCTCAAACGAGTCACATGCGTGAAACCCATGACTCATAATGTGAGTCATGTGCGAAAGTCATTATATCATATGACGTCACCATCGTGAGTCATGAAACAATCAACCAATCAAAATAGAAGAATAACTCCCGACTGCGCCGTCATGTGAGAACTATCAGTCAAGTGACGTCATAGTGTGAAATCCAACATACCTTATGACTCATAAGTATGAGTCATGTGAAATCTGCCTTGCTTAGTCACTGTTTGTGACAGGGGAGTACGAGAATGAGGGGGAGGAGAGGATCGTGCCCTATACGACTGCGTGTTCTAAAATGTAGGGGCAGGAAAATACAGGGCACGCAGCGTGCTATCTCTTACTCGTTTTGTTTCTTTCTTTTCTTCTTTTTTGGTAATCATGCGTTATTTGTTTCTAGGTACAAAAAGCCTTTTGCAGCGCAAGCTATGAAGTGAAAAAAACTAATAAAGGCAAACCCACCGCCCGCTTTATCTCTTCATTTGTAAAATCAAACACCCCGAGTCCATAGGAAAAGTCTCCCCCGCCTAGCTCCTAAGATAATATACCCCTGACAAGTAAGGAAACAATACATAGAAACGTACAGATAGAATGACCCAAACCCGTCCGCAGGCTCCCCAAAACAAAAAAAAACAACGGCTTCGCTAAGGCCATTTCGGGGCCTGATTGGAGAATTGGGGATCGGCGACATAGGAAAACTGCGGTAGAGGGCCCACCGAAACAATGTTGTACAGTCAGGCAGGTCATTACCTCGATCCAAAGCGTGGGACAATAGTCACAGAGGCAGTGCTATACCATAACTAGGCGTAACCGAGGAGGGGCCAACCGATCGGAAGTGTAGATGGCGAGCGGAGCCACTGGGCAGAGGGGATGCCAGCCAACGACGATGAGCAGTAGGGTGCCACCCGGTGAGTGGCAGTAGGGTGCCAGCCGGTGATGAGCAGTAGTGGACAAGCAGGGGAGAAGATGGTAGCAGTACGGTGCAAGCAGACAGAACCCGGACAAGGAGAGCGGAAGGATCGCGAGTAAGCTAGCCGCAGCCGACAAACAGGCTATAGCAAGGGCTTTTGGGACGACGACAAAACCGAGCGAGCCTGTCATGTTACTCCCGAGGCTTTGCCTATCCGAGGTACAAGCCCAGCAAGCCGAGGCATACTTTGACCGAGAGTCAGGCACCGTGACTCGGACCGTGAACGAAGCGAGAAGCTTTCTGCCCGAGCAAAATGCTAAGCGAGGTGCAAAGCTAGTACGGGGTAAGGGGGAGAACAGAACGTAATGAGCCGGTGTCAATGAACAACGAGAACGAGAACCACAAGGGGGCGAGACCGTGAGGCCACAGGAGAGGAGGGGAGATGGCTTAACGTCAACTCCTAGGCAGTAGCCATCGTGGGAGAAGAGAGGTGTGTCAGGGAAAGTTGCGATGATTTCTCGTAGTGTTGAGATTTCAATCGCCGCAGGTGTTTCTGCGATGGTTTGTCTGCCTCTCTCTTGGTCGGTTTTTTTTTTTCTTTTTTTTTTTTGTAATCATGTGTGATTTGTTTGAAGGTATAAACAGCTTCATTCAGCGCTAGCTAAGGAGACAAAAAAACCTATAAACAATAGCCACGACCCGCTTCACCTCTTCATGGGAAAAATCAAATACCCCGAACCCATAGGAAAAGTCCCCCTCGCCTAGCACCTAAGATAAAAACCTGAGACACTTAAGGAAAGAATACATAGAAAGGTACAGGTAGAGAGACCCAAACCCTTCAGCAGGCCCACCAAAACAAAAGAAAAGACTTTAACGGCCAGAAACGCAGCCCACGGGAAGAGGACTGTTGATCAGCCACATAGGAAAGCTCCAGTAGAGGGCCGACTGAAACCATGTTGTACGATCAGGCAGGTCATTACAACGATCGAGGGCGTTGGACAAAGCCACGGAGGAAGTGCTATACCACGACTGGGCGTAACCCAGGAGGGGCCAACCGGTCGGAAGGGTAGATGGCGAGCAGAGCCACAGGGCAGAGGGGATGCCAGCCAACGACGATGAGCAGTCGGGTGCCAGCAGGTGAGTAGCAGTAGGGTGCCAGCCGGTGATGAGCAGTAGGGTGCTAGCCGGGGAGAGGACGGTAGCAGTACGTTGCAAGCGGACAGAACCGGGAGGAGGAGGGAGGCAGGATCGCGAGGAAGCTAGCCGCAGCTGACAAAGAGGCCATAGCAAGAGCTTTTGGGACGACGACGAAGCCAAGCGGGACCGTGATGTTACGAACTGAGGCTTTGCCCATCAGAGGTACAGGCCCGGCAAGCCAAGGCCTACTGGGACCGAGAGTCCGGCACCGTGACACTGACAGTGAACGAAGCGAGAAGCTTTCCGACGGTGGAAAATGCGAAGCGAGGTGCAAAGCAAGTGCGGGGTAAGTGGGAGAACCGAACAACATGAGCAAGTCAACGATGAACGAGCTCGAGAACCTCAAGGAGGGGAGGCGGACAGGGCTCAGAAGAGGAGGAAAGGTGGCTTAACGTCAAATCCTAGGCAGTAGCCATCGTGGGAGAAGAGAGGTGGGTGGGGGAAAGTGATGATAATTTCTCGTGGTGTTGAGATTTCAATCGCCGGAGGTGGAGAGGAGATGGTTCGTGACCTCTCTCTTCGTGGCTTTTTTTTTCTTTTTTCTTTTTTCTTTGTTTTTTAATCAAGTGTTATTTGTTTTCAGGTACAAAAAGCCTTCTGCAGCGCTAGCTATGAAGAGAAAAAAACCTATAAATGTAATCCCACCGCCCGCTTCACCTCTTCATGGGAAAAATCAAACACCCCAAGTCCATAGGAAAAGTCTCCCCGCCTAGCACCTAAGATAATATACCCCAGACCCGTAAGGAAATACTACATAGAAACATACAGGTAGAGAGACCCAAACCCTTCAGCAGACTCCCCAAAGGAAAAGAAACAACGGCTGCTCTAAGGGCCTTTCGGGACCAGGGGGAGAGGATAGATGATCGCCGACACGGGAAAACTCATAGGTTGAGGGCCCACTAAAAACCATGATGTACGGTCGGGCAGGTCATTATATCGTTCCCAAGTGTTGGACAAAGCCACAGAGGCAGTGCTATACCACGACTAGGCTTAACCGAGGAAGGGCCGAACGATCGGAGGGGGACGAGGGCGAGCGGAGCCACCGAGCTGAGGGGATACCAGCCAGGAAGGTGAGCAGGAGGGTGCCAGCCGGTGAGTAGCAGTAGGGTGCCAGCCAGAGGGGGGGGAGCAGTAGGGTGCCAGCCGGGGGAGGAGTTTTTAGCAGTAAGGTGCCAGCTTAAGGGGCAGTACGGTGCCAGCGGACATAACCGGGAGGGGGTATAGGAAGGATCGCGAATGGGCTAGCCCCAACCGACAAGAGGGCCATAGCACGGGCTTTTGGGACGACGACGAGACCAGGACCAGACCGTGATGTTACTAACCGAGGCTTTCCCCATCAGAGGTACAAGCCCAGCAAGCCGGGGCCTACTTTGACGGAGAGTCCGACACCGTAACGCCAACCGTCAGCGTAGCGAGAAGCTTTCCGACCGTGAAAAATCCTTAGCGCAGTGCGAAGGAATTGCGGGGCAAGGGGGAGAACCGAACATCACGAGCTGGTGTCAACGACGAACAGGAACAAGAACCCCCAGGAGGGGAGGCATGCGTGCCCCAGGAGAGGAGGGTAGATGGCTTAACGTCAACCTCTAGACAGTAGCCATGATGGGGGAAGAGAGGTGGGTGGGGGAAAGTGACGATGATTTCCCCTGGTGTTGAGATTTCAATCGCCGGAGGTGGAGGAGAGATGGTTCGTGACCTCTCTCATGGTCACTTTTTTTTTTTTCTTTTTTGTAATCAAATCGTTATTATGTTTAAATGTACAAAAGACTCATGCAGCGCTACCTATGGAGATAAAAAACCTATAAGCAAATGTCTTCCCGCCCGCTTCACCTCGTCATGGGAAAAATCAAAACCCCCGAAACCATAGAAGAAACTTTCCCCGCCTAGCACCTAAGACTCGCACCTCAGACACGTGGGGAACCAACTCATAGAAATGTACAGGAGAGAGACCCAAAGCCTTCAGAGGGCCCCGAGGTAACACTAAGAAAAGAATCCAAGACACGCCTAGATATAACTACTATTGCCAATATGCCAAATCCAAGAACCCGTACGGTGAAATCCGGTTGGGGCGGCGGCTCAACGGTCAGGAGTGACCGGAAGGTGGTGGCGCGTCGGCGTTTAGGAGAGACCAAGGAGGCAGTGCACTACCATGATCAACCGTAACCTAAGCGAGGTTTGCGACCGTAGAGAAAATTGCAGGAGGGAGAGAGGCAGGTGGGCGAGCAGAGCCACCGCGAAGAGAGGATGCCAGCCGACGATGATGAACAGTAGGGTGCCAGCCGGGGAGTAGCAGTAGGGTGCCAGCCGGTGGGGAGCAGTAGGGTGCCAGCCGCTGAGGAGGATTAGCTGTAAGGTGCCAGCTCATGGGGCAGTACGGTGCCAGCGGACGGAACCTGGAGGGGGGTAGAGGAAGGATTGCGAGCGGGCTAGCCACAACCGACTAACGGGCCTTAGCAAGGGCTTTTGGGACGATAGCGAAACCGAGCGAGACCGTGATGTTTCTAACCGAAGCTTTCCCCATCAGAGGTACACGCCCAGCACAACCGAAGTCTTACTTCGACCGAGAGTCCGGATGCCGTATCGCCGACCGTGACCGAAGCCAGAAGCTTTCCGACCGCGCAAAATCCTAAGCGAGGTGCAAAGCAAGTGCGGGGTAACGGGGAGAACTGAACTTCATGAGCGGGTGTCAACGATGAACGGGAACAAGAACCAGAAGGAGGGGAGGCATGCGTCCCTCAGCGGAGGAGGGTAGATGGCTTAACGTCAACTCCTAGGCAGTAGCCATCGTGCTAGAAGAGAGGTGGGTGGGGGAAAGTGACGATGAATCCCCGTGGTGTTGTGATTTCAATCGCCGGAGGTGGAGGCGAGATGGGACCTCTCTCTTGGTTGTTTTTTTTCTTTTTTTTTTCTTTTTTTGTAATCATGCCTTATTTGTTTCTAGGTACAAAAAGCCTTATGCAGCGCTAGCTATGAAGAGAAAAAAACCTATAAATTCAATCCCACCGCCCGCTTCACCTCTTCATGGGAAAAATCAAGCACCCCAAGTTCATAGGAAAAGTCTCCCCCGCCTAGCACCTAAGATAATATACCCCAGACACGTAAGGAAACAATACATAGAAACGTACTGGTAGAAAGACCCAACCACTTCCGCAGGGTCCCCAAAACAAAAGAAACGATAGCTGCGCTAAGGCACTTTCGGGGCCTGATGGAGAGGATAGATGATCGCCGACACGGGAAAACTCATGGGTTGAGGGCCCACCAAAAACCATGATGTACGGTCGGGCAGGTCATTACATCGTTCCCAAGCGTTGGACAAAGCCACGGAGCCAGTGCTATACCACGACTAGGTGTAACCGAGGAAGGGCCGAACAAGCGTAGGGGGAGACAAGGGCGAGCGGAGCCACCGAGCCGAGGGGATGCCAGCCAGGAAGGTGAGCAGTAGGGTGCCAGAAGGACGGACCTCTCTCTTGGTCGGAACCAAGCACCTTATATAGCCATCGTCCCACAAGCCTAACCCAGTCGACTCATCACCTCGTGTTACATAACCTCTATAACTCATAATGAGTCCTAGTGCGAAATCCATCAGATGACTCGTATGAGTCACTGCGCCACATATCCTTAACCACTCATAACCCCCAAACCAAGTCATCTGCTCAAATGAGTCACATGCGTGAAACACATGACACATAATCCGAGTCATGTGCGAAAGTCATTACATCATATGATGTCACAATCGTGAGTCATGAAACAATCACCCAACCATATTATAATGATGACTCGCAAGTGCGTACTCATGTGAAAGCTTATGATTCAAGCGATGTCATAGCGTATAACATAAACAGGGGATGACTAATAACTGATTACTCATGTGAAAACAAATTGGCTAAGTCAGAATTTGTGACAGACCTCCCCCTACCACCCACAGGGGCTAGGAGCTCCTCCACTGAGGATGGCGCCACCACCCGGTCCCCAATTTTCATTAGAGATCATTTCGGGGTGGACGTGGCCCTGAAAAACACTGGCCCACGGCCCATTTCCACCGCCCGCCCCACTCAACAGCCTGGGGGGGTTGTCTTTTTCGGCATTCCCTGCCCCTGCCCCTGGGCAGGCCCCCACCCCACCCATACCCCAGACAGGTTCCCGTTAAAAATAGATGGTAACAAACGGTGTCTCATCCAGGGAATGAGTGCGGGTGGGGCCCGGACGGGGGCGGGGCGGTGATTACGCGAAACATACCCCCCTGGCCCCATGTAAGGGCAGGGTCTGGCGAGTGAAAACCCGCCCCGCCCCGCCCCGCCCCGCCCCGTAACGAACACTAATTTTCATACCGCAAGGCCCCCTCTGGCTCAAGGGACTCAGAAGCAACACAATAACAAGACTCCCACATATTGATGAGAGATACTTGAGGAAGGCCCCTCCAAGCGCCTACTTCCAGAACCTTTTTCACAAGATAAATCAGGACCATGAAATTGGGGCTACAACAGCCAGGAAAGAAAATGTGGTCATAATAGCAATGATCTATCAGATCCATAAAGACTACAGGATGGCCATCGATGCGTTGAGCGCACAGATCGAAGCCCTAAGTGAGTAAGTTAGCACACTCAAAAATGCTACACCCAGGCCTGAAACCCCCACCCCGATACCCTTCACAATCCCGGCAAAGGCCCCTGCATGCCCTTCTGCACCCGACATCCACCCGTTGACCCTCCCGCCACAGCCCCACCCACATCGTGGGCTATCGTGGCCAGAAAGAGTAGGAAAGAAAAAACCAGCATGGCTGCTAGGGCTGCCCACGCCCCGGGGAAACCGAATACCAACAACAGACCACAGCTGAAGAAGGGTCTCATGGCCAGAGAAGGCCGCCTTATCATCAAACGAGAGGGTGAGCCACTCCCCACTTCTGCACTAGACCTAAGGGATGATATCAACTTAGCGCTAGCTGTAACCTACCTACCCACAGTCTCTCTGCGAGGAAACACAGTCACCGTTACCACGATAGAATCGATCACCATCAGCAAAAACGGGCCCTGCGTCTGATTCATCAGCGTTGCGTCCTGACACAAGCCACCCATCTCCTGGGTCCCATGCGTCCTGTGCGTCCTGACTTGCGTTGCAATGCCCCGCCATATTCTACCCTTCCAGATACTACCTGGCAACGTTCCCTGCATCCTGACACAACCTGGCGCCCTCCCTACGTCTGGACTACCCCAGACTCTTTCTCTCATCTCTTCTTTCTCCTGATGCGGTGATAGATCCTCATCACCTCTTCTCTGGGTCCTGACCCACCCCTCATCCCCGCTGGTGTAATCACAACTAATTTGCTACTTGCTCCCACGTCGACTGGTATCTCAGGCGGCAGCACCTTTTTTGGTCTCTCCTGAGTCTCACGTCTCACGCCTCTCTGGTCTGGCGAACTAATGATCTAGGTTTCAAGAAAGTCGCTTATATATCTTCTACTATATACAGTATCAATATGTAGGATTCTCACGCATGGCCGAATCCTGATTCTCTGATCCGGATTCCTTAATAAACCTTATTAAATGTTCCCAAATCAATCCAGCTATTTACAAGCCATCGCCGGTCCTCCTCTGGGATCAGGTGTGCCAGACCGACAATTGTTCCTATATCAACTATTGTAAAACCTCGCGCGTCTTCCCTCATCTGCACTGTAACTAAGCCATGCATATCCGATAGACGCCCTGAGTTCACTGGGGTCAGCAACTGAACACCGGCTACTCGATGCACTGTATCCTCAGATCTGGGGTCCCTGATCTTCAAGAGGGCAGTTAGCAGTGTCGGGAGACGACCCCTCAGCGCACTATACATTTCTTCTCTGCCCGCTTGTACCGAAACCCAATCCTTGCGACTGCCCTTGTTTCTAAAGTGTAGGGGGCCCGTGGATCGTGCACGGTGGATCTTGTAACCATCGGCTTCTTGGAATGTAAGAACTGGGACTTCAAGTTGTGTCAGTAGTTCAATGGGAACTGATTGAAGCATTGCATGGTCTTCCGGGAGACCGTGGTCTATAGGCAGGTTATGCCTGCTATATCGTATCAATTCACGATATATAATCTCGCGTGAGACTACCGAGATCTGGCTAAAATCAACAATACTAGACACATCACCCCGGCGTCCCTTCAAGATGCTCCTACAAATGCCTAGCGGCAATACCCTACTGGGTGTCCTTTCTAAATGCTTCAGGACGTTGGGGGAGAGATCTTCGCCGTCATTTTTGAGTGATTGCAAGTTCAATAGTCTCATCCTGATTGCAGGTTGATAACCGTAGCTATGCATGATCTGGTGCGCGGCATCATTTTTATTTGACTGGCGCCATCCTTCCTTGATTTGGGTCTTGTGAGCTAGCTCTCCGATCTCGGTGGAATACATCAGAATATTGCCAAACTGGCGTATATGGTCAGCAAAGTGGCTGAGTAGATGCATCTTAAGGAAGTTGAAAAGTGATTGGCCGTGAATAATGTCCATACGCAGTTCATCCTCTTCGTCTCGCTCGTCGTCACGAATCCGGCGCCCTTGGGATGTTGCCACATGCTCATGCATTAGTGCTTTCTGACGTCGAATCTCCTTTCGTTGCTTGTCGACCTTAGCTTGTTTGCGTTTTGTCACTCCGAACTCTGAGAAGATGTCCTTCATCCTATGGAACTGGTCCAGATACTCTTCCATATAGGCTATGGTGTCAGGTGTGTGGCTTCGGTATTGTGCCATCATATTGAAGTCAACGAGCGCCCTGACACATCTGAGAGCACGTTTGAAAGGTATTGCTTCCGTATCTCCTGGCTGGCCAAGAGCCACGGCGAGAACTCCCAGAATACAAGGCCCCAGATTCCTCATCTGTTTCCCTTGCCATAGCGTAACCTCGCGGTAGGCTTTTTTGGGGACCAAGAATCCTGGGGATGGCAGTAATGCCTTCCAAACCTCATCAAATATCTGCTGTCGCCCGTCTTTCTTCAGAAAGGCCTCGATCCAGTCCATCATATTGTTAAATAGTCCAAGATAAATGGTATGGAGTATGTCTGGTTTGTACAGATCAGACGCCAAAACCGGGTCGAGTCTGTTGAATCTATTTTGGCCGATACCAAGATTCATCACGTGGTCGTCGCTGGTCTCCGACCCTGAGGTTTGATTTTCAGGTTTGTAGCGTTGGTACCTTGCATAATCTCGGGCTCGATAGCTGCTGGCATTATTTCCTAATTCGTAGATCAGCACCTCGCATTTAGGACAGGCATTTGTTTTCAACCTGTGAAGTGCCACGTTTTCCATATAGTCCGCGATCCATGCAGATCGAATTGGGAAGTATAGTCGAACCTTGCCATCGGCACAGGCAATGAGGATGCCAACATGCACAACATCCTGAAGGGGTGCAAAGATGAGTTGGAATACATCTTGTAGGGTGTCAGAGTTGATTTTTCTCTGGCGTCGGTTGGCTTTAGAGGACTTGGAGAGTTTGGGTGGAACTGGTAATAAGGCAAGAAGAAGAATAGCCATTGATCCTGGGCTGTTGCGTCGAGCCGACGGAGGATTTCTGATCGTAATATTGACAGGCAACGCTTTCTTGTCTCACGAAAGGTTAGTGAGGTTAGTCTGATCTGACATCCAAATTATTGGAACAACGGTAGCACCTGGCGGAAGCGTCACCTATGATCAGTCAGCTAAGGTCTTCCAAACAAGGGTTGGACTCAGATGCTCTACCTGCAGGTCCCACCACCAATCCGCCGTATGCATTTCAGCGTATATTCTCTGCCCGGAAGGGTCATATTCATGCCGTGGCGCGTACACCAAGTCATCTCGGGATGCGATCTGGCGAAGGAGATATCTGACACAACCTAGGACGTCGCGGTAGAAAAATGGCAAAGGTCTCTGGCCATCCTCAACCTGCCCTTTGAACCATTGGAGATATTGGCTGTAGGGATCCAGGAACCGGAGGTGGTTCTCCAGAATGTGCATAGAGCTCTACCCGACTGATTCGGCATTTCCTAGGCCACTCGAGAAGTAATCATTGATTCAGGTTTTGGATACCTTTCCGTCAATGAGGAAGGATGCCAGTTTGCAACCTTCCGGGCTATTGAATGGTGCCCACGGGTCTGCGCAAAGGGTGCTGTGTTCGTCCTCAAATGCGGCAACGTCTCCGATTGCTTCTCCGGCGCCTTCAAAATGATTCTCTTTCCCGGCACAGGCTGAGGTAGTATCGAAGACTTCAGCATCAGACTGGTATGGAATGTCGGGACAAAATGCATCAGGTTCCAATCCAGAAGAGCCAGGATCGGATCCCTAGTCGGAATCCTGGTGCTCAGGGGCGTCGGCGTTGAGCAATTCGCCTGTTTGGATATTGTTATATTGTACTGTGAACGCGAGGACAATGTCCAGACTCGCGTGCCCAGTTCGCAGGTGCTTCTCATATGCACCAGACATGCTGTATTTTCGGCGGCAGAACGGACATTTGCTAGCTATGGTTGGACGTTGCTCAGCCGATCGTGGGGCTCCGAGTCCGTGTAGATTCTACGGTAAGGCTATGATATGTCAAGTCTTGACCACACCGCGTGTGGATCCCATGTAGGGCCAAGGGATACCATATTCATGATCTAGTTGTGGATAGAGTTCAGCGTATGTGTCACGTGGTATCAGCTATCGTGTCTTGCAACATCTGAGAAGGCAAAGATTATATGTTCCTGCCCCAATGTGTTTATCAGGTTTCATTCATTCAAGTTGAATCAAACTAGAGTGGAGTCCTGCAATAGAGCCTCAGATTTGGGTTTTCTTTTCAAACTACCTAGAGGATCTGGGAGTTTTATATATAAAGTGATTCGATCGCGAGACTAGAAGGACTTCATACCAAGATTCATCTCATACGCAGAACCTCCTCCAAGTCAACAGCCACCATCATCACATCACGAGTATCCCTAAAGACTACCATCTATATACATAAGGAATCCAGCGATATGGTGCAGAATAACAACATTGTAGTGTACGTTCTCTTGCCCGCGGGAGGGGCGCAGCAGCCGCCCCTGGCGGGTCAGACCTATCATGTTCCGCCGTTTACTCTCGTTGGAGAGTATTCTCATTGATGCCCCGATGGTCAATCAATTAGCGCTCATAGGTTCGCTATGGGTGTCCCCCTCATCCCATAAACCTGCCCCCCCCCGAATACCAGTATTGGCGGGATGCTATGAAAGATCAGATGTTAGCCAGGAGCTATATTTCGGATAATTGGCACTTCCCAAATGCCGAATTCCAGCAAATCGTTGAAGGCATGAGGAGATTGAAACCTGCGTGTGATGAACAGGCCACTGCGTCAGCAGCCATTAACATGGCCAGTATGCAGGAGATTGATGAGGCAGTTCTTCAATTGAGTAAGGACTGTGAAAAGAAGCTGGCAAATACTATTAGGACCAATAACCACGTACCTCCACCCGGCCCAGGCGTCCCCCCTGCCCAAGTTATTGTGAGGCCGATGTTAGTACCTCACAACGCACCACCTCAGTGCCAGTGGAGTATTGTAACAGCTGTAGTACCGAACGCTGGCCCTGTTGGCCACAATGCTCCGCTGGCCAATGCTCCTGGGCCCGCCCAAAACGTACCTGCTCTCGCGGCGGGTGCCCAAGCCGGACCTTGCTCCCCCGGCGAATCCCCAAGCTCAGAACATTGCCGTACCCCCAGGCCCGGCCAATCCCGAAGCTCAGAATGATCCTCCACCCCCAGACCAGTGAATCCCCAAGATCAGAACCCTCCTCCACCCCCAGCCCCGGCTAATCTCCAACCTAGGATTGGTCTCCGTTTGGGCAACTCTACCGGCAGAAAAATGCGCACCAACCACCCAATATTCCTGGGCAGATCCCATCGGATCCCGCAATGAACATTCTGGGTACGCCACTGGGTATCAAGCATGCTCCAGCGAATCCTCCAGGTCCGATCAATCTGCCTGGCCCAGAAGATATACCTGTGCAGATCCAATTGGGTCCCTCAATGGGCATTCTGTGTACGCCACTGGGTATCAAACATGCTCTAGGGAATCCCCCAGGTCCGATCAATCTGCCCGGCCAAGAAGATATACCTGTGCAGATCCAAGCGGATCCCCCAATGGGCATTCTGGTTACGCCAGTGGGTATCAAACATGCTCCAGTGAATCCCCCAGGTCCGATCAATCTGCCCCGCCCAGAAGATATACCTGTGCAAATCCAAGTGGATCCCCCAATCCGTATTCTCGGGAGGCCTATGGGGATAAGACATGCTCCTCTGGCGGATATCCCGGAAGCCGCGGTACCGAACGTAGAGGATCTGTTGATTCAATACCTTGATGTGAAGTGGAGGGTGCGTCGCGCAGTGTCCGGTCTGTCCCAAATTAGTGTGTTTCTTTGACAATAATCCTGATGTGTTTTTTTTGAACTTACTAACTTAGGAGATATAGATTGGAGTGCTCTGCTTGGACGTCCACGTGCAGTGCGTATCGTCTGGGTCAGCCAACCCGCCAATAGCAGTGCACTACGACCAAATTATCGCGATCTGCATTCGTGTAATCCTCATATCAAAGGGGTACATTTTGAGGAGTTACATTCTTATGACATACGCGGTCTGTCGGCCATTATTTCGAGAACTGTCCCACAAAATGTGATTCACTACATACTTGGCGCCACTGGTGAAGGCCGGCAACAGCTGCGTCTGCATACTGGTACCCAATTATCTTATATAGATTACGTCTTCAGCGCGAAGGATGAGGAAATTAGGGCCTGGCTGCTGTCGAATTCGGTTCTCGACGATCCGTTGGATCTTTTGGTCTATTGTCATCACTGAGAGACGCGGGGCAGGTTGCCCACTCCGCCGTTGAGGGGGCACAATCACCTTCGCGAAAATACCAGTGCTAATTGGGCTAGTACCGCGGTGCCAGGTAATCGCATGCAGGCTGTCTGATCAGACGCGAGAAATGACCCTGGACCGTCCAATGCCGGAGGTGACCCTGTGTCGTCCAATGCTGGAGGTGAACAGGAACAGCGGAATGACTCTCCCCTGTTTCTTCCTGGATTGAGTAGTTCATCATCTGATGTTTCTGACACCGAAGAGGGATACCAAGCAAGCATCGGAGCATCACCATCCCCTATTGCAGATCACAGTAAAATACAAACACAATCCAAAATAAATATTCAGAAGGTGTCGAAACTTAGTGCACGCGGGGGTGATACAGGGTACCATAATGTACCGAAGCGTGGAGCACCATCCCATGAGGAAGATTCAGAGCATTTGTCCAAGAAAGCCGGTCTGGCTTCCTATGCCCTGGGGTGGTTGAAAGGTAAGGCGGACAGTAATGTTGAGGCAGAACTCTCAGAGGAAAAGGGTCATGAGGAAGAGAGAGGGATTGAGATTGTCGGAGGAGTTTGATCGATCTGAAAGCGCGTCGAACGCTTGAGTCTGCCAAGATATATTAGTAATTTAGGTTCTTAGAGTATTAGAATAGAGTTCTTATAGACTGCAGATTCGCTCATGAGGCTAAGCATTCGGGGTTAGGTCGTGTTGAGGATACTAGTATGATAGTAGGCTGAGGCTGACGCCAAGAG
>Ga0307509_10007850_pt1 | contig 13800 bp, 20 predicted proteins | sample 10_EM_MG_FD_202245 | JGI IMG/M metagenome (GOLD analysis project Ga0307509, IMG submission 202245) | Populus trichocarpa ectomycorrhiza microbial communities from riparian zone in the Pacific Northwest, United States - 10_EM | ecosystem: Host-associated > Plants > Roots > Unclassified | place...
CGCGCCGTTTGTCTTGTCCCTGGTATGAATCCCGATCACTCTGCAATACCTCCCGGTTAGTACATGTTGGGTGCTCAAGGGGATCGGTGCAAACTTGACCCGATTAATCTCACGGACTAAGGACTCGGAGCCCACTGGGAAAGATGATGATTCACCAAAACTGAGTACCAATATTACAAAAGACAAAATTGTTAGAGGTAATTGAGAAACAAGAAATGAGCATGATGAGGTCCACTCGAAAATGTACAACCCACCACCACACATGACAGCAATGTTATCCTGCGTTGCATTGCATATATCTCAGCAGTTCGGTTCCCTGAAGGACAACTTCCTCACAAAACCATCATCTCCGACCATGACGAGCAACAGACCCACCCAAAAGTGTCCACCATCACCCCTCCGTAAGTTCCCTGGTGGGATCCAGCAGATCTTCCTGGACTTTGCATCAATAACCCATTCACAGTTTACATCAAGTGTGTATGGTGGTGTTGGCCATGGTTCTCGCACTGCTTCCCCCCTGATTATTGTGTGTGGATAGTCTGGTGTTGGTGATGTGATTATGTCAAAAGGAATCAGGGTGCGCTGTCCTGGTTCATCCAACTTGAGGTAAAACTTGGTTTCTGATTTGAAGACAAGATCATAACCCTTCCCTATCCCTACTGGATCACCATTTTCTATGGGTAGGTATGCAAGCACAATTCCATCTTTTGCACCCCTTACCCGAAGCCCGACCAGTTTGAGCTGAGGAGTGAGACATCCAGGGTGCACATTGGTGACAATCCAGTCAATGGTACATTCTTGCCACCTTTACATTTGGGGATCTCAGTACCTGACTTCCACAACTCCATGGCCTGCAAGATGCCAACCTCTGCAATTACCCCATGACAAAGTGAGGCGCCAGCAAAGGGGGATTGATCTGATCCTCGACCAAGCAGTGACCAGAGCAGGTTGTCAGGGCAGAACTCTTTTAAGGTCTCCAATTCAAGTACAATGAGACACCTGTCTGATTTAACACAGATGATGTGTTTTTTGCCAAGGGGGTAGACATGGGACAGGTGCATAGACTTCTCGTGAGCCTCCCCACTCATGAGAACATCACTAGAGAAAATTTGGATGGAATCATCTGTCTGTATGATGATGTTCCTCCCCAATGACACAGCCAGGGACCTAGCTGCACGCAGGAGTGATGGATTTTTGGTTAAGTGGCAGGGAGGGCCAGTAGAACTGGGATCAAACAACCAGACTCCTGTTGTTGGGGATATACATGCAATTTCCTCACCCACAAGTGTGGGATTCTTTAGTTTCCCATCATACACCCATGACTCCTCACAAAGCCGTGGTTGCAATGTGTGTGTGTACCTGATGGGTTTGAAGAAGGAATAATTTGTGTATTCCCCCAAAGTTCCTACTAGGAGCTCACCCTCTGAATGAACCATTCCCCATATGCGATAATGAGTAGAGAACCAGATTGAACTTTTGTCAACAATGATGTCATGAATATCAACATCAGTTTGAGTAGCAACTGCAAGGACCTGAGTTGATAACCAACAGATGGCCACAATTGGTTTTCCTTTCCAAAAGTTTTTGCCCTTCTCTCTGGTGTGGATACCCCAGAATGTGACAGAGCCACCAGCCAAGCCACATGCAATGTGAGTTGTGGAAACTGCAATGTCATTGATCTTGGACTGTGTGGTGAAGGTATGGATGAGTCCACCTGTCTGTACATCCCACATGGTTACAGAGGAAGAATGTGCAAGAAATAGAATTGAGCCATCTGAAGAGCACTGTATCTTTGTAACTGTTTCTGGGACACAAATAGGCTGTTAAAGCACACCTGTGACTGCATCATAGATGGTCACCCTATCCTCACATGCAGAAATAATACTCTGCCCAGAAGTTGTGATACATGTGAGTTGCCTTGGTCTAGTGTCGATTGACCTTAGGAGTGACCCCCAAGTGTGAGGAGCTCCCATAAACTCAGTGACAGGGGATAGGTGGTTGTCTATGATGCTTTGAAGGCAATATTTGTGCAGTTGTGATGAAGTTGGGGAGAGGGGCACAGCAGTGTGGTATACTTGTTGTGCACATTGTTGGATGGGGTGGAAGAAGTGCATTGACAGACGAAGGCAGTCTGTTGCGAGATCAGACAGGGAGGTTGTCTTTCCCAAGCCAGGGTCAGCTCCAGCTCTGATCCAGGCCTTAAGGCTGGCCACAGCATGGCTGTAAGTTCCAATAGATGCCTTAATCCCAGCATCCACTTAGCATTTATGGTTTTATTGATAAATAAGGTCCTTCACATTGGACAGTAACAAAGAGCAGCTTACTTTGTCTAACCAGTCCAACAGTCCATACATGGAATAAATCACTTCATCCAAGTGGTTCTCAAGGCTCATCACTTCAATCCACAGAGGGGCATTCTTAAGTACACTGGTTGCTGAACCTATGATCTGGAAGGTCTGATCATTGACTTCTGTTGGAGAGAGCCTGAGGTGCCTAGCCCAATAGCCACATGCATATTGCAAGGCACCACCTAGCTTGTCCTTGAGTAACTGTTGGAGGTTGGGCATATCTTGATTCATTATGAAGGGTGGCAGGGAGCAAGGATTTCGCTGCAGCTTCTTCATCAGCTCCAAGCAGTTAAGGGCAATGCTACCATGGTAGGTTGTTGGCTTGATGTAGAACCTGGGATCAGTACATCGCTTGGGATCCTGCAGAAAATCTGGAAATGACTTGTGAAAAACATGGATCTCCTCAGATTCCTCGGCAGGTATGAGGACCACAGAATGGAGATGGCGCAGAGTGGTTGACACAAGGGCTATGGGGACACCAAGGATTGTTGAGAGCTCCCTTCGAGATAATGGATTGAATGCAAGTACAATCATGCCCAGGATGTGTCTCATGTTTTCAAATGCACCTGACTCATGGAGACCTGAGAATCCAACCAATAAGATCTGGGAGTATAGGGAGTCAATGCCTGCACATCCTTCATGGACTGTGCTGTCCCTTTCAGAAACAACAAGTTGGAGACGTTCATTTGGCTCATGGTGTTCTGATTCAATGAACCGAGCCAAGGTTGAGGCAAAGATGAACAGCCCAGATGATTTCTTGGTGAGGACTGCAATTTCATAATCATGGGGCCATGGATTGGGAAGATCAAGGTCACTCCTCTGTTTGGCAATTGTGGATAACCTCTGTGTCAAGTACAACTTGATGTCACTGTTGACAATTGATACATCCACTTCATGGAGCAGGAAGATCTGGGTGAGAGGTTGCAGAAGGGGAAGGCGAAAGCCGGTGCGAATCCGTGGCTCAGGTCTACCTGTGATGAAAAACCTCACGGGTGACAACTGCTTGACAAACCAACCCAGGACTGAAAGGATTGCTGAGGCTGGCTGATCATCAATGCACTCATCCAATGCATCAATTACAATCACACATGAGATGCTTCCCCCAGAGAGTGGGTTCACAAGCAGGTTCTCAAGTTGAGAAATGAGGGAGGTATGGGCTAGGGTGGGGTCCTTCTTGAGATTGGTGATAACCTTGCTTCTGAACTGGGGGTAATGGCATGCAAGTTGGTATGCAAGGGTGGGGAAGATGTTTTTGAGCTCCCTCCGGTCAAGATAGTCTCGGGAACAGAAAAAGCTAGCACCAAGGAATCCATCATTGGAAATGGTTTCTGAGAATGACTGAGTGATTGTTGATTTCCCAGTGCCTGCTAATCCATTCAACCAAAAGACATTTTGGTCATGAGGGTACTTTGCCCAGGCCATGATGTCCTGAAGGATGGACTCTCGAGTTCCAGGAAGACATTTGTTGTGGTGACCAACCTGGTATCCAGCATTCTTCACAGGCTCCAGCTTTGCCAAAATCTCAAGGTCTGCAACCTCCTATTAGAAGTTCAAGTTATCAGCACAGACCACATCCAGGCAGTGAACTATCTCACTAGGAGGTTCTTGGTATCATCCTGAATGTTCCTTGTCCTCTCATATACTCCTTGTTGCAGTGAAACCTAGCTAGTTGTCAATTATGGATCACAGTGGGACTGGCAGCTCATACTTGGTAATCTGTGATAGCATCAGCCAGCTCTTGGGCAAACCCAATCAAGGCTTTGGCATTATCAACATTGTGCAAGAACTTGAGGAGTGTATGTTGTTCAGAGAGTGGCTCGAGCTTCGCAAGGACCCCTTCAAGCTTCCTGGGAGACAGGTAAGGAAAATGATAGTTATATGATAGTTATGCGAAAAAGCCAAACCTTCTAAGCTCCACCCTTCTCCCCTTCTCTGCATGATCACCTTCACCGGCCGGAGAGGCCAGCACACCAGATAGTGACTCCACCCTCTGTTCTATCCCCTTCACCATCTGCAGGTTATCCGATGTTTGCTGGAATGGGAGGTAGGTATAGAATTAGGAGGTGTTTGGTTCATCAATAAGACATACTCACGTCATAGTTCTTTATCAAGACGGATATGGCGCCCATGACCGCCTTCAGCGGAAGGAACATATCGGATGATTCCTTGGTGATTTCTACCGCCATCCGCGCTGCATCGTATGCAGTTTTCCAGCTTGTATCCCTTCCCTGAACAAGATTTCCATCGCTGGAGGCATCACGGGTATCGTAGAATGGGGAGGCGATGGAGAGAGCGATGGCACTCGATGAGGCAGCAAGGGTACTAGGATCCCCTTGAACTAGAGACCTGAGCTTCCGAGCCAACTCTCCCGGAGGTTTTGGAGTCGAAACCGCTGGTAAATCCGGATCGCGGAGGCGGGGCATGATGAGGGTAGATGACAAGATCTGCCCGATGATCGATTGGATCACGGCTGCAGCCCCGTCCTCCCGCTCGATGGATCCCGAGGAGATATGGACCGCCTCGTCCACGTGTCCGCTGCTGATGAACATCCATACTACGCGACCAGAACCACCCTCAGTCGTAGTCTGACTCTAGAGCGAGATCTTGGAAGTCCTGTGAACCTTCAGGCCTCAGGCCCGAACTGCCAGGGCTTCGAGGCGACTTTCGAGGGATTCGGCCGTCCTTTCGATTTGCGTAGTCTCCTCCCAACAGTTCCAAGTTCTTCACCACCGGAACCACGAACCTAGCATTGTCGCGCCCACCTCCCACCCGGCGGCGACCCTCCACCGTACCGAAAACAATGAAACTGCCAATCAATTCTAGTTTGCTATGTACGTTCCCATACACGGCGTACAGATCAGGTTAAGGAGCAATCTACTCGGCCGCAGAGGTATTTATATCTAATGTCCCTTCGCGAACCCGTTGGTCCCACTCTCAGCCTTCAGCTGTTTCAAATAACTATCGGCCTTGCCCAGCATCCAAATCGTGAACGAGAACTTGAAGTTCGGGTACGAAATCGCGACTGTCCGGTTGAACATCCCCTCGATCGCTTCTTGCGCCCACGAACCGTCCTACAACGAGACCAAAACCCGAATGTGAGTTCAAAAACCAGATCAAGGCGGTAGAGAACGTACAGATAATTGCCTTGACATGACCAGCCGCACAGCTCGCTCGATCGGCTCAGGGTGAGGGTATTTGGCGTACATCAGACCCATCACCGCCCAGGCCGTCTGCACAACTTGCGCCTCCTCCTTCTCAACCCACTCGAAGTTACCACAAGACTAGGGTCGCCAGAGTCAGCAACTCCTCGCGCAAGAGCCGTGGCAAAAATACTCGTACCTCCCAGCTCTCACCCCAACCGCCATCCTCCCGCTGGTGGTTGAGCAGGAATTCGCACCCCTTCCTGGAATATTCACTGGTTTCGTACGTCTCTCCAACAAGAGACAAACTCTCCAAAGCGAACTGTGCGGCGTAGGTGAAACAGATGCCCCAGCTGCCCACCCACCCCCCTTGAGGCAGCTGTGCTTGGTGGAGATAATCGATCGCTTTCTGTACACAGTTCCTAGAGGCGGAGTCAGGCGACCTGAAGGAACGGGTACTGGCGTGGGACTCACTCGATGTCGGCGGTTCGGTACTCGGGGTGGTGTTTCCTGAAGATGGCGAGTGCCGTGAGAACCGAGGTCGTGCATTCTGGGTAGTTGTGTTCAATCATGATCCGACCTGCAACGCCTTCAGTCCAAGTTCAAAGCGAGACTTCACTTCATCCGCATACCAAAGACTTCAGCGGGGTTAAGCACCTCGAGCCATTGTGGCCCGCGGATAATTTCGTAACTCGCAAACCCCCCGTCGGGATTCTGTAGGCCGAGCATGACGTCTACGGCGTCATGCATCCGTTGTTTCGATATCAGCTTCGGGGTGAAGCTAGAGAGCTCGTCAGAATTCCGTGCAGCGGGCGCGATCAGTGGGCAGCACGCACTCGAGATGTTCCTGGAGGTACAATACCGCCTTCAGGCCCTCGGCAGTGCAATCGCTGACGGTATAGCTCTGCGATGGGGTGCTGAAGGGCCATGCACCCTTGCTCTCATGTCGATAATCCTTTCCATAGTGCATGGTGTTGCCCTTGATCTGCGCCTGATCCAACCATTCCAGAGCTTTCACGCAGCTCGGTCGGTTTGGCTCCTCAGCAGCGAGTCCGGACTCGACGATAGCCTGAGAGATGAAAGTGATGTCCCACAACTGACTCCCGTTCGTCCCGGTCATCATCATCCCTTCCTTCCCAAGCCACATGAAATCTGCCCGCCGCCGTCGATGCTTCTTGAAGGCGACGCTCTCGGGGCCATCGACGTACCACCGGACGATGAGGTTCATCATCTTGTTGACGGGACCCAGATCTTGGTAATCGGTATTATCGTCCTCGGTGACGATGAGGTCGTAAACTCTCTTGAGGGCAGCGCGACGAAGCGGGGGAAGGGAACACTTCTCGTACTGAGCGAGGATGACATTTATGCCATCAAAGAGGGCAGAATGGGATGCATATAGGTCGACTTTGCAAACGTTGTTTCCCTGACCTGCCCAGTCGATAGAATAGTAGTCTTGAGTGTACAATTCCTGAGGAGGCGGGTTCAGTGTCGGTTTGGAGAAATCATCGTATAACCATACCTCTCTCAAAGAAAGAATAAGATCCGTTTCCTTGGCCTGGAAACGTACTCCATATAGATAGCTCATCGGGAGGTAGACCATTCGACAATGAATCCACCACCTATGGGGATGGAACGGAAGCCATTCTGGTAAAACCCTAGAGGGGAGAAGGGTAAGCGGCGGTAGTGACTGAGAAAGTAAGAGGATCCCGTACCAGAGCTCCGGGGGAACTGGGTTGTTCCCTTCCCATTCATATACATTCAGGACGGACAACCAGAATTTACCCCAAGCGGGTGCAGCCAAGGCGGAACCTTGTTTGAAGAGAAGCGGAGCGGGGAGTGAGCCAGAGTCAAGATGCGAACGGGTCAAACCGACCAAGTTTGTGCAAACAGCCGCGGGCTTTGAGGGCAGTCGGATGATCGACATCCATACCGAGAATCCGGATGGCACAGTAGTTCAATGAGGTCCCAAACGCAGTAGAAGGTCCTTCAATGTGACTGGAACCATATTTCAAGGACTCGGACACATCAGGAACAAAATATGACACGTACATTCCCCATCCACCATCCTCATTTGCGCGGTTCATCAGGTAACGAATCATTTCGCGACGTTCTTCGTCGGTGAACGGTATCCCCGTGATGTAGGACCCAATGACAAGCCCTGGTATAAGAAACATCGGTCCGCCATATTCTCCGGGCCAGTGACCATCGTGCGCCTGAAGGTGTTTGTAGTATTCGTATCCATTTCGCGCAGACTCGAGAGGCGTTTTCGCTGGTGGTAGGTTGGGCAATCCCTTCGCAAGGTTAACAGAGTATAGAGACAGATGGCCTGGTCACGTACTGTTGGTAGGCCCACCCAAAACTTGTCCAGTGGCTTTTGAGGCCACTTCGCGCACTCCTCATCAGTCCGGAGATACGTCCAAGAGTGTCTTCCGTCTTCGTCCACGACCAACCTCCATCGCATATAATCCACAAAAGGTTTCGAGGGTGATGTGGGGATGTCCAGTGGGGTGAATGACATGACAGAGGACGGTCGGGCTGGTAATTCCAAGGTGGCACCATCTCCTGGATGAGCGCAGGCCTCGGCTGATTTTCACACGCATCCCGCTCCCGCATTGATTCGGACGAACGCCGCCCGGAGTTGCTCTGATGTCCTGCAGGGCATGTCGTAGCAAACGCTTTGAAAGCCCAGCGTTGGGGGTATCATGAGAATCGACTGCTCCCGTTAATCAGGCATTTCCCATGAGGCCCACGGAGGATGCGTTGTAAAACCGCCGACGAACCCTTGTTTCCGAATGCGAAAACTCTCCGGTTGTGGCACGCCACTGGGGAGTTCATCCCTTGTTCCTACCCCAAAACCGCTGCCATAGACGTCGCATATGACCTCCCTAACGCGACGGCCAATTCTGTGGTCGCCACCCAACATTGCGCTCAAACCCGCGAGACACGTCCCCACCAAAGGATTCGATGTCCGTTACTGCTGCCTCTGCGACCAGGTGGATTCCCTGTTGGTACAGGATGCCCGCAAGGGATTTACAAGCTCTCCGACTTACACGAGCCGTTATTATCGACAGGGGCATTCAATCGCCCTCGGTGGTCGTCCGGTGGTAGGTGTTTCCTGTGGCGATGTTTGAAAGATTGGGGGCCTTCACCTGCCTAGAAACGATGCCCCCCCCCTCCTCCTCCTCCTGGATCCCAGCCTACATCGATCCTCCTCCTGTGACACGGGCCGAAGGGGCCCGCCACTGACTTCTTCTGCGAATGTGCCCTTGCCCATCATATCCCATCTCTCCACGTTTCGTATCCGTTTTCAAGTGGTCAGCCTGGACCGGCCAACCATTCCTAGAGTCACTCTCGGGGGGAAACCTACCATTCCGCAGGATCGCGTTTTGACAGACCTTGAAGTCTGATGTTAGGGAAATATCCGTATCGGAGGAGTTCACGTTGAGGGTCGCCCCGACCCCACTGGTGGCCATTTGCCTCATACACGCTATATCGAGTACTCCGATGGGGCTGTTGATACAATCGACCTTACCAAACGACCAGTCGCTGCCTCGAGTAAGAGGCCCTCACTCAGACCAGTTCGGGGTACAGTGAAGTTGAGGACACCTCCCCCAGGAGCCCCACTCAAGAGCGCCGATGGTCGAGAAATGACCGGACGGCCAGGGCACTCTGACTTCGAACCACTATCACACCTCTCATACCCTTCCCACACACATTACATCTTCATTCCGCTACCTCGCTTATTAGAATAGAACTACAAACGAGCGATAGTGAGAGCCACGCAGTACAGACCGACGAACGACCACCAGACACTTTGCGGCCGCGTGATCGTGGCGGGCGCTTCGAGCTCCTTTACACACGTACAGCGCCCTCGCGAACAGAGCCGGCGACTGTGACTATTTGAACCCTCTCAGCAACGTCGACATTGACTGTGAGTTGCCCCCTTTCCCCATGCCATCGAAGCACGGTTAAGGTGTCTTCCAGGTCCGATGCATGCCTGCCTCGATGTAGATGAAATCGTACGGCTCATCGCCTGCGAGCTCGTCGCATCAGAAGCCAAGGCCACCGCCGTCGCGCTCGCAGGCTGCCGCAAGAACTACGAAGACCTGGTATTAGGCGCACTATGGGAGACGCAGGGTGGACTACTCCCGTTACTCAAGTCTTTGCCGGGAGATGTCTGGAATGGAAACAGGTGCACCGTGAGTGGACCAACCACAAGCTTTTTTCTTTCCCCTCAACCGTTTGATTTGAAAGACTTTCAAAAGGCTCCCTACAACACCGGAATGGGCCCGTTTCCGGAAGTACGCTCGAAGGATGCGAAAGCTCGAAGGGATTTCCGGTCTGAAGGATATGTCCCCGGAGGTGTTCTCTGTTCTCCAGTTTTGCGCCATCAACGAACCCTTGTTTCCAAATATGAGATCTCTTGAACTGTGGTACCCCACTGGAGAAACCTTCTCATTCATCCCCTTGTTCCTTTCCCCGAGAGTCACCGCTATCAGCATCATAGGTTTTGGACCGAAGACCCTCAAAGCGACGGTCGCATCGATGATCGCCACCTTCCCAACACTATGCCCCAACTTACAGGAAATCACTCTCTACTCCCTGCAAAGAGATCCGATGGTCACTGCTGCTCTTTCCGAAATGCTTCTCGCCAGCAATCGAAATGCCCTCCGGTGTTTCCGTGTGGATTACCCGTTGACAGAGGAGGCCCGTCAAGTAGTTCACAATCTCCCCAACCTACGCAGCCTGTCGATGGATATTGAGAGGGACTCTTCATTGCCCTTGGTGGTACTTCCAAATCTTACCAACCTAGGGATCACATATTACCACGACGACGACTGTTTGCGGTTGTTTCACAGGGCAAAACTCGAGAAGTTGGGGACCGTCACCCTCTATTCCAAATCCGAGCAAACTGGCGGTTTCCTCGAAGCATTCGAAAGGGTTGTGCTTGCCGCATCCATCCAAAATACGCTCTCAGAGTTCCGTCTCTGTACCGCACGCTCGTGGGAGCCAAATTACTCCTCCTTCCTTCCTTTCACGCAAATGACGAGGCTCACCCTCGACTTCTCCTGTTATAACGGTTGCTCCTCAACCGTGGACGACGACGTCATTACGAACCTGGCGCGAGCTATGTCAAGGCTGCAAACCCTTGAACTAGGCGATCCACCGTGCTACGAAATCCCCACCGGTGTCACAGCAACGGGACTCGTGGCCCTCGCCCATCACTGCCCATATCTCTTCACCCTTCGCGTACACTTTCAAGTGGCTAGCCTCAGTACCCCACTAGCGATTCCCAGGACAGCTTCTGATGCCGAGCCCACTGCTCTGCAGAGGGGTTGTGCTTTGAGACGCCTTGAAGTTGGAGGAATATCCGTACCGGAGGAGTCGGTTTTGACGGTTGCCCTGACCCTTGCCCATATTTTCCCCCATATAGAAGGGGTCGATGGTCCCGATGAGGACTCAGTGGGGAGCTGGGACGATAACTGGGATAAGGTTGTAGAGGCGATCTGCGTTTCAAGAGAAATCATTAATCGCTCAAGTGAGAAACACATCCCTTTTACACCGTGGAGTACCCTTGTTAATATTTCCCCAGGAGCCACACTTGAGGGTACTATCTGATTGAGAAATGTTCAGGAGTGCTAGAGCCCTCTAACTTCACACCAACCGCCACCCCCCCCATCGCCCTCGCCCACGTGTCACAACTTCCTCGGCTTGATAGATCGTAATATTGTAAAATCCGCGCAGTTGAACTACGAACGAGAGGTTGCAAGAGCAACGCCTAGTATTGCCAACGAGCGATTACGCCCAACGCCCAACCAGTGGTGCCAGTTGATCGAGTCTCGGAGAGGGGGTCGGAAGGCCGTGATCGACGAGTTCTATTTCCTCCACGCGTCCCCGCTTGGTGGCGAGCAAAGCTGGCAACCGTAACTGCTTGAGACCCTCCCAGCAAAGTTGACATCGACCGTGAGTCACCGCTTTTCTGTGCGCCATCGACCTACGATCAAACACGCCTCCTAGGTCCGATGCACGCCTGTCTCAACGTAGATGAAATCGTGTGGCTGATTGCCTGCGAACTGGTCGCGTCAAAAGCCAAAGCCTCCGCCGTTGCGTTGGCATGCTGCCATAAAGCCTTTGAAGACCCGGTATTGGACGCACTGTGGGAGATCCAAGGCGGGCTACTCCCGTTGCCCAAGTCTTTGCCGGGGGATGTCTGGAACGAAGGAGAGTGCACAGTGAGTGTGTCAATAACGCACACGTTTCCCTCCCTCAACTATTTGGTTCGAAAAGTCATTCAAAAGGCTTCCGACGACACCGGAATGGACTCGCTTCCGGAAGTACGCTCGAAGGATGCGAAAGCTCAAACAATCTGGGGCTCTGTCCCGCATGTCTTCTGAGGTGTTTCCGGTTCTGCAGCTTCGCGCCATCGACGAACCCTTGTTTCCGAATCTGGAAACTCTTGGTCCGTGGCGTCCTGGGGATTCCGTCCCATTCATCCCCTTGTTATTCTCTCCGAGGACCACCGTCATCAAGATCATGAAATTTGAGTCCAATCTTCCTAAATCGATTGTCGCTTCGATGATCACCACCATCCCGACGGTGTGTCCAAACTTGCAGAAGATCACTCTTCTCTCCCTCTCAAGGTATCAGATGATCACCGCTGCTGTCTCTTCGATGCTCCTTTCCAGCAACCGAAATGCCCTCCGGCGCCTCCATCTGGATTGCCCGTTGACAGAGGAGGCCCGTCAAGTGGTTTACAATCTCCCCAACCTACATAACCCGGAGACGGTTATTAAGAAGGACTCTCGATTGTCCGCAGTGGTGCTTCCAAATCTCACCACGCTTGAGATCGAATACGACCACGACCATGGCTTGTTGCAAGGGTTCCGTGGAGCGACACTTGGAAAGTTAGCTCCGGTTACCTTTCGCCCGGAACGTGAATCAATTGGCGACTTCCTTGAAGCATTCGAAAGGGTTGCGCTCACCGCATCCGTCCAGGATACGCTCTCAAAGTTCCATCTCTACACATCTTACTCATGGAACCCAAATTATTCCTCTCCTTCCATTCACGCAATTGACACACCCCACCATCGACTTCTCCTGCGAAGATGGTTGCTCCTCAAGTGTGGATGATGGTATCATTATGGACCTGGCACGAACGATGCCAAAGCTGGAAACCCTTCGATTAGGCTTTGGACCATGTAGGGAAATCCTCACCGGGGTTACAGCCAAGGGACTCATGGTCATCGCCCATCACTACCCGGGTCTTTCTACCCTTTGTGTAGTGTCAGCGCCCTGCCAGTGATTCCTAGGCTAAGCCCTGGAGTTGGGTCCACCGCTCTGCGGAGGGATTGCGCTTTGTTGGCCCTTGAAGTTGGAGAAATACCCTTATTGGAGGAGTCGGTCTTGACGGTCGCCCTGACCATACCCCACATTTTTCCTCATATAGAAGGGTTCGGTTGCGTCGATAAGAACTGGGATAAAGTTGTGGAAGCAATCTGCAATTCAAGAGAAATCATCAATTGCTCGAGTGAGGATCACCCCTTTCCGCACCCCGAAGTAACCTTAATGACACTTCTCCAGGAGCTACACTTGAGGGGGCTATCTGACCAAGAAACGTTCAGGAGTACTAGAGACCTCTAATTCCACCCAAACTGTCACCCCCCTTCGTGTCCTTATAGATTATATCTCCCCTGGCTTAACAAATCATAATTTTGTGAAATCCGTGCCGTTGAACTACGAAAGAGAAGCGGTAAGAGCGATGCCGAGTATCGCCAACGAACGATTGCCGCACGCAACGCGCGACCAGTGCTGGTGTGAATTAAGAAGGAAGACGGTGATCGGCGGGCGTCTTCGAGCTCAGTTTCCTCTGCGTGTCCCCGCTCGCTGCGAACAAAGCCGGTAACCGTGACTACTTGAGACCCTCTCCGGCAGCGTTGGAATCGACCGTGAGTTGTTACTTTTTCTGGGTGCCGTCGAAGCATGGCTAAACGCGTCCTCCAGGTCCGATGCATGCCTGTCTCAACATGGATGAAATCGTTCGGCTTATCGCCTGCGAGCTCGTCGCGTCGGGAGCCACAGCCACTACCGTTGCGCTGGCATGCTGTCACAGAGGCTTTGAAGATCCAGTACTAGATGCGCTGTGGGAAATCCAGGAGCAGCTACTCCCGTTGCTCAAGTCTTTGCCGGGGGATGTCTGGAACGAAGGGGGATACACCGTGAGTGCGTCAGCAATGTACTTCTTCCCTTTCCTCAACTATTTGGTTCGAAAGTCTTTCAAAAGGTTCCCGACCCCGCCGGAGTGGGTTCGTTTC
>Ga0307509_10007851_pt1 | contig 13797 bp, 10 predicted proteins | sample 10_EM_MG_FD_202245 | JGI IMG/M metagenome (GOLD analysis project Ga0307509, IMG submission 202245) | Populus trichocarpa ectomycorrhiza microbial communities from riparian zone in the Pacific Northwest, United States - 10_EM | ecosystem: Host-associated > Plants > Roots > Unclassified | place...
CGTGCCGATGTCCATGACGAACACCTTGACGTTCCCCACCGGCCGCCGCTTCGATCTGGCCTGCCTGGGCCGGCTCGCGGTCGACCTCTATTCGCAGCAGGTCGGCGGTCCGCTCGAAGACACGAGCAGCTTCGCCAAGTACCTGGGCGGCAGCTCGGCGAACATCGCCTTCGGCGTGGCGCGCCTGGGCTTGAAGAGCGCGATGATCTCGCGCGTCGGCGACGAGCAGATGGGCAACTTCCTGGTGCAGACGCTGCAGCGCGAAGGTTGCGACACCCAGGCGGTGCAGGTCGACAAGCAGCGCCTGACGGGTCTGGTGCTGCTCGGCCTGAAAGCCCGCGACACCTTCCCACTGCTGTTCTATCGCGAGAACTGCGCCGACATGGCGCTCGACGCGGCGCAGATCGACGAAGCCTTCATCGCCCAGTGCCGCGCGCTGCTGATCACCGGCACCCATTTGTCGACACCGACGGTACGTGCCGCGTCGCAAGCCGCGCTCGGCTTCGCGAAGAAGCACGGCGCGGTGCGCGTGCTCGACATCGACTACCGCCCGGTGCTGTGGGGCCTGACCGGCCGCGGCGCCGGCGAGAACCGCTTCGTCGCCAACGACCAGGTCAGTGCGCAGCTGCAGGAGATGCTGCCGCAGTTCGATCTGCTGATCGGCACCGAAGAAGAGTTCCTGATCGCCGGCGGCATCCCCGACGACCTGATCGCGACGCTCAAGCGGGTGCGCGAGCTGACGCCGGCCGCGATGGTCGTGAAGCTCGGCGCCAAGGGCTGCGCGTTCATCCCGGGTGCCGTGCCCGATCGCATCGAGGACGCGCTGACGGTGCAGGGCGAGCGCGTCGAGGTGCTCAACGTGCTCGGCGCCGGCGATGCGTTCGCGGCCGGGCTGATGACGGGCTTCCTGACCGGCAAGGACTTCGTCGAAGCGGCCCGGCTCGCCAACGCCTGCGGCGCGATCGTCGTGTCGCGCCACGCCTGCGCACCGGCGATGCCGACGCCGGCCGAACTGGCGCACTGGTTCAGCGGCACGCGCAACCCGAAAGTCGACGCCGATGCGCAGCTCGCGCACCTGCACCGCAGCACGGCGGCGCGCCCGGCCTGGCCCGAGCTGAACGTGATCGCCTTCGACCACCGCAGCCAGTTCTTCGAGCTGGCACGCGAGGCCGGCGCCAGCGAAGCGCGCATCCCGGCGCTGAAGAAGCTGCTGGTGCGAGCCGCCGAGCAGGTCGAGCGCAGCCGCTCGCTGCAGGGCAAGATGGGGGTGCTGATCGATGGCGGGCACTACGGCGAAGAGTCCTTGCATGCCGCGACCGGCCGCGGCTGGTGGGTCGGCCGCCCGGTCGAGCTGCCAGGCTCGCGCCCGCTGCGTTTCGATGGCACGCGTTCGGTGGGTTCGGCCTTGCTGAGCTGGCCGAAGGAACAGGTCGTCAAGTGCCTGGTCAACTACCACCCGGACGACCCGATCGACCTGCGCCTCGAGCAGGAAGCGCGTGTGCGCGAGCTGTGGGAAGCCACGCGCCAGAGCGGCCACGAACTGCTGCTCGAGATGATCCCGCCGCGCGCCGTCACGCCCGAGGGCACGGCCGACGCCGCGGTGCTGCGTTCGATCAAGCGCCTGTACAACCTCGGCTTCAAGCCCGAGTGGTGGAAGCTGGCGCCGATGTCCAGCGCCGGCTGGGAGCAGCTCGCGGCACTCGTCGCCGAGCGAGACCCGCAGTGCCGCGGCGCGGTGATTCTGGGCCTGAGTCAGCCGCTCGAGGTGCTGGCCAGGGGCTTCGGCCAGGCCACGCACCCCATCGTCAAGGGCTTCATGGTCGGCCGCACACTGTGGGCCGACGCGAGCCTGGCGTGGCTGAAGGGCGAGATCGACGATGCAGCGCTGGTCGACCAGGTGGCGGTCAATTTCACGCTGCTGGTGGACGCCTGGCGCGCCAGCCGCGAAGCGATGAAGAGGGCAGCATGACCACGACGGGAACCGTTCGATTGACGATGGCGCAGGCGCTGGTCAAGTACCTCGCGGCGCTGCGGGTGGAAGAGGCCGACGGCACGCTGCTGCCGTTCTGCGGCGGCGTGTGGGCCATCTTCGGCCATGGCAACGTGGCCGGCATTGGCGAGGCGCTGCACGCCGAGCGCGATGTGCTGACGACCTTCCGCGCGCACAACGAGCAAGGCATGGCGCATGCCGCCGTGGCCTACGCGAAGGCGAACTTTCGCCGCCGCTTCATGGCCGTGACGACGAGCATCGGCCCGGGCTCGACCAACCTGGTCACGGCCGCGGCGATGGCACACGTCAATCGCCTGCCTGTGCTGCTGCTGCCCAGCGACACCTTCGCCACCCGCGCGCCCGACCCGGTGCTGCAGCAGGTCGAGGGCTTCGAACAAGGTGACGTGACCGCGAACGACTGCTTCCGTCCGGTGTCGCGCTACTTCGATCGCATCACGCGGCCCGAGCAGCTGCTGACGGCGCTGCCGCGTGCCATCCAGGTCATGAGCGACCCGGCGATGTGCGGCCCGGTGACGCTGGCGCTACCGCAGGACGTGCAGGCGATGGCCTTCGACTGGCCGGTGAGCTTTCTGCACCCCGAGCCGGTGCGCTTTCGCCGCCCGCCGCCCGATGCCGATGAACTGCTGCGCGCCGCGACGCTGCTGGCCAGCGCGAAGCGGCCGCTGATCGTCGCCGGTGGCGGCGCGCTCTACAGCCAGGCCTGGAACGCGCTGCGTGCTTTCGCCGACGCGCACGGCGTGCCGGTGGTCGAGTCGCATGGCGGCAAGAGCACCCTGGCCTGGAACCACCCGCTGAACCTCGGCGCGATCGGCGTCGATGGCGGGCCCGCGGCCAACGAGATGGCGCGCGAGGCCGACCTGGTGCTGGCCGTGGGCACGCGCCTGCAAGACTTCACGACTGGCTCGCACGCTCTGTTCGCCAAGGCAAAGCTGCTGAGCGTCAACGTGCAGCGTTTCGACGCCGGCAAATGGAGCGGCACAGCACTGGTCAGCGATGCCCGACTCGGCCTGACGATGCTCTCGTCCGCGGCGGCGGGATGGAAGGCCGATGCCGCCTGGACGGCACGCGCCCGCGACCTCGCCGCCGGCTGGAACGCACGCGTCGGCGAGCTGACCACCCATGTGCCCCAAGGCATGCTGCCCTACGACGCCGAGGTCATCGGCGCGGTGCGCGATTCGCATGCCGATTCGCCGGCGCGCGACGTGGTCGTCTGCGCCGCCGGCACGCTGCCGGCCGAGTTGCACAAGCTGTGGCGATCGAGCCAGCCGGGTGGCTACCACGTCGAATACGGCTACTCGTGCATGGGCTACGAGATCGCCGGTGGCCTGGGCGCCAAGATGGCGCGCCCCGAGGCCGAGGTCATCGTGATGGTCGGCGATGGCTCGTACCTCATGCTCAACGCCGAGTTGGCGACCTCGGTGATGCTGGGCCACAAGCTGATCGTCGTGGTGCTCGACAACCGGGGCTACGGTTGCATCGAGCGGCTGCAGGTCAACTCGGGCGGCGTTGGCTTCAACAACATGCTCGACGACTGCGTGCCCGAAGGCGGCGCCCGCTCGACGATCGACTTCGCGATGAACGCGCGCAGCCTGGGTGCGAACGCCGTGCACGTGGCCGACATCGCCGAGCTGAGGACGGCGATGGTCGCGGCGCGCGCGGCCACGACGACGCAGGTCATCGTCATCGACACGACGCACGAGCGCATCACCACCGAAGGCGGCTGCTGGTGGGAAGTCGGCATCCCTGAGGTGTCGGCACGCGCCGAGGTGCGCGAAGCGCGTGCCGGCCACGACGACGCCAAGACCCGGCAACGCCTCTGATCCTGACGACTGAAAGACACCCCCATGAAACCCTGGAACGTACGCATCGGCATCAACCCGATCTCGTGGAGCAACGACGACCTGCCGTCGCTGGGTGGCGAGACGCCGCTCGAAACAGCGCTCAGCGAAGGCGCCGAGATCGGCTTCGAAGGCTTCGAACTCGGTGGCAAGTTTCCGAACGACCCGCAAGCGCTGAAGGCCAAGCTCGCCGAATATGGCGTGGCCTGCGTGTCGGGCTGGTATTCGGGCCGCCTCGCCGAGGCCACGCTCGACGACGAGATCGCCCAGTGCGTCGCGCACATGAGCAAGCTGCAGGCGCAGGGCTGCCAGGTCGTGGTCTATGGCGAAGTCGCCGGGTCGATCCAGGGCCGCATCGACGTGCCGCTGGCCAAGCGCCCGCGCTTCATCAACGACGCGCAGTGGCAGGCCTACGCGAAGAAGCTCAATGCCTTCGGCGAGCACCTGAGGGCCGCCTACGGCATCACGCTGGCCTATCACCACCACATGGGCGCCTACGTCGAATCGCCGGCCGATGTCGACCGCTTGATGGCCGAGACCAACGAGAACGTCGGCCTGCTGTTCGACACCGGCCATGCCTACTTCGGTGGCGCGGCCGACCCGGTGGCGCTGTTGAAGAAGCATCTGAAGCGCGTCGTGCACGTGCACTGCAAGGACGTGCGCGCCCAGGTCATCGCCTCCGCGCGCAACGACGGCTGGAGCTTTCTCAACGGCGTCATCAACGGCACCTTCACCGTGCCGGGTGACGGCGTGATCGACTTCGAGGCTGTGCTGGGTACGCTGCACGACGCTGGCTACGAGGGCTGGCTGGTCGTCGAGGCCGAACAAGACCCTGCGGTGGCGCCGAGCTATCAGTACGCGAAGAAGGGCTTCGACACGCTCAAGGGCATCGTCGATCGCCTGAACGCGAGCACCGCGAGGGCTGCGTGATGGTCAGCCCCCTGTTGGTCAAGGCCAGTCCCGAAGGCCGCGAGATCGTCGACGTGACCCCCGAGCGTGCCGGCTGGACGCATGTAGGCTTTCGCGCACTGCGTCTGAAGGCCGGCGAGAGCGAGACGCTCGCCACCGGCACGCGCGAACTCTGCCTGGTCGTGTTGACCGGCACCGCAGACGTGAACGTCGACGGCCAGAATTTTCCGGCGCTGGGCACGCGCCAGAGCGTCTTCGAAGAGAAGTCGCCCGCCGCGGTCTACGTGCCTGCCGGCAAGCAGGTGACGGTGCGCGCGGTCAGCGACGCCGAGGTCGCGCTGTGCACCGCACCCGGCGGCGACGCGCCGCGCGAGGTGCGCCTGATCGACCCCGCGACGATGCGCCGCAGCGTGCGCGGCCAAGGCACCAACACGCGCTTTGTGTGCGACATCCTGCCGCACGACGACCCGATGGCCGCTCACTTGCTGGTGGTGGAGGTGCTCACGCCGGCCAGCCATTCATCGAGCTACCCCCCGCACAAGCACGACGCAGAAAGTCCTCCGAACGAGACGCAGCTCGAAGAGACCTACTACCACCGCCTGAACCCGCCGCAGGGCTTTGCTTTCCAGCGCGTCTACACCGATGACCGCAGCCTCGACGAGGCCTGCGCGGTCGAGGACCACGACGTGGTCATGGTGCCGCGCGGCTACCACCCGGTGGTGGCGCCGCACGGCTACGACCTCTACTACCTCAATGTGATGGCCGGGCCGAACCGTTTTTGGGTGTTCCGCAACGATCCGGTTCACGAGTGGATGCTGAAGCGGTGATGCTTCGTTGAGCATCACGCTCCGCATCGCGCCTGTCAAACTGCGGGCTGTCTCAACCTGCGGATGCGCCGCGTGCTCCCATGGACCGTTTCCTGGCTATCGATGCGTTCGTGCGAGTCGCCGAGTCGCAAAGCTTCGCCGAAGCTGCGCGCCAGATGCGCGTGTCGCGCTCGGTCGTGACCAGCAGGATCCAACAGCTGGAAGAGTTTGTCGGCGCACCGCTCTTTCATCGCAACACGCGCAGCGTGCGCCTCTCTGATCTGGGCCGCTCGTTCCTGCGCGATTGCACCGAGCTCGTGGGCCGCACCAACGAGGTCGTCGATCAGATGCGCGAGGTCACGACCTCACCCGCCGGGCGCTTGCGCATTCACGCCTTGCCGGGCTTCGTGCTCGGGCACCTGGCGCGGCTGCTGCAGGACTTCCAAGCCCGCTATCCGCAGATCGTGCTCGACCTCGTCGTCAACGATGCGGTGCTCGACCCGGTGAAAGAGGGATTCGATTGCGCGCTGCAGATCTTCCCGCCGCGATCGGAGGAGCTGATCTCGCGCAAACTGTTTTCGGTGCGACGCGTGCTGTGCGCGTCGCCGGACTATCTGCGCCGCTATGGCATCCCGCGCCATCCGCGCGATCTGGCGGGGCATCGCATCGGTTGGTACTCGGGCTACCCGACGCGCGAGCGGCTGATCTTCCACGGCGCGAGCGAACAGGTGTCGCTCGAGATCAAGCCGGTGCTGATGACCAACAGCGTGCATCTGCTGCGTGAGTACGCGCTCGAACACGCCGGCATTGTTTGCGTTCCCACGCTGGTGGCCTCGGACCCGGTGCTGGCGGGCGAGCTGAAGATCGTGCTGCAGGACTACCCGCTGAGCTCCTTCTGGCTCTCGGTGTTTTATTCGACGACGCTGCGCAGCTCGCTGAAGCTGAAGCTTTTTCTCGACGTGCTGGCGGCCAGTTTTTCGGGCGTGCCACCGTGGGATCAGGCGCTGATCGACCTCGGCCTGTTGCCCGAGACCATCATCGAATAGCGCGCCGAGGCAGCTGCATCGATCGCGGGATTACCCGCATATTGTTTGGAAAATTAGAACAATCCGGTCGCCACGAAGACCCTACCGGAACGCTCGACTGCTTCCTAGACTCTCTCTCACGGATGCTGAATCCGATCGGAGACATGCCATGACCCAGACCGCGTACAAGACCGTCTTTGGATCGCTGGACCACTTTGACAAAGGTGGCGTGCAGAACATCGACGACAACGTCAAGAACTACGCCTTCTCGAACTGCTTCGAGATCGCGAGCAAGGCCAAGCCCTACGAGAAGGTCGTGTTCGGCCAGAACCAGATCTACGTGCTGGAGACGATACGCGCCGAAGGCAGCTCGCCCTGGTTCACCTGCGCGCACGACGAGTTCGCGCTGAGCATGGACGGCGAGGTCGAGATCCATCTCGTCAAGCTCGATGCCGAGCAGACCGTGCCCGACGAGAACCACAACGGCGCGGTGCTGGTGAAGGGCGAGCCGCGGGGCAAGAAGATGGGCTGGATGAAGATCAAGCGCGGCCACCAGGCGCTGCTGCCGAAGAACACGGCCTACCAGTTCCGCGCCGCCAAGCCGGCCGTGCTGGTTCAGCAGACCTGCAAGGGCGATCTGTCGATCGAGCGCTGGGCAGAGATCTGCCAGACCGCCTGACCGCCTCTCGCTGCACGCAACGAACACCGGAGATCCCCACCATGAACGCTCCCACCGACATCGCCAAAGTGCTCGCCAGCACGCCCGACGCGCTGCACGGCTACAAGACTTTCACGCTCGGCAGCTTCAACTTCCGTCGCGACGAGTATTTCGTCCACATCAGCTGGACCACGCGCGACGGCCGGCCGCTGAGCCACACGATGGACGCCGGCAACTTCCTGCGCGCGCTGATGCGCGACGTGGCCTGGGGCTTCTTCTACGGCGGCGTCAACTTCGATCACGTGTTCGGCACCACCAACCACTACAAGACCGTGGACCTCTACGCCGGCACCTACAACGTGACGATGAAGAGCGCAGGTGTCGACCTGCTCGAAAACTTCGAGACGCCGCAGATCGCCGCCACCTTCGCGCAGATGCTCGACGACTGGACCAACGAGGCCTTCGACCCGTTCTCTGCCCCGCAAGAGACCGGCTCGCCCTACGGCCGCAAGAGCGGCAGCAACACGCCGAAGCTGACGCGGGCCCGCGAGCTCGCGAAGCGCTGCGTCGGCCTGAAGGACGACCTGAACCTGCGCTCCGATGCGCGCGGCGCGCCGATCAACCGCGCATTCGCCGATGTGCCGCAGGACCAGCCCGAACTCCACCCCGAGCCCGGCTTCGAGAACGAGGTGCACGCGTTCAACCTGTTCGCGTTCCTGAGCCGCAGCCAGGTCACCTGGAACCCGAGCTTCACCTCGGTCGTGAAGTACAGCTTCATGTGCCCGACGACCGAAGAGCACATCCTGCCGATCATCCATGCCAACGACCGGGTCGAGTGGTTCTTCCAGATGTGCGACGAGATCCACTGGGACTGCGCCGACAAGACCACCGGCAAGCCGCTGGCCCGCGTGATCATGAAGGCCGGCGACATGGCCGCGATGCCGGCCTACTGCCGCCACCAGGGTTACAGCCCGAAGCGCTCGATGCTGCTGGTCTGGGAGAACGGCTCGCCGAATCTCGTGTACGAAATCGAGAAGGGCGAGAGCCCCGAAATCCCAGTTACGTTCTGACAGGAAACACGCCACCCCGTTCGGGGCGACGTGCAAGGAGGCTTTATGAATCTCGCGGACATCGCTGCCGCGGCGGGCTTGCGCTCGCCCATCCGGCACCAGCTCTTCATCAACGGCCAATTCGTCAACGCCGAATCGGGCGAGACGCTCGCGACGCTGAACCCGCACGACAACTCGGTCATCGCCGAGGTGGCGATGGCGGGGCACGCCGACGTCGACAAGGCCGTCGCGGCGGCAACACGCGCGTTCCCGGCCTGGGCGCGCATGGCCGCGGCCGACCGCGGCCGCATCCTGCTGCGCCTGGCCGACTTGATCGAAGCCAACACCGAAGAACTGGCGCGCCTCGAGTCGCTGGACACCGGCCACCCGCTGCGCGATTCGCGCAACCTCGACGTGCCGCGCACGGCCGCGTGCTTCCGCTACTTCGGCGGCATGGCCGACAAGCTGCAGGGCGATGTGGTGCCGGTCGAGGCCGGGTTCCTGAACTACCTGCTGCGCGAACCGCTCGGCGTGGTCGGGCAGGTCGTGCCGTGGAACTTCCCGCTGATGTTCACGAGCTGGAAGATGGGGCCGGCGCTCGCCGCGGGCAACACCATCGTGATGAAGCCGGCCGAGATCACGCCGCTGACCTCATTGAAGATCGCCGAGTTGATGAGCGAAGCCGGCATGCCCGACGGCGTCGTCAACGTCGTGCCGGGGCGCGGTGCGGTCGCGGGGCAGTACGTTGCCGAGCACCCGGGCATCGCGAAGATCGCGTTCACCGGCAGCACCGCCACCGGCCGGCGCATCGTGCAGGCCAGCGCCGGCAACCTGAAGAAGGTGCAGCTCGAACTCGGCGGCAAGGGCGCCAACATCGTGTTCGACGACGCCAATCTCGCCGCTGCCATCAACGGCTCGGCCTGGGCGATCTTTCACAACCAGGGCCAGGCCTGCATCGCCGGCTCGAGGCTGGTGCTGCACGAGCGGATTGCCGACGAGTTCCTCGACAAGTTCACTGCGCTCGCCAAGTCCATCAAACTCGGCAACCCGCTGGACGCCGCCACCGAGATGGGCCCGCTCACCAGCGCGCAGCACCGCGACCGCGTGCTGAGCTATGTGCAGGTGGCGCGTGAGCAAGGCGGCGAGGTCATCGCCGGCGGCCAGGCGCCGCGTGCACCCGAGCTCGCGCACGGCTGCTACGTCGAGCCCACCATCGTGAAGGCGAAGAGCTTCAAGGATCGGGTCGCACAGGAGGAAGTCTTCGGCCCCTTCGTCACCGTGCTGACCTTCAAGGACGACGCCGAGGCGATGCAGATCGCCAACGGCACCGAGTACGGCCTGGGCAGCGGTCTGTGGACCAGCAACCTGCAGCGCGCCCACAAGGTCGCGCGCGACATGCACGCGGGCATGGTCTGGATCAACAGCTACAAGCGCGTCAACCCCGGCTCGCCGTTCGGCGGCGTCGGCCAGAGCGGCTATGGCCGCGAGATGGGCTTCGAGGCGATGCGCGAGTACACGCAGGTCAAGAGCGTGTGGGTCAACGTCGACGCGCAGATCCCGCCCTGGTACCCGCGAGGCTGATTCAGCATGAAGCCCTTCGTTCATCAGGCGCTGGCATCGCGCGTCGTCTTCGGCGCCGGCTCGCTGCAGCAGCTCGAGCGCGAGATCGAAGCGCTGGGCGCGACGCGCGCGCTGGTGCTGTCCACGCCCGAACAGGCCGATGCGGCGCGGCGTGTGGCCGAGTTGCTCGGTGCGCGTGCCGCCGGCATCTTCCCGAGGGCGGTGATGCACGTGCCGATCGAGACCGCGCGCGAAGCACGCGACGAAGCCCGACGGCTCGGCGCCGACTGCGCCGTGGCGATCGGCGGCGGCTCGACGACTGGCCTCGGCAAGGCGATCGCGCTCGACTCGGGCCTGCCCATCATCGCGATCCCGACGACCTACGCCGGCAGCGAGATGACCTCGATCTACGGCCTGACCGAGGCCGGCGTGAAGAAGACCGGCCGCGACCTGCGCGTGCTGCCGCGCACCGTGATCTACGACCCCGAGCTGTCGCTGAGCCTGCCCATCGGCCTCACGATCACCAGCGGCCTGAACGCGATTGCGCACGCGGCCGAAGGCTTGTACGCATTCGATGGCAACCCCATCGTGTCGCTGATGGCCGAGGAGGGCATCCGCGCGATCGCAGAGGCGCTGCCACGCTTGACGGCCGCGCCCACGGACCTGGACGCGCGTGGCGACGCGCTCTACGGCGCCTGGCTCTGCGGCTCGGTGCTGGGCGCGGTGGCCATGGGGCTGCACCACAAGCTGTGCCACACGCTGGGCGGCAGCTTCAACCTGCCGCATGCCGAGGTCCACACCGTGGTGCTGCCGCATGCACTGGCCTACAACGCCGCGCATGCGCCCGAGGCGATGCGGCGCATCGCACGCGCGCTCGGCAGCGAGAGCGCAGCCGCAGGCCTCTTCGTTCTGGCGCAGCGCCTCGGTGTGCCGGTCGCGCTGAAAGACATCGGCATGCCCGCCGACGGCCTGGACCGCGCCGCTGACCTGGCGGTGCAGACCCCGTACCCAAACCCGCGGCCGCTGGAGCGTGCAGCGATCCGCGAGCTGCTGCAGCACGCGTTCGATGGGGTGCGCCCACCCTGACCAATCTCGAGTTTCACCCGACCGACAAAATCAACAGGAGACAAGAATGACCGTTAATCGCAGAACCTTTGTCCAGGGCACGACGGTTGCCGCCACGCTCGGCCTTTCAAAGCTGGCCTTTGCCGCCGACACCATCAAGATCGGCTATGTGTCGCCACAGACTGGTCCGCTCGCGCCCTTCGGCGAGGCCGACAAGTGGGTCATCGACCAGATGAAGGCGGTGTTCAAAGACGGCCTCGCGATCGGTGGCAAGAAGTACGAGGTGCAGATCATCCTGAAGGACAGCCAGTCCAGCCCGAACCGTGCTGGCGAGGTCGCGAGCGACCTGGTGCTGAAGGACAAGGTCGCGCTGATGCTGACGGCCGGCACCCCCGAGACCGCAAACCCGGTGAGCGACGTGTGCGAGCTCAACGAAGTGCCGTGCATCTCCAGCGTGGTGCCGTGGCAGCCGTGGTTCTTCGGCCGCAAGGGCGACCCGGCGAAGGGCTTCGCGTTCACGTATCACATGTTCTGGGGCCTGGAAGACGTGATCGCGAACTACACGAATGGCTGGAAGAGCGTGGCCACCAACAAGAAGGTGGGCGGACTCTTTCCGAACGATGGCGACGGTAACGCCTGGGGCGACAAGGAACTCGGTTTCCCGAAGCCGCTCGCGGCCATGGGCTACACACTCAACGACCCGGGCCGGTTCCAGAATGGCACGCAGGACTTCAGCGCGCAGATCGCCGCGTTCAAGAAGGACGGCGTCGAGATCGTCACCGGTGTCGTGATCCCGCCCGATGCGAAGACCTTCCTGACACAGGCCGCGCAACAGGGCTTCAAGCCCAAGGTCATCACGCTCGGCAAGGCATTGTTGTTCCCCGGCGCGATCGAGGCGCTCGGCGAACAGGGTTACGGCCTGAGCACCGAGGTGTGGTGGAGCCCGTCGCACCCGTTCGCCTCGTCGCTGACGAAGCAGAGCGCGAAAGCATTGGCCGAGGCCTATGAGGCCAGCGCGAAGAAACAGTGGACGCAGCCGATCGGCTTCGCGCACGCGCTCTTCGAAGTCGCCGCAGATGCGCTCAAGCGCAGCAAGGGCGTGAGCGCGAAGGACGTGCGCGATGCAGTGCTCGCCACCAACCTAGCCACGGTCGTCGGCCCGGTCAAGTGGGGTGGCGCCGGCCCGTTCAAGAACGTCAGCAAGACGCCGCTGGTGCTCGGCCAGTGGAACAAGGGCACGAAGTACAAGGTCGAGCTCAGCATCGTCAACAACGAGGCAGCGAAAAACATCCCGACCAGCGGCGCGCTCAAACTGCTGTAGAGCCAGCGCGATGCCTCTGCTCGAACTTCACGCGGTGAGCAAGTCGTATGGCGCGCTCAAGGTCACCGACGCGATTTCGCTGTCGGTGGCTGAAGGCGAAACGCTCGGCATCCTCGGCCCGAACGGCGCAGGCAAGACGACGCTGTTCAACCTGATCTCGGGCGACGTGCGCTGCGACGCCGGCCGCGTCGAGTATGAGGGCCGCGACATCACCTCGCTCAAACCCCACCAACGCTGCCGCGCCGGCATCGGCCGCAGCTACCAGGTGCCACAACCGTTCGGCAACATGTCGGTGTTCGAGAACCTCGTCACTGCGGCCGGCTTCGGCGGCGGCCAGCGCGAGCACGAAGCCTGGGAGACCGCGCATCAAGTCTTGCAGCAGACCGGCCTGATGCCGCACGCGAACAAGCCGGCCGGCGGGCTCACGCTGTTGAACCGCAAACGCCTGGAACTGGCGCGCGCTCTCGCGACCCGCCCGAAGCTGCTGCTGCTCGACGAGATCGCCGGCGGCCTGACCGAGCACGAGGCGCGCGAACTCGTCGACGAGCTGAAGCGCATCAAGGCGCACGGCGTGACGATGATCTGGATCGAGCACGTCGTGCACGCGCTGCTGGCGATCGCGGACCGGCTGCTCGTCATCAACTTCGGGCAGCAACTGGCCGAAGGCGAGCCGCGCGCAGTGATGGGCGACCCGCAAGTGCGGCGCGTCTACATGGGCATGGAGGCTTGAAGTGAAACTCACGTCATTGAGTTGTGCGGATGGGGCGGCTCGCGGCCCGCTGCGGACGTTGGGTGCCTTCGGCAACCGGAGCTGCCCGCGACCCTATTTTTCGACCGCAAAGAACGCCAAGGGACGCAAAGGACGCCAAGAAGACTTAGGCTCTTTCTTTGCGATCTTTGTGCTCCTTGGCGTTCTTTGCGGTCGAAAGAAACCTGCCAAGTGCACCCCCGGTCGCGGAAGGCGCTCGGCGTCATGGATCACTGAATCATGACCGCGCTGCTGCAGGCGAGCGGGCTGACCGCGTTCTACGGAGACGCGCAGGCCCTGTTCGGCATCGACTTCGAACTGAACGCGGGCGAGACGGTCGCGATCATCGGCGCGAACGGCGCTGGCAAGAGCACGTTCCTGAAGGCGCTCACCGGTCTTGTGCGGAGCCGGCCCGATCAGATTCGCTTCGACGGTCAACCCATCGGCGGCCTGCCGCCGGGCGAGATCGTCAAACGCGGCATCGCGCTGGTGCCCGAAGGCCGGCGCCTGTTCGCGAGCCTGAGCGTCGAAGAGAACCTGTTGATGGGCGCCTTCGCGCAGCGGCCCGGCCCGTGGAACTTGCCGCGCCTCTTCAAGCTGTTCCCGATCCTCGAGCAGAAGCGCTCGCTGCCCGGCACCTCGCTCTCGGGCGGCCAGCAGCAGATGGTCGCGATCGGGCGGGCACTGATGAGCAACCCGAGCGTGCTGCTGTGCGACGAGCTGAGCCTGGGGCTGGCGCCCATCGTGATCAAGGAGATCTACGACGCGCTGCCGACGATCTGCGCCGAAGGCATGAGCGCGGTGATC
>Ga0307509_10007852_pt1 | contig 13796 bp, 20 predicted proteins | sample 10_EM_MG_FD_202245 | JGI IMG/M metagenome (GOLD analysis project Ga0307509, IMG submission 202245) | Populus trichocarpa ectomycorrhiza microbial communities from riparian zone in the Pacific Northwest, United States - 10_EM | ecosystem: Host-associated > Plants > Roots > Unclassified | place...
TCTTAGCTGTAGTAATGTCCGCTGTGTACAGGTGAAAACTGGGAACATATACCAAGTAGAGAAATATACGATATTATCAAGGAGAATATACATATGAAACGAATCAAAGGAAAAATTCAACACTTCCAAGCCCACATGCTGCACCAGAAGCCGCCATGCTCCAACTTCCCCAAAACAAAAACAAAAACAAAACAAGCCTACATATCCCCTCTCTTGTACCTCCTCACCCCTCCCTACTTTCTACTCCTCCTGAGAAGTAAATGCTAAGGCAAATGTACAAAACAAAGGAAACATCTGCCCATCTAGCCATCGACCCAAACTCTCCTTTCCTAGTTACCGCTCAAAATGAAACGCATATATGGTGGGGTGGACCTGTACCTTAACTGATGCCATGGCAGACGTACAAAACAAAAGAAACATCCGCACATCCAGCCGTTGACCCGAACCCTCCTTTTCCAGTTACTGTTCAAATGAGACGCATACACACTGGGGTGGACCTGTGCCTTTCTCTCACCCATACCAAAAAACAAAGGAAATACAAACCAAGAGGTTACCTGTAACCAGATCCCCGCCCCAGAGGCCTAAACCCCTGTCTTGGGTATGAGCCCGGATCTATCCTCCCATACCGGAGACTACGTCCCCTCCCCCTACTAGTACCCATACTAAACCCAGGACCAACATGCCTCCTAGGCCCAGTCGGCACCTCAGATGCCACCCTACTATCCCTCTCCACTGACCCTCACGGACCTAACGGTGCTTTCACAACAGCTAAGTCCTCAGTCACCTCCAAACTCCCACCCTCCTTATCCAACCTCCCCTTCTTCACCCCTCCCAGCAGTCTCACTAAAGCCACCCAGGGTCTATCCTCTTCCTCCTCATCCTCAACCGACATCGCCACAACAGCGCCAGCTATACCCGCCACCACCACGTTCTCATCACCTACCGCCACAATGCGACACACCACCACAGGGTCCAGGACCCCAGCCTCCTCTTTCTCTTCAGCCATACCCCTCTCAGGCACAGCCACCTCCTCTCTCCCCTCACCCCTCTCCTTCTCCTCCATCTTCTCACCAAGCTGCAATCCCAGCTTGTGATTCCTCTTTGACAACACAGACATGTGGTGCCGAAGCCTCAAAACCTCACTCTCCAACTCCAGAACGTGTTCTAGAGCCTTCGCCGTAATCAAACCCTCTTTGGCAACCTTGGCTGCTGAAAAAGAAGTAGAACCTCGCTTAGCCATTTTAACTGATTGTAGGTAGATTAGGATAGATGAGGAACGATAAAGATGAGATGGAAGAGATAAATCTATCTTTCAAACGATGAAAAACTAATGAGTAGGAATCTGAGAAGTTAAAGACTTGAGGCTATCATGAGATGGGTCCCAAGGAATGTGATCAGTCAAAACTGAAAATGTGACGTGTCACTGAAGTAACAATTTCAATGACTGTGGTTGTATCAGATGTGGTGGTTGCTTCACCGTACTTTTGCTTACACCCTAGTACTTGGGGTGAGCAAAATAATCCGGTTGCCAAGAAGTATCTTTCACAGAAAAATTGAGAAAACCTATTCAATACCAGTAAGTCTCGGACCCTCCCTACAGAATACCATCCAAGTTTTTTTATCCCAACAAAAACACAACATTTCACCAACAGTCAAGAAAATATTTCTTCAACTTTTGGGTGAGAAAACACAATTATAAAAATTCCTAAAAAATGTAAATGTTTCCTTAAAAATAAGTGAGATCTAGGTGTATTTATTGGTATTTTCTTGCTTCAAAAGCGAGTTGATAGAGAAATGCAATTTATCTGGAATACCAATTTCTCCTAGTACTAAGCAAGGTAATAAGCCCTATTAACACAGCTTGGCAGGAGGGCTGCCTAAGCATTTTCCTAAACCGGAGATCTTTTATTTAGTTTTTAAGTGGTGGGTGAAACATTGCTTTTTTGCTGGGATAAAAAAACTTGGATGGTATTCTGTAGGGAGGGTCCGAGACTCGCTGGTATTGAATAGGTTTTCCCCAGAAAAATTGCAGTCACCCCAGCAAAATTTCTGGGCGAGATACTTCTTGGCAACCGGATTATTTTGCTCACCCCAAGTACGGTACCATATTTACTGTTGCGATTCTCTATCTCGGGCACACCCCTAATTTCCGGATTCAGAGACAAAAGGTCTTGAGAGGGGTTAGTGCTCTCCTGTCATGGTGGAAGGTCGTCGCCCTTCGGGAAGTGTTGGGTCTCGTTAACTGGTATACGCATACGCAATTCTGCTAACTTACTATAAATTAAACCTATCTTGGGCTTGCGGTGGCGGATCGGAAGAGTGGATAGGTGCCGGTATTGAGTTTCGGGCCCGGGGCAGTTGCGTATGACCATGCTCTATAATTTCCTACCTGATTCTCCATCTCCTTTTTCTGAATTGATACTCCTACTGTATATAGCTATAGTATTCAATTCTATTGTATTTTGGAGTGCTAAGGCAATACGGAACAAGACGGTATTGGGAAAGCGGCGGTTCGGAATCGCCGAGGCCTTTTTTTTTATTTACGCATATCGCCGGCGATGTCCATTTCTATTGCGTTGGCTATCGATCTTCGGGTTAGTGCGCGGCAGGGAGTTCGGGGGGCCCATCACGAGGGTGTACGGCACCTGTTTCATCCTCTTGGCGAAGGCTACAGGGCGGCCTAAGGCCCGATTGCCCTTGGAAATAATGCGAACTTTCTCGGTATGCCTACTCGAGTATGGTTCTGGTCACAACAAACCTGCTCATGTAGAGAAGAATGAAGGTCTGGTTTCAAGTGGAATGATAGCTACGAAAAGAAAGTTTCTCTTAGGCTTAAAACCAAGGAAATGTGGCTAGAGACAGGTAGCATAGATCTGGGATTTCTATTTCTGGAGATATGAACTAGAGGACCATGATATTTGGATTTGATTTTTTGGGAATTTTGTATAGGAAACTCGAGTAATGGCCACCAGCAAAATATAAGCAGCAATAGGCTAAGGCATGTATTTTTAGGGATGAGAGATCATAGGTCTTAATTTGGCTAAATTCTCTGTCGTTGAAACCCGCTGAACCTGAGGGAAGGTTTACTCTACCGTGAAGAATGAAGAGGTATGTTTAAAGTACCTGTTCCATGACATACCATGATCAGGGGGTAAACTTGGGCCCATGTTCAAAGATGTCAACAAAGGTGAGGCCCTCACACTATTTCGGTTAGCTTTTTATCTTTGGCTCTTAGCATTCTGTTGAATCATCCTGTTGTCCAGAGGGGTTCAAAAGAGATAAATTGCTACAGCAGCTGACTTCCATCACTTTACAATACTTGTACTATACTCGTGTACTGGTACTTCAACTATCATGATTATTATATTAGTCACTATTACTATTTTCTTCCAATATTTAGCTTTACTATTTTCCTTCTAGCGTCTGTTACACGAGCTCCTCCTTAAATAAAAGCCGAACAGAAGCGATGGTAGAAGATCCCTTGCATTGATATCTGAGACCATGGGTCCGGGGTTGCCCCAGGTTATGGTATGTCACGGTATTTAAAACGCTGCTTAGTTTTCACGGTACCGGTACTGTACTCGAGTATTCGGGTACCGTAAAAATAATTGGAATCTAACTGTCATATTATTAGCAGAGATCAGCCTGTTGGCCCGAGAGAGGTTTGGCCAGAGAGGTTAATGGAATTGCGAAAATCAGTTATCGAGATCCAAGGTGTCCGGTAGGCCGATCTTATACCGTGTTAGGAAAGGCGGTAACCCCCCTCGGGATGTTTTCACTCAGGATCCCGAGATGAGAGGGCTGCGGGAGATGGTAGATTACAAGAGTTTTTACGTGTACGGTACCGGTACTTGTGCTCGACTATCGGATTGCGTAACGGAAATCGTTGCACTAAACCGCAATTGGGGTGACAAGGCTGGTTAACAAAATTACGAATACCGGTACTGGTAATGAACACAACTGCTGTTGCATACAAGCAAAAAATCACCCGGAACTTCAGGGTTTTTGTCTTATGCAATGGCAATTGTGTTCGCAAACGTCAGGACACTGTGAGTACTACCGGTAGTTAATGAGATCTAGCAGGCCCATGTTAAATAAGCGATACGCTGTCTGGGGGAAATTCTCCTTCTGGGTGCGCGGGTCTCAAGTATTATAGTAACGCAACTACCGGCACGATTATCACACACTACCACACCGCCACTACCACCACCAATAGTCAGTATGTTAGTTCTGGAATAATTATATAGAAAGATCTGTGATCTATTAGGTTTTTGCAAGTCATGTTCCTGAGTGCTGCAAGAACTTGCCCTAATTCGCCGAGAAGGTAGATGGTCGACATCGTGCATGTTCCTGATTCCTCGTCTTAATCTTAATTTGGGCTAAGGACTAACTGCCAATCTAGCTATACAGTCGCACCTGGCTATAACGAACGCAAAAAACAAGACCCTCGATGTTCACTATAGCCAGAGATTCATTATAGTAAAGATGACTAAGTGGTCTTGGCTAAAGTGAGTAAATTTTTTTCCATCTGTTTGCACAAGCATCAATCACAGACGAAGAAAAGTACACTGAGTTTTGGCCATGATCTGGGGAAACTTGAGAAGGCCAATAATGAGTAGGAAGGAAATCTAACAAACCCTAAACCAGGGCACTTCACATGTCCCAAAATTGAATAGCCTCTGGCTGTCTCTCATTTTGTTCCTTATAGCCAATTAAATTTATATGTGCTTTCATTTTTATACCCCTGCATATTTGCTGTTCCTCTGTTCACTGCACTATGGGCATTTTTTCCACTATAGCCAACAGGATATTTGTGGGAACCCAAATTTCCTGTATGTCCCGTTTACTATAGCCAGGGATTCACTATAACGAGGTTCACTATAGCCAGGTGCGACTGTATGATACTACCGGTATTCGGGTACAGGTACCTGCATGACGAATTCTTACGGATTCCCAGCCGACCTACCCTGGAAGCTGTTCCTATGGACTGGAACTTCTGAGGGGATAGACCTTGTTTATTGAGACCTTCTTTTGAGGTTCTATACCTGTAAGTGGATTCCCTGGCAGAGCCCCAGCCTATATGTGGGCTAGAGTTATGGCGGTGACTCGATTACTAACTGCCGATTTGCAAAACTGAGGCTCCCTGTGGTGCGGGGCCACGGCTGTCTTTCCGCCGAAATCTAGGAGCACTGAACAGTATGATACGATAGGACCGGTACCTGCATTGCCCTTTAGTACTAGGGTCAGGCAATAAGAATTATTACGGAACTGGTGGGGGTTTTAGAGATGTCATAAGATCTGTAACGGCTGGGAATGGCCCTAGGACGTCTAGAACCCCCCCCTTTGGGTTGACAGGGGAAAACTCTGCGAAAAGGTTCTCTTTCACCTTCTGTGGGGCCGGGCATGATGAGGATAAAAGTACGGCACAAGAAACCTTACTAGGAGGGGCCGCTCCAACGTCCTAGGGATAACGATGCACGGTTACTTGAAGAATACATCACATGATAAACAAGCACGGTGGGAAGAGCGTGAAGGATGCCGGTAGTGGTAAGAATAAAAGGGAAACTCTCAAAATGCTCTGATAAGGGCAAGGATCTAATGTGCTCCGCTCCGCTGTAGTGCACTCTGGAAACTAGAAAGGCTGTTTTTTCTCAATGACAAAGGTCGCTGGGTTGCCTTTTGTGCCTCAAATGACCCCAAGTGCACTGCCTAGGAGTTCTCATACATGTAGGCCTCGAGGATAACTATAGTCCTTTCAAAAAGAGAATGGGGGAATTCTCATGCTAGTTAGAAAACAAACTAAATACCCTAAGAAACCATGAGCTCGCATGGTGTTGGGAGACAGAGAAAGTCAGGAATAATTCCTTCCAGCCAGGTGTGATCATGTAACCCTTGATTTCTTGTTGGCTAAGGTCTGGGTAGATTACGGGGTATTAGATATGGTGAATAGTGTCAGCAGCTCTCCAGAGGCTGCCTCTTCTCTTAAAACTGAGTTAACAAAGTACCAGCAGAGCAGCCTAAGTGATGGGATGCTTGCTATGGCTGCGCTAAGGTGCTTTAGATAGAAGCTCCGGGGATGGCGTGCTAGTGCAAGTTATACCCTTGTTGCTATCGGAGAGGGAATTATGGTCCTCCGCAGGAATAATTTTAGATCACAGAGGGCCTTAAGGGGCCGGGTTCATAAAAGGTATTTGACCAACTCCATACAGTACAGATATTGTAGTTCAATTATTGTTTATTTGGGAGTGCCTAAGTTGTGGTGATTTATCCTCCTTCTCTTGTTCTGCGGCTGTGGGGATCCTTCGCGATTAATTATCATTTTTTTGCATAGTACGGCACCCGATTAGCGATAGGTCAATTGCGGAACCGTAAGAGAGGCGTTCTCGCAATCCATAAAGATCGAGTGACGGTTTGTGAGTTTATCTTTCTTGAACATTGGCTTGGCAGGGCATTGGCTTGGTGATGTCGTTCATATTAGGTCCAAATTTTGGCTAACCCTCGAAAACCAACACCGCTTTTGTGGTAATATTTTTACTGTCATAGCATTTGCGCGCGCTGGTGTGGTTATTCCATTCCAATACTTTTTAAACCTCTCTCGGGTGGATTATTGATAGACAACTCATCAATTGTGGATGTTTCTGCCTTGGTGGTTCTTGGCACACCAACAACTTCAACTACTGTAACCGATTGGCCATCGTGAAGCCGAAGGAAAATAGTACGGTCAGGTGCAATAAGCTTGTTTTCGTACCTTACTTACCCGGGGCTTATCATGAAAACATCCAATTGAGGTTTTTTTATAATCTGGATGTTTGGTATTCTAGGGAAATTAGCTTGGTTGTGAAATGCACTAAATTTGCTGAAAGGGGAAAGAGGGGTTGACACGCAGGGGCCCGCCACGGGTTCCGAGGACCGCTATTTAGACCCTCGATTAATTTCCATTCCCCTCTTTCATCCTTTGGAAACCTCATCCTCACATTTTCACAAACTCAATTTTTTCCCCGCCGTTGATCCATAACATAAAAATGACTTCTGAGCAAACGTGAGCCTTTCGACCCAGAGTCCTGTCTCTTTCTGAGTTTCTTTAGCTAACCTTCTTATCCTGGGTATAGTTTCATCGCGTGAGTTCACCGGGTTATGGTGTTTGGGGAAATTTTACTGATTTTTGTATCTGGCTAAAGCATCAAGCCTGACGGTATATTTTCATCCTTTTGATGTGCCTGAACCTGCTGACTGACAATCTCCGTCTTCATAGGCGTCCAGCGTGGACTTGTTGGTCCTATCATCTCTCGTTTTGAGCAGAGGGGATATAAGCTCGCCGCCATCAAGCTCGTCACCCCCGGCCGAGAGCACCTCGAGAAGCATTGTGCGTTTGCTCTCAACGGATTGTGATAAACCTAGACTGACATCTGCCTAGACGCCGATCTTTCTGACAAGCCTTTCTTCCCTGGGTGAGTTGTCCAAACAAAATGGAGAAAATAAACCTTAATTCTAAACATACTAACTGTACTTAGTTTGATCACTTGTACGTTTATCCGTATTGTGAATTAGTCTTGAATTTCTGGTTTAACATTGGGTATTAAAGATATGCTCTCTGGACCCATCTGTGCCATGGTTTGGGAGGGAAGGGACGCTGTTAAGACTGGGCGTGGTAGGTAACGCACGTGTGGTCTTCCATAGAGCAACTGTCTAATAACTGCTTTCACTTAGTTCTCCTCGGCGCCACCAATCCCTTGGCATCTGCCCCCGGCACCATCCGTGGTGACTATGCTATTGTAAGAAGTTTTCACAGCTATCTCCTTTCATCCAATTAGGTGCTAAATCTCTTCATCTAGGATGTTGGACGTAACGTCTGCCACGGATCTGACTCCGTTGAGAATGCCCAGAAGGAGATCAACTTGTGGTTCTCCAAGGAAGACCTTGTCACCTACAAGCAGTCTCATCACTCTTGGATCTACGAGAAATAGACATTGTCTCCCGCTGTTGGTCGGATGTTTGGATCCTGGCTCTAGATAGTTTTTGCTTCTTCAAGTGTTTAAGATATTGGGCACGCTAGATAGAGAATTAGGAGAACGAAATCCCTGAAATAAAAAAATAAAAGTAAAACATTTCTACCAAAGAAGCATCTTGATATCATACTCATGGACTTATCGTATGCAATGAGCAGAGTAAATTACTAATACTCGAGTGCTCGTAGTGTCTGTGATTATCGGCAGACCACGTGATTAGATAACAAAGGCTTGGCAAAACTTTTATACATAAAAAAAGTTTGAGGTTCCCTCTATTTCTGGGCCTCCATAACACATACATCTACAATTCTCCCCATGAGTTTCGGAGGATTTCCACTCGGTGGCAAAGGCCTCGGGGGTGCCAGCAGCAGCAGCAATGAGCCCCTCACGCCAGAGCAGCAGCAAATGCAAATGGTCAAAACCGTCAGTATTCTCGCTCCGACCCATTCAATAGCCGTACCGCTAACCCCAACGGCAAACAGATCCAAGCCGGCATGGAATCCTGCCCCGTCAAAACCGTGATTTCGGGAGGGATGGGGTTCGGCCTAGGCGCCGTATTCGGCCTCTTCATGGCCAGCGTAACCCTCCCCCACCACACGCACCACGCACCATCTAACACGTAGACTAATGAAACCACAGATGTCCTATGACACCCCCATGACTGGCCTCCCCGGCGCCCCCGCCCTCCAGAACCTCCCGCTAAAAGAACAGCTAAAGCGCGGCTTCAAAGACATGGGCCAACGCTCCTACTCCACCGGAAAGAACTTTGCACTCGTCGGTAGCATCTTCGCCGGTACCGAGTGCTGCATCGAGGGCTTTCGGGCCAAGAATGATATGTATAATGGGATTTCCGCCGGGTGCGTTACGGGGGGGGTTCTGGCGGCGAAGGCGGGACCTCAAGCGGCGGCTGCTGGGTGTGCGGGCTTTGCGGCGTTTAGTGCTGCTATCGATTACTATTTGAGGCATATGGATTAGATTGTTGTCGCTGTTTGGGGAAGTGGAGGAGGGCGGAAATGGTGGTTTTCTCATCTCAGTTTTTCGTTTTCTTGGTTTGGTATTTGTTTGTTTGCTTGCTTTTTGCTTTTTTTTTCTTCCGGGAGGGGAGAGGGGGGCCCGCGATGGAATGTCTTTTAATTTCAGTGTGTATAGTTGTGTGTAGTTGTGTAGTTAAGAAAGGCTAGAACGGATGATTTGTATGATATGGGGTAATAATAGATTGGCCATGAATGTGCTGGGTTTTCTCTGAGTGCGGCTTCATGTGCTCAGGGAGATGAGTAAAAATTACCTTTACTGCTAAAATAGCAAAGGATTGAACTTGAAGCTTTGATACGATGATATCCGAGTGACTTTCTGTGATGAGATCAACCGCTTGAGATATATTTCCTAGAGAGTAGAGTTCAAGGTACGGTAGTTTCTGGAAGGACTTGGTCATGCAAAGGATTCAATAAGAGAAGATATCCCCAACTACAAAAGTCCAACTGACCAATTGGTGTCTAATCAAACGGGATAACACCCCAACTATCCAATAGTCTAAACCTTCGACTCTCTTCCCCCTTTCATCTCCACCACTTCCCTTAAACTCTCCCTCAGAAGCGGTGAGACTAGCTTCCTACTCGCCACAAGGTTAAACTGCCTCCACGCTTTCCTGTCCTCATCCGTCGAATCTAACCCTCCTTCCCTCCAAGTCTGCAACTTCAAGTCTGCCCTCTGGGCCTTCTCCTCAAATGTGGCGATGGATTCCTTAACAGAGCCGTCAAGAGCCCAGACCATAAGCTCCCTCTTGAACTCGTCCCCCTGGCCAATCGTCGTCATGACAGAAACAAGGTCCAACTCCCGCTCTTGCGCCCAAGACTTGACGCCCTGGAGGAAGGAGTCCTGGCCTTGACGGTTTTGTAGCCAGCCCAGGTCTCTAAGTATAACCGCGATGCCAAGCTTTTTTCCATTGTCCTCGGTCCACTCTTTCCAATCCTTCCTTAAGAGATCTCGTAACGGCATCTGGTCGATATCGTTTTTGGCATCCCAGATGCCGTCAAAGAATTTCTGCCGGTCCCATTTCTCACCACCGGGCTCGACGGGCATGCTATTTATCACGCCTTCAAGAAACTCCACGGTGGAGAGATCGTGCTCTGTGACTTTGTTCGTTAAATTCGTGGTGTCGATTAGCGTAGCTGCTAATCCCAACCTTGCTAGTTCACCCCTCACAACCCCAGTGGTGGGGAAGACCTCTCTAAAATAATTCGTGACCAGTGAGGCACAGCTTCCGCTAGTTTCTATGATCCTGGGCTTCGCATTGGGGCTCCTACCCTCGTCCTCATGGTGGTCGATTATTCCACGGACGTTCGCATCTTGGAAGAATTCACGAAGCGCTGGTTCGAGTTTGTTGTGGTCTACTAGAGTTATCCGAGTGCTTTTGGGTAGAGAGGAGAGGGGCGGGTCGTTTGTGAAGAGGAGATCGTCTGGGGAGATTTGCAAAAGGGTTAGGAGATGATGGAGCTCTGGTCTGAGAGCTAGGTCCGCTCGGGGCATCGAGAGAAATGGTGCTGTTGGGGTTGGTGTGTAGTAGGCGTAGAGGATGGAGGAGGCGAAGGAGTCGATGTCTGGGAGGTGTTAATAATATGAATAAATTGGGGAAAGGATAGGAGGAGGGGGTTGAACCGACGGATTCATTGCCGATAACTATGTGTAGGGGTTTTGGAGCTTTTAGAGATTGTAGTAGGGAGGCTCGTGTCGTAGACATGAATTGCCCTAGGGAAGTGCGGATGATTGACATTCTTGCTGTTCAATTGGGGGTGTGTGCTTTGCTGTATGGTATTGTGGCAGCATGGAACGCTAATATCAAATTTCCCCTGGAATCCTAGATTGTAGCCGTTATCAATGTGGGGGTAGGGTTAGGTGTTTCCATCCATGACCACAGAGCCTCACAGAGCCCCACCACCCCACCAAACACAGCTTCACTTCCATTTATTCATGCTTCTCAGCCAAGATTTGTTTCTCCCCTTTTATCGCAGTAAGGTTGGCTAGTTCTTTTGTGCCGAAGAGGTATAGTGTGTAAATAGTGCAGTGGGTTTCTAACGCTCTCTTATAGCAGATTCCGTGAAGATGTACCAGTTCACCAACTGCCGCTCACGACATGGACTCTGAACTAGCAAGCTTACAGCTGGTCAATGGTCATCCAAGCTGGTGGGCAACGATATCTGCTTTAGTCGACTGAGAAAGGCTCTTTCTATGAGGCATCGTGGACTGGATTTGATGAGGTTGGGCTTTCTTGCAGTCTTGGTCTTCCGGATGCTGGTATGGGCTAGTTTTACACTGCCGCCACACTATCCTTCTTTAGTGCAAAAGGACTAGCCCAAACTCACTATGGCAAATTGGGAAGGCAAATCTTGGCTGAGAAGCACGAGTAAGTCACACCCTTCATTCATTCCCTCTCCCAACTCACCCAACCACCTGCTAGCCAAAAATGGCCCGCCAAACCTCCCCACCACTAGAAGCCCTCGCCACCCCAGAATACTGGAACACCCGCTACACAACGGATCCCACTCCCTTCGACTGGTTCAAAAAACCCACATCCATCCACCCCTTCCTAACAAAACACCTCCCACCCCCGACCTCCAATCCATCGATCCTGCATCTCGGTTGTGGTAACTCACTTTTACCAGAGGATCTGCATAGGCGCAATTACAATGACCAGACCAGTGTTGACTTTTCGGAGGTTGTGATCCGGGATATGAAGGCCAAGTACAAGGGCTTCGAGGGGTTACGATGGGAGGTCATGGATGTTAGGAAGATGCGTGGCGTGGGCGATGGGGAGGTTGGGGTTGCGATTGATAAGGTTTGTTTTTTGTTTACTTGTCCGCCACCTTAAGGGGGTGATGGCTAATGAGGGCGAGAGGAGCCAGGGTACGCTTGACGCAATGATTTCGGGATCCTTATGGGATCCTCCGGAGGAGGTTAGGAGGAATACGAAGGCTTATATTGACGAGGTCAGTCCCCTTATGTGTCTATGGATGTGACGGGCTGATTCGGGCTGGAGTAGGTTGCTAGGGTGTTGAAGAGCGGAGGCTTGTTTCTCTACATTACCTATAGACAGCCACACTTTGTCAAGCCCATTATTACGCGAGAGGATGTGTGGCCAGATTTCGAGATTGAGAGTATACAGGAGGGGGGGGGCATGTTTGAGTATTTTGGGTTTGTTATGAGGAAGAAGTGAGCAGTTGACTCTGGTGTTTAGATATATATCATAGACTTGGGATACAGGTTCTAATGTTTGAGGATTGATCTCTTTCATTTGTGTAGGCTACCATATCACTTGAGTACCGGCACCGTACAGAGCCTGGGCGTAATTCGTCACGGTGCGAGAGCAGACGTGAGTCCCATACAGTACGAGTATAAAAGTCAATTGAACCATCCTTGACTTAGCATTAGATAGTCTCAAACCCACCCATCGTCCGCAATGATTCCCCATAATTAGAAATAAAAAAGAAAGTTCCCTTCCCTCGAACAAGAAAAAAGCCAGACAGAGGCACAAACAATCAAGTCAAGTCAACCCCGAATCCGATTCGCAATTGTGTCAACAAACGACGTCGTAGTACGAGTATCATAAAGGGGAAAAAGGAGGAAAGAAAAAACAAGACCCCCGAAAATCCCCCGTATCATAGGAATTCCTCTACCATCTGTCCGGGGCCTTCCCCTCCCCCCTCACTGAATCTGAATCTTCCTAGGTCCCACCTCCACAGCCTTCGGCACAACAATCCTCAAAATCCCATATTCAAGCGTAGCCCTGACCGCCTCTATATCAATACTCCCAGGAAAAGTAAAATCCCTCCGAAACTCCCCTACCCTCCTCTCCGCCACCCAAACCTTATCCTCTCCCCCCTCATCCCGAACATTATTCCTCTCGCCCTCCCCACCGCCACCACCACCACCACGCTCGATCCTGCCGCGAATCAATACCGTCCGCGCATCCGTGAACTCGACCACTGTCTGCTTCTTATCGTGCAGGCCCGGGAGCTCGCCTTCTAGAATGTATTCGTGTGCGGTCTCGAGGACGTCGAAGGCCGGGGTGAAGAAGGTATTTTGGGCATGGTGTTGTTGTTGCTGGTGGCCATGGTAGGGGGGTGGCGGGTTACTCGTAGTCGTGGCGAAGGGGATTTGCGAGCGGCGGGCCATAGCGTTTTGGGGGTTCTGGTGCGCGGCCGCGAGGTGAGAGAGGATGGTTTGGAGGGAGGTGTCGGAGGCCATTTTTTGTTTTGTTTTCTTCCTTGGATTATTTGCGAGTGATGATCGGGGCACTTTAAAGATCGTACAGTACGGAACTTTGTCGTTGGGATTTGAGGCTTTATCGAGTTGGTTCTGGTTCTGCTTCTGGGGGGTGGAATGCCTCACTTAGAAGTACCATACTCTTGAATTATTCGTACATCTCTTTATATTATTCTATCCCCGAACGTCGTTCACATCGCATTTACTGCTTACCCATGCCATGACGTAACATAATCTGCCGCCCCCTCATACTCGTATCGTAGAACCCATTAGACGACTCTCGTGGCTTCAACTCATGTCCCGTCACTCACATCTTGAACATGCTGGAAGCTTCCAGAATAAGGTGATCTTTCGCTTCTTGGCGAGCCTTGCCGCCTGTCGTGTTGGTAGTCTACTCGAGTACAGTACACTCCCGTTCGCAAAGTCCTTGCTCAACAAAAGGTATCGTGGCAAAGTCTTGGCGGCAACCAAGGTACTGGTACAAGGGTGTGCCAAACATTTGCAGTATGATGATGTGGTTAAGGCAAAGGG
>Ga0307509_10007853_pt1 | contig 13795 bp, 14 predicted proteins | sample 10_EM_MG_FD_202245 | JGI IMG/M metagenome (GOLD analysis project Ga0307509, IMG submission 202245) | Populus trichocarpa ectomycorrhiza microbial communities from riparian zone in the Pacific Northwest, United States - 10_EM | ecosystem: Host-associated > Plants > Roots > Unclassified | place...
TTGTTGAGAGAGATAAAGAGAATAATGTAGAGGTTTTTTTGAGTCGCCTGGGTGACTTGTTCTGGTGGTATAATCGTTTGAAAATAGCTAGATTCCTAGTGCAGGTCTTGATCCGCACGAACCATACAACATGACTTGCAAACAGCCCTATTCCCTCACTACTACTGCTTGCAACTAGACTTTGGATGTTTGGCAAGGTTAGCAACACATTTATTTTGTCCATTATTTCTCACCATAAACCTTTGAGTCCTAATTCCTGAAACGCGGATATGGTACAGAAATTTTAAACCTCTTTGTGAAGGGATATCTCTCTCTTGCATTCTGTGTGATAGTATTGTGAGTCTATTACACTCCTAAATCCTAGTGTACAGGTATAAGATCCAATGTGTCTTATGCGACGATGGGAAAATACTCACTTGTCACTTCCACCAAACTCGACACATATCAAATTATCACATTGACTCCAATCATGACCAAAGTTCACTACATGTCCTATATCCCACATCCCTCTGAATTCCATCAGTAGGCCAGCACCCCAGGTAGGCTATCCTGACATCCCTGGGAGGCTTCATATCATGCCTGACTCCATGGAGTCGAGTCAGCCAAATCCCCTAGTGTGAAAACTGAACCGGAGAATGGGCAGCATGATACCTCACTCCAGGGGATTGAACAAATCACCCTACTGAGGGGGCAATCTGAACGGCTGTAGACATGAAACCGTACCACCAGGTAGGCTCTCCCAATCAGTAACACAGGTGACCGAATCTTGCTGCTCCACTAGTGCTAAATCATTAGGTCATAAATATTCTTCCCCACCACCAATCGCAAAATGGCTTGTAGGACTAACAGACAAGTTCCTCTGGAGTAGTTCAATTCAGACTATAGCCTATACTGAACCTGAGATGGAGGCTGAAGGAAAAGAGCATATGGAACCAGTCTGTCCCGGTGACGATAGCTGTCATGAGTACCAGATTATACATTTGGATGAAACCGAACCGGATATCAAACTAAACCTGAAGTAGTAAACCCTGGTAGTGTGGATGAGACTACACCTAGAGGTTGCTGTGGGCCACAATCAGTTGAGACCCAGACAAAGAATCGTCCAAGAGCTGTGCGAACTTTGATAAACTCTGGTTCACAGAAGGGGGCAATTGTACAACAGATGCCCGCAGCCTCTCTGACCATAACTCCCTGTAGGACCTTGGTTCCCCCAACTTTCCCATCCTCAAGCATAGCACAGTATTCGTCCCCACTTGGCATTCCTAGCACAACACTATCTGATATTAGAGGCTCGATTCCACTAGAGAGCTGAGTACAAAAGGCATAGTATGTGTTTGGTAACTAATTAATTTGTAGCAAAAGCAGGTGACTCGGGTTGAGGGGGAAATACTAGGCATAGGAAATGATCTGATACTTCAGTATACGCTTTATGTTAACCGACTCCCAAACCCAGTTGCTTTGCCATCTAAGATGCTTACTGTTAGGAGGCACGCACAAGATGAGATTCCAGATGCCGTAAATATTGAACCATCCTCGAAGCGTATACAGATTGTAAGACTGAGGTCACAAAGATAAAGCGTAATGTACTAATTACGAAAGAGATGTCAAAATTCTTCTGGCCTGCAATTGCATTTTATGTATTAAATAAAAAATTTCGCAAGAGAATTATACACACTACTGGACGACCCCACTGCGATCACTCAGAGCTTGCAATGCCTTCTTATAGATAACAGGTTCTTATGGTCCTCAAATGGGTATGATGTGGGTATCTGCCCGTCACCCTTCAACCAACCAGGATTTCCAATCAAGGCAGATTATAACCTGGATGCAGCCTATCATATTATTCTGATTCCTAGTGGCTCAGATTGCTGACGCCATCTATTGTAAGTATTGGAATTGCATGAGAACACCTGGGATGCTCAACCAGAAATTCATCAATCGTGTCAATGGTACGATGATTTGTCTCACTTGGGCTATCCTGTTCTATCGACTATGTGCATATATCGACTTGGGCTGTATCAGGATTATCGGAACTTCAAGCCTGACTCAGTAGGAAGTAAGAGTCCCTCAATGTCCCACAGGTCCTTGGATTTTATTTGGATGACCCAATCAAGCTTTCCAGACTATTCAATACCATATAAGAACACCACACTGGCTAAACTACAGCCAACGCAGCACCATAGACTCCGGAATCTGCGTGAAATGATCACAAACAGGATCCAGCAAAATCATTCTATGATGCAGGAATGGTGGAAAGTATTTGCTCACAATCATAAAGGAGTTTGTGCTGAACTGAAGTGTCAGCTATCGAGCAGGAATTCAAAACTATCAGAAAAGGTTGAACATGTGCCTGAGGTGCAGGCGCCGTGTCCGGACCGATCCGATGTTGGTTTTTCCCTCCTGTGCGTCTCGACCATCCAGACACCTTTTCCCACCCCTGTTGCGTCCTACTGCCACCTCATATCACCCCCTCTTCTACCCCCTCATATCTCCCGTCCCCACGTCCCTTATCCTGCCTTCCATCTTGTCAGAGTCTGGAGGCCTCCCTCAGATGCCCCCTTTTACTTTCCCTTCCCAACGTGCTCTGAATACCATGACTGCCACGCTTTTGAAAGAGCCCATTACCAATAGCCTACTACCACTAGTAGTCACATGCAGAATTTTGGTTTTTAAATGAAGTTTCTATGTCTATGTTTATGGGTATGTGCTCTACGAGTACATGTGTGATGACGCCCTACTAGAATCTCTGTCCGCGAGCGATGCAGCATCGCTTAAAGTGCCTTTGTCGCTTCTGATCTGGCTCATTTATATAGATAGTGAGAGGAGAGATGCAGCCCAGCTCTGGGCTACGTCACTCCGCAATTTTATTGAGCTATACAGAAAAATACTCCCTGCTGTGTAATTCTAACAGATTTCAGTAAACGTGCGTAGATCAATCCGGCTAGTAAGAAGCCAGCGCTGGTCGGTCTCCGGTATGAGATGCGCCAGGCCTAAGATAGTCCCGATATCCACAATTGTCAGCCCTCGGATATCGTCTCGGAGCTCAACGGTCGCCAGTATGTGTAATTCCGACAGATGTCCTGTGACTACCATGCTCACCAATCGAACCCCGGCGAGGGGACAGACCATCTCTTACTGCATATAGCCCCAACTGATTTTGAACAGCGCTATGAGCCGGGCAAGGAGACTACCCCTATGTGTGCTATATATATGCTCACCACCTGCCTGTATCCAAACGCAATCATTCCGACTAGTCTGGCTACGGAAGAGCTGAGAACCCATTCACCAGGCCCTGTGGATGTGATAAATACTTAGCTCCTGGAACACAAGAACTAGGATCTTGAGTTGGGTCCGTAGTTCCACTGGCAAAGTTCGAAGTATCGCCAGATTCCCAGGCAGTCGGCACTCGCAAGGCAGGCTCAGTTGGCTATATCGTATCAATTCCCTCCAAATTCTCTCCAGGGATATATCGCATGTGCTGCCAAAATCATTGACGTTGTGGATATTATCACGAAGTCCCTTCAGAATCCTATGATGATCTGGTGGGGCTGGCGCAGGTCTCGTCTTCTCTACATGTTCTACTACCTCAGTTGGCAAATCAGCTCCTGCACGGGAAAGGAATTCCAAGTTCAATAGTCACATCTGAATCGCATCTAGTCGACCGTAGCTGCCCAGGATCTGTCATGCTGCGTCAATCCTATTTGAGTGTCGCCATGCAGTCTTGATTTCTTCCTTATGTGCGAGCTCTCAATACTCGGTAGAATACATAGGAATATTTCCAAACTGGTAGATGTGATGACGAAAGTGACTTATTAGATGCATCTGAAGAAAGTGTAAATTAGATTCGGCATGGGTCATTTCCATAGGTGGGTTGTTCTCTTCTGCACAATTGTCATCAGTGATCTGACACCTTTGGGATGGGGGCACTCACTCTGTCATCAGGCCTGTCGGATGGCCCACCTCCTTGTTCCTCTCGTCTACCTTGTCTTGGGTCCATTTAGATATGCAAAACTCCAAGAACATGTCCTGCGTCTGGTGGAACTACGTCGCATATTCTTCCATATTAGATTTAGTCTGTGGTGTGTGACTCCAGTATTGAGCCATCATGGTGAAGTCGCGCAGTGACCTGACACAGGTAAGCGCACATCTGAAGGGTTGCACCTCCGTACTATCATGCTCACTCAACGCCACAGCAAGAACTCCGAACAAACAATGCCGAAGATTCCTCATCTCTTTTCCTTGTCACTGCATAACCTGCCTGTAGCCCTTTTGTGGGACAAAGAATCCTTTGTAAATGGGCAAAGCTTTGGAGCCGTCATCAAAGGGCGGCTGTCGTGCATGTTTTTTCAGAAATCCCTGAATCCAGTCCATCATAGGCATGAAGAGTCCTAGATATATTATATACAGCATATCCGGCTTGTGCAGATCAGGAGTGGACACTCTCATGAGTCCTTGAAAAACATTTTGCTGGGTCTTGATACATTCAGTTTCAATCGGGTCGCAAGCGTGAGCAGGGTCGTAGTGCTCGGAATTGAGGGATGGGGTTTCACATTCATAGCATTCGTGTTTTGCGTAATCTCTAGCATGATGGTAGCCGGCCCAGCTTCCTAAAGCATCTGGAGGCACCTCACATTTTGGACAATTGTTGGATTTGATCCTGTGTAGGGGAAGGTTTTCCATATGGTCAGCACTTCCCACCCTGACATTATCGGGAAGCATCTCAGGATCTTGCCATCAGCACTAGGATAGGGGTGCCCTCCCATTCTGGACAGCTCAATGGCACAAAACTGAGTTCCTATACGCCACTGAGTGTGTTAGCATTTATCAGTCTCTAGAGTTTGTCTGTCCTGGAGGAGTTTGCGAGGTTTGGTGGAATGGGTAAGAGCCCAAGCAGCACCATCACGAGTCAGCGAGGTCTGTTACTTATTGTCGACGGAATATTTCCGATCAGCACATAAACTGACCATGCCGTCTGATCTGCGGAGAAGTTGGTGAGATTGTTCTGATCTGATGTTAGGTGGTAGGTTCGGCGTGAGGTATTCCGACAGCTAGGACCTTAATCGTAATTATATCGGAGAACTCGTTAAGAAGATACGCGTGATGTAGGCTAGATATAAGAATTCACTTCTGTATAGATAGTCGAAGTATTGGTAACGATATAAAAGGGGAGATAACTTATTATATTGATAAGATCTCTTCTCCGTGCTTGTTGTGTTTAAAAGCAGCGAAGATGCTTCGATATTTATATTCCGCGTCTGAACAATCACGGCATACATGCTAATTCTATACTGATTAAGTATCTTGCCCGCAACTCTGCGACCTTCACCTGAGTGCAAACACTCGTAGACCCTGAAAACTCTCTACCAGACCTTTTGCTGCCATGGTCAACTTATCGGTCTGCGCGTCTGTTATGGCAGATGGTGTGGAGACCACGTCAGGTGTCAGCTCATCCATTGATCCGTTGACAACAATGGTTACGAATTATCTTGCCCCCGTGCTTATTGAGGGTAGTTTAACTTGCTGGACCGAAGATGGCCATTCTTCGTTGGTTGGTTGCGTCGAGAATTCGACATGCGACTGCATGTCGTATGCTCGTCTTCCGGCATTACACAACTTGTCCTCGGGATCGTACCTATAGGCTTCTTCCCTCGGACTCCATCTTTTACCAACTTGTCCTCTGTGGATGCACCCGATCCACTTGCTGCGCATAGTTACCTCCTTCATGCTCTACACGACTTTGTAGGTACGAGGGGACTAACATTCGTGCGAAAGGTCCCGTTACCTTCGACCCACTCTTCCGACTGTCTGTCTTCCAGTGTTTGTATCCTTATGCGCCGTCGTCCGATTGACCTACATCCACTTGCATAAGGTGTCCGAAGGTCTTCCCCCATATATCCTGTGAACAGGGTCCGGTCCGACAGACGGCCGTGATGTATACGGTGTTATAAGATGTGTTCCATTGATAGTAGTCTTTAGTGTTGGGACGCAACTACACAGGGGGCCAGTGATGACCCGCCTTCCCAACGCCGGGGCTGAAGGGGGGTGTTATCTTTTTCCTTCAAAGTTCGTGCATGTCAAGGGAGGGTAACTTTGCACTGTAAATCCTTACGGGGAGTCCGTGCGCCTAACACGAGCTCCCCTCTTCGAACTGTTCGTCCCGAATACTCTAGATCTATTATACAATCTATCTTCCACTTCGAGCTCCACATAGTAGGGGTAAAAACCCCCAGCGTTAATTTGTCCACCAATGGAAAATCTTTCTTATGTTACTCGACCTCTCTCGGGCCAGGCATCTCCGGGTTGTCTCGAGGAAAGCTTTCCATCTCAGCTTGCGCGTTCTTCATACCTTCGGGTGGTTCCCAAGTATTTTCATCCTCTGCGCAGCCCTTCCATTTCACAAAATACCGAATCTCTTTCATCGGTTTATTCCTTCCTTGAACCTTTCACGTGGATGAAATGATCTCACTCTTGATGATCTTTTCTACCTCCCATTCTAAATCTCCCTCGAGGTCTTCGGGATCTCATGGGGGTTGCTTGTGATTCAGTCGCTTCGAGGCTCGGTAGGGTTCCAATAGCGAAACGTGAAACACTGGATGAATTTTCCACCGTGGCGATATTTCTAACTTGTAGGCCCGACTTCCTTTCTTTTCTAAGACTTTCAACGGGCCATACAGTTTCAGACTCAGCTTCTTCGATGGTCGTTTGGTAGGTATGTTTTTCGCATTCAACATAACCAAGTCGCCGACCTCGATGCTGGGTTGTTCCGTTGCTTCTCGGTCGTGGTATTTCTTCATCTATTCCGGTGTGTTTTCCAAAGTTTGCTTCGCATGTCGATGTATGTCCTGAATCCAGTGAGCATACATTGTCACCCCGGGGTTCTGAGCTTCTCTTTCTTTCATCCATTCCGTCTGTGGATGAAAGCCGTAGTTGGCGAAGAATGGGGTCATGTTCTGTGCATTGGTAGCCGAGTTGTTGTAGGCATGTTCTGCTAATGGCAATAGTTGATACCAGTCGTTTTGATCGTAATTGGCAGATGTTCGTAAGTAACCTTCCAACACTTGGTTGGTTCTCTCCGTTTGTCGGTCAGTTTAAGGGTGGTACGCTGTTGAAATACGTCTCTTAACTCCTAGCATTTTGCACAATGATTCCCAAAATTCGCCAGAAAACTTCGCGTCCATATCCGATATAATCTCGGTCCGTAATCTGTGAACTTTCCAGACTTCCCAAAGGAAGGTATCCGCAACATCTTTTGCGGTCGCCTTTTCGTGGAGTTCGATAAAATGAGCCATCTTGGTGAACCAGTCTACTACTACCATGATCTGGGTCTTGCCCTGCGATTCGGGTAGTTGTGTGATGAGGTCCATCGATATGGAGAACCCGGCGGCATAGGGGACTTCTAAGGGTTGAAGTATTCCGTACTTAGCATGCCGTGGGGATTTACTGTGGTGTCATTCGTCACACGATCGTACGTAGTCTCTGATCCGTTTCGCGAGTCCTTTCCAGGAGATATCCCTTGTTACTATCTCAATCGTTTTTTCCTGTCTGAAGTGCCCTGCTACTATTGAGTGGTGACAGCCTTGGGCTATCTCGGTGTGAAGGGCTTCGTTTTCACGGATGTACAAACAATATTTGTAATATAGTAACCCGTCCTTCTCTATCTATTCGTCCGGCATCTTCTTTCCACCTTCTCTTAACATCACAAGTTCACGGCCTCTGTTCTGCCACCTCTCGTCCTCCTTTCCATCCATCCATCCTAATCTTGTCTAGAAATGCATCGTTCATTGTTTGCGTCAGGGCTGCATTGAGGTGAGCGCTTGATAAGATTGCTCTTTCTTTCGTCAACTGAGGGTGATAGCCTATATCTGCCGCGCTAAAGAATTCGTTGTTGTCTGTATCTGCGTGAAGGAAACATATTTTGACTCCTTCTTCTTTAGCCGTAATCGATCGCTTGAGGTTTAAATCACTTGACCCAAAACCCGATCTCCCTCGCTCAGTTGCCCCCAGATCGTCTACCCCTAGTGCGTCGGCGTTGGCAACCTTTTCTATTATGAGTTGCGCTATCCAATCTCCTGCCTTGAATACGCAGTCTGCCTCGCCATGATTACGAAGTATGACCTTAACTTCTCCTGTGTAATCCGCATCTATTACACCACCTCTCACTGGGATTCCCATCTTGCTAGCCATACCACTTCTCGCGGCTAGCCTTCCATAGGTTCCTTCCGGCAATCCTATCGCAATACCCGTTTCAACCATTGTCTGTCCTTTTGCCGGTACCAGTCCGTTTGTCAGGGCATAGATGTCATGACCAGCCGCAAACCTTCATCCGTTCGCTGGGATTATTGCCTTGTCCGAAAGCTTCATTATTCGCAGGCTAGTTGGTTCGCGTTTTTCCAGGGTGAGGGCCGTCTCTGCGTTTTGCTTGGGATGAATTATCGAAATTTAAAAATGTTGGCTTTTCAAAATTGACTGTTCGCTATGACGAGCTCCCTCCTCAGGACGGTACTCCGGCCGTCGACTTAACGCGTCGGGTTTCCCGCCCCTGCTTCCTGGTTGATAGAATATTTTGAAGTTATAATTCGTCAACTCCTGTGCCCATCCAATTTGCCGCTGGTTCCAGACTTTTTTGGTTAAAAAGGACTGTAGATTTTTGTGGTCGGTATATACCGTCACGGCTCTTCTTCTCGCCAGAGGGATCTTTTCCATTCTTTAAACGCCTTCCTTATCGCGAGTAATTCTTTGTCATATATCTCGTAATTTCTTTCAGCGCTGTTTAGTTTTCGAGAATGGAAAGCCACTGGATGAAGCCGTCTCCCCTGGTATTGAGATAGTATGCATCCAAGCGCAAAGTCGCTTGTGTCCGTCTCGACCACCGTTCTTCTTCCTGGGTAGAAATCTGATAAGATTGGTGCCGTTGTAAACCTCCTTTTCCACTCCTCAAACGCCTCTTCGTGCTCTCTCCCCCAGCAAAAATCCTTTGGGTTCCCTTTCAACATCTCAGTTATTGGCTTGCGAACCATTGAGAAATCCTTGATGAATCGTCCATAAAAATTTGCGAATCCAATGCCAATTTGGACTTCCTTATCCGATCTCGGGTGTGCCCAATTTTGGACGCTTTTCACTTTTCTATCACTCCTCGTGACTCCACTTGTCTTGACAATGTATTCTAAGAATTCGACATCATCTTGGTGGAACACCGACTTCTTCAACGAGACTGCCAAGTCCTGCTGTTCGAGTCGGTCATGGACCCTTTTGACTAGTTTAATGTGGTTGTCCATATTTTCGGAGTATATTCGGATATCGTCTAGGTAGACGACTACTCCGTGGTCCAAGAATTCCTTTAGGATTTTGTTCATCAATGTCTGAAACTTTGCGGGGGCGTTAACGAGCCCGAACCGTATGACCTTATATTCATACTGTCCGTATCGTGTACGAAAGGCTGTTTTGTGTTCGTCGGCTTTTCTCATTCGAATAAGATGATATCCATCTTTTAAGTCACGCTTCGTAAACACATTTGCTCCAGCGACGCGGTCTCAGAGTTCATCCATGAGTGGTAGGGGGTATTTATTCAGGATCGTCAACTTGTTGAGGTTCCTGTAGTCTACACATAGTGGTAGACTTCCCTCTGGTTTGGGTATGAAAAGGATTGGAGCGCCGTAAGGGGATTTGCTGTCAACTATTTTTCCCTCAGTCATCATCTGCTTGAGGTACTTATCTAGCTCGTTCAACTGGTGTGACGAGATTGGATATATTGGACCCCATGGGGGCTCGGCCCCTTGTTTAAGGTTGATGGCGTGATCGAAAGTCCTTCGGGGCGCCAACATCTTAGCTTTTTTCTCTTCAAAAAGCTCCTTATACTGCCAATACTGTTTTGGCAGCGTCTCCAACTATACTCCCCCTTCTTCCTCTCGTTCTATCCGTCCCACATACTGTGCTTCCTCATCGTAAGCCACAGTTTCATCCCATTCAAACATATCCGCCACGGCTTCCACTTCTATATGAGCCTGGCACCTTGTTTCTTCAAAGGCCCATTTACTTGGGTCCGCTATATTTTTGACGGGGTGTTCGTTATACCACCACCCAAAGGCTATGATTAAATCATATCTTCCTGCGTTCGCAATTTCACATAATATCATCCTTCGGTGGCCGTTGGCACCCATTTCTAGGCGAATAGGATGGGTATAGAATATTCCTCCAGTAGGCGCGGTTTCGCCATCCAAGGTTATAATTTTTAACGGTAAATCCCTAGCTTCAGTCGGGATTTCGAGTCGTCGTGCCATGTTTTGGTTCATGAGAAAGATATTTGAACCGGAATCTCACAGTACGCATGTCGCATGTTTTCGTCCTTTTAATTCAATAAATGCCTTTCCCTCAGGGCAGGCGTAATGCTTAGGCTTTTTAATGGGTCTAGAGCTTTTGCTCGGTTCATAATGAAATCTTTTCATCGTCGCGGTTACAAGTAGTGTGGGGGTTTGTTACCGCGTCTCCGCAGTTTCGGCTCCGAAAGCCTTCTCAGACAAACATTTTTCAATAAGTGTCTACTTTTTGAATATCGGGCAGCCCACTACTAGCGGTCTTTACCTCCTGCCGATGAGTTCCCATATTACAGGAGTGGTGGTTCACGAGAGTACCCCTCGGGTTCGCGACTAGGGTGCGCGGCCCTTTATCGTCGACTTAGCCCTCATGTGAGGCTGTCCCCTGTGACGAATCCGCCGTACCTCCGCCTTCGAATTTGGTCTCACACCCGAGACCCCCTCAGACACCATTCATCGGGCATGAACCTTGTGCCCAATAGAGGTGCCCCCAGCCTCTATTTGCCTACCTGTTTTACCCGGAGAGAAAGTCAAGTTGCCCTGGATTTCAACCCTTCTTCGCGTGTCGAGCAACTCAAGTTCTGTTCCAACAAATGGTAGTCTTCTCTCTCTCTTCTAGTCTCATCGACCGCTTTCTTCACTTGTAATTTTTTATGGCTCCCGTGGTGAGCACGGACTACCCATTTTTGGATGTAAAATGGCAACTCCTATCCTTTGGTCTTTTAGCCTTCCAGTGGGATATTGTCACTGACTACGCCGCAGGTCTTTCGATTCGAGGCAGCAACCTCCATCAGCAAAAAAAAAAGGTTACACCCAGACGCACCCCGTGCTCCCTGTGCGTCCGGCGGTCCAGGCGCATAGAACGTAAACTCGCGTTCTGGGTGTGCGGTCTTTTATTGGGTGCTTGTGGACAGGGGTCCATGCCGCCCGGACGTACCAGACGCAACCAAGGACTCGGAAGGTACCGGACGCTGAAAGGTTCTCCAGACGCAAAAAGGTTCTCCGGACGCAACCCGATAGGATAGTACCATAGTGGAAGTACTCAGGTGTTACTGGCTATCATCAGATACCTCCTAAGTCAACAACTCTACCTTCGAGGACTTTGAATGAGTTAGTGAAGACTGTGGAGAATATCCAAATTGTCCGGAAAGATCCATCCAGTATTAGACATGTTTACTTATTTGAGTCAATTAGATACTAAAATAGGAATATATTTATTAAAGCTAGTCTAGAAAAGAGTAGCACGCAGTAGCTAAGAATTTGAAAGTACTTGCCCGGAGAACTAAAGTACAAAAGTAGCGATAAGCCTTAAAGCAGCGGTCAGACAGTGTCCGCATGCCTGTAGCACCCAGTAGCGGACAATTTGAAAGTACTTGCCCGGGGAACTCAAGTACAAAGGTTTGGATAACATGTCAACCAGCGGTCAGACAGCGTCGGGACAGGGTGCTTTGGAATCCACCAGTCGAGGGGAATCGAATGGTATAGGTTTCGAAGCGTCCGCATGGCTAGAGAGGTCAGCAGGATAAAAAAGGCAGATATCTCACCGGGCAGATGTCCGCCAGAGTCAGGAAGGGTCTCATTGGAGTCCGCTCGCCGAGGGGAATCGAATGGTATAGGCCTCAAAGAGTCTGCATGCCTGTAGCACCCACTGGCCAACAATTTAAATGTACTTGCCCGGGGAACTCAAGTGCAAAGGTTTGGATAACATTTCAACCAGCGGTCGGACAGCGTCGGGACAGGGTGCGTTGGAATCCGGCAGTCGAAGGGAATCGAATGGTATAGGTTTCGATGCGTCCGCATGGCTATAGAGGTCAGCAGGATGAAAAAGGCACATAGCTCAGGGGGAAGATGTCTGCCAGAGTCCGGAAGGGTCTCATTGGAGTCCGCTCGCCGTGGGGAATCCAATGGTATAGGTCCCTAAGTGTCCGCATGCCTATAGGACCCAGTAGCCGCGAATTTGAAAGTACTTGCCCGGGGAACTCAAGTGCAAAGGTTTGGATAAAGTTTCGGCCAGCGGGCAAATGTCCGCCAGAGTCAGGAAGGGTCTCATTGGAGTCCGCTCGCCAAGGGGAATCGAATGGTATAGGTCTCTAAGTGTCCGCATGGCTATAGAGGTCAGCAGGATGAAAAAGGCAGATATCTCAGCGGGCAGATGTCCGCCAGAGTCGGGAAGGGTCTCATTGGAGTCCGCTCGCCAAGGGGAATCGAATGGTATAGGTCTCTAAGTATCCGCATGCCTATAGGACCCAGTAGCCGCCAATTTGAAAGTACTTGCCCGGGGAACTCAAGTGCAAAGGTTTGGATAACATGTCAACCAGCAGTCGGACTGCGTCGGGACAGGGTGCGTTGGAATCCGCCGGTCGAGGGGAAGTGAATGGTATAGGTTTCGAAGCGTCCGCATTGCTATAGAGGTCGGCAGGATGAAAGAGGCAGATACCTCAAGGGGCAGATGTCCGCCAGAGTCGGGAAGGGTCTCATTGCAGTCTGTTCGCCGAGGGGAATCGAATGGTATAGGCCTCGAAGCGTCCGCATGCCTGTAGCACCCACTAGCCAACAATTTGAAAGTACTTGCCCGGGGAACTCAAGTACAAAGGTTTGGATAACCTGTCAACCAGTGGTCGGACAGCGTCGGGACTGGGTGCGTTGGAATCCGCTGGTCGAGGGGAATTGAATGGTATAGGTATCGAAGCGTCCGCATTGCTATAGAGGTCAGCAGGATGAAAAAGGCAGATATCTCAGGGGGCAGATGTCCGCCAGAGTCAGGAAGGGTCTCATTAGAGTCCGCTCGCCGGGGGGAATCGAATGGTATAGACCTCGAAGCGTCCGCATGCCTGTAGCACCCACTAGCCAACAATGTGAAAGTACTTGCTGGGAAACTCAAGTACAAAGGTTTGGATAACATTTCAACCAGCTGTCGGACAGCGTCGGGGCATGGTGCGTTGGAATCCACAGGTCGAGGGGAATCGAATGGCATAGGTTTCGCAGCGTCCGCATGGCTATAGAGGTCAGCAGGATCAAAATGGCAGATATCTCAGGGGGCAGATGTCCGCCCAAGTCGGGAAGGGTCTCATTGGAGTCCGCTCGCCGAGGGGAATCGAATGGTATAGGTCTCTAAGTGTCTGCATGCCTATAGCACCCAGTAGCCGCCAATTTGAAAGTACCCGCCCGGGGAACTCAAGTGCAAAGGTTTGGATAACATTTCAACCAGCGGTCGGACAGCGTCGGGACAGGGTGCGTTAGAATCCGCCGGTCGAGGTGAATTGAATGGTATAGGTTTGGAAGCGTCCGCATGGCTATAGAGGTTAGCAGGCTGAAAGAGGCAGATATCGCAGGGGGCAGATGTCCGCCAGAGTCGGGAAGGGTCTTATTGGGGTCCGCTCGCTGAGGGGAATCGAATGGTATAGGTCTCGAAGCGTCCGCATGACTATAGAGGTCAGCAGGAAGAAAAGGGCAGAAACCTCACCGGGCACTCGCCGATGTCCGCG
>Ga0307509_10007854_pt1 | contig 13795 bp, 11 predicted proteins | sample 10_EM_MG_FD_202245 | JGI IMG/M metagenome (GOLD analysis project Ga0307509, IMG submission 202245) | Populus trichocarpa ectomycorrhiza microbial communities from riparian zone in the Pacific Northwest, United States - 10_EM | ecosystem: Host-associated > Plants > Roots > Unclassified | place...
CACGCCATCGGGTTGCGACTCGTCGGCAGCGGGAGCTTTCGGCCGCGCGGCATCGCCCTCGGCCGGCGGGCGCGGCGCGACCACGCGATGCTCCGCCGACACCAGGCTCGCGAGCTGCGCGGCGAGTGAGCTGGAGTCGATCAGCGAGCCGGTCTTCTGACCCCACTCGAGCTGGAACCGGCCGAGCTCGTGCTGGAGGTCGCGCGCGGTCTGGAACCGATCGGTACGATGGAACGCGAGCGCCTTCAGGATCGTCGCCTCGAGCGACACCGGCAGCTCCGGCGCGAAGTCGCGCGGCCGCGGGATCGAGCCCGACTTGACCATCTCGAGCGCCTCCTTGCCCTTGCCGTGGAACAGCGGGCGCGCGCACACGAGCTCGTAGAGCACGATGCCGGCGGCGAACACGTCGCTGCGCGAGTCGACCGCGTCACCACGCGCCTGCTCGGGTGACATGTACGCGAACTTGCCCTTGATGACGCCCTGCTCCTCGTGGACGTCGCGCGCGCGCGCGATCCCGAAGTCGACGATCTTCACGCCGCCGTCCCACGACAGCAGCACGTTCTGCGGCGAGATATCGCGGTGGACGATGCCGAGCGGCTCGCCGAACTCGTCGGTCTTGCGATGCGCGTAGTCGAGCCCCTTGACCATCTGCTGGACGATGTACGCGCTGATCCCGTAGGGCAGGCGGACCCGCGCCCGCGCCGCCTCCTGGAGGAGCTTCAGGAGGTCGATGCCCTCGACGTACTCCATCGCGAGGAAGTAGGTGTCGCCGACGGCGCCGAAGTCGAAGACCTGGATGATGTTCGGGTGGTTGAGGCCGAGCGCGATCTTCGCCTCGTCGACGAACATCGCGACGAACTGGCGGCTCCGCGCGTACGCGGTGTGGATCTTCTTGATGACGAGCGTCTTGTTGAGGCCTTGCGCCACGCTCGTGCGCGCGAGATAGACCTCGGCCATCCCGCCGGTGCCGATCTTCCGGATGAGCTGGTATTTGCCGAACTGCTCCAAAGCCGCCGGCGATTTTAGCTCACAGGGGCGTGATGACGACGTTGTCGAACCACGTATCCGTCTCCCAGTTGTTGAACCCGAGATACTCGTGGCCAACATTTTCCAGCGGGCGCGGATCGTCGTAGTCGAGGAACGGCTTCCCGTCGATCTCCCACGTGATCTTCGTACCGCGCCGCTCGATCTTCCAGTGGTAGTGCTGGTTCGCGACGACCTTGACGTCGGTGCGCGCGGCCATGTCTTTGCCGTGCTCGTCGAGGCGCGCGATGATCGACTTCCGATTGTACCAGCCACCGAACACGATCTCGTAGCCGGTCGCCATGTACGCGCCGCCATCCGGATCGAACGAGTGGCCATCACCGAACAGCTCGATCTTGATGTCGCCGCGCTGCTCGGTCGACCAGCAGTCGAGCTCGACGCGGATGTCACGCGGCAGCTTCTTGCGGAGCCACAGCGGGTGGTTGTGCGCGCCGCGCGCGGATAGCGCGCCGTCGGCGAGCTGGTAGCCCTTGCCGGTGGCCCAGTAGTCGCCACCGATGTCGCCGCGGTCGAACGTGTCAGTCCACGCCTCGGTCACCGGGGCGGGATCTTTCACCTTGCAGGCGGCAATGAGGACGAGGGGCCAGCGGGCCATGCAAGCTCTATAGCGCATCCCCCGCCTCTCACGATGTCAGAGGGACTGCATAGGGTAGGGATCGTGGAAGGCACTCTGTCCCTGTTCGACTGGCGGCCCCAGCCGCCGACGGACGTGGTCCTCCACGAGCCACGGGTCATCATCTTCGACTGCGAGACCACCGGGATCGACTTCACCCGCGATCAGGTGATCGAGCTGTGCGTCCAGCACGGCCTCGGCGAGACCGCGACGAGCCGGACCTGGCGGATCCGGCCGAGCGTGCCGATCCATCCCGCCGCCCAGGCGGTCCACGGCATCGCGCTCGAGGATCTCGCCGGCTGTCCGCTGTTCGGCGAGTACGCCGACGAGATCATCCAGGTGTTCGCCGCGGCCGACGTGATCGTCGGCTACAACATCTCGTTCGACATCGACATGCTGCAGGCCGAGCTCGGCCGGCTCCAGCGGGCACCGCTCGATCTCACGAACAAGAAGATCGTCGACGCATTCCGGCTCTGGCAGCAGTGCGAGCCGCGCAGCCTCCAGCACGCGCACCGCCGGTTCGTGGGGGACGAGTTCGCGGCCGCCCACTCCGCGAGCGCCGACGTCGCCGCGACCGGCCGCGTGCTGATGGGCATGCTGAAGCACTTCGAGCTCGCCGATCGCGACTGGCACCAGATCGCGACGGTCTGCGATCCGCTGCCGGGCCGCGCGAGCTGGGTCGGGCCGTCGCGCCACCTCCGCTGGGAGGGCGAGGCGATCGTGATCGGCTTCGGCAAGCACTCCGGCGTACCGATCCACGAGCTCGCCGCCGGGCCGGATCGCTCGTTCCTCCAGTGGGTGATCCAGAAGGACTTCCCGCCCCACGTCGCGGAGGTCTGCAAGCACGCGCTCGAGCGGTCGAACGAGGAGCTGGTCCGCTGGGCGCGCGAGCGGTTCGGGCAGCCGGCCCCGACGGCCCAGCCGCCGTTTACAAAATAGGACAATATTGCGGGGCCGCTTGCCCCGAGGCGGGTCGATCGGACACAGTCCCAGGCCATGCGGAACTTCAAGATCATCATCGCGGGCCTCGTGTTCGCGGCCGCCCTTCCGGGCATTGGATGTGGCAAAGGCGGACTCGACGGCAAGCTCGACGAGCTCGCGAAGATCAAGGACGAGGTCTGCGCCTGCAAGGACAAGGCGTGCGCCGACGCCGCGCACGAAAAGTACGTTGCCTGGAAGAAGGGCAACTCGAAGGACGACAAGCCGTCCGAAGATCAGATGAAGAAGTTCGAGACGCTCCGCACGGAGCTCAACGACTGCCGCCACAAGCTGTCGGACACCGCGGCGCCGCCGCCGGCCGCTCCCGCCGGTGGCTCGGCCGCCCCGGCCGCCCCCGCTACGCCGTGAGGCGTTCGGCGCGGACGCGCTCGACGAGCTCGCGCAGGCGCTGAGCCTGTACGGGCTTGGCGAAGTGCTGGTCGAAACCCGCCGCGATCGCCTCGTCGCGATCCTCGCGGCGACCATAGCCCGTGACCGCGACCAGCGTGATCGGTCGATCGGCGCGCGCGCGAACCGCACGCGCGATCTCGAAGCCGTTCATCCCGGGCAGGCCGATGTCGACGATCGCGACCTCCGGGTGCCGGCGCAGGATCAGCGCGAGGCCGTCGGGCCCGGTCGCGGCGGCATCGACCTCGCAGCCGAGCCCCTCGAGCATGCTGATGCTGAGCTCGCGCAGATCCGTGCTGTCCTCGATCACGACCGCGCGGACCGGCGGGCCGTCGGGGATCGCGATCCGGTGGGGCTTCGCGCGGAGCGCCGGTCGTGCGGTCGACAGCGGCAGCTGGACGACGAACTCGCTGCCCTTGCCGCGGCCTGCACTGTGGGCGACGACGGTGCCGTCGTGGAGGCGGACGAGCCGATCGACGAGCGTGAGCCCGATGCCCATGCCGCCGTCGGAGCGCGCGAGCCCCGCCGGCGCCTGCGCGAACATCTCGAACACCCGCTCGAGCATATCGGGCTCGATGCCGATGCCGTGATCGACCACGCGGAGCTCGCAGCGATCGCCGGCGAGCGTCGTGCCGACCTCGACCGCGGCGTCCTTCGGGCTGTACTTGATCGCGTTGCCGAGCAGGTTGTTGATCACCTGGGCGAGTCGGATCGGATCCGCGTCGACGATCGCGCCCGAGGTCGCGGCGATCGCGAGCGGGACCTCGCGCGCGCGCGCCGACTCGGTCGCGGCGTCGACGCCGGAGCGCACGTACTCGTCGATCGCGAGCGGCTCCTTCTGGAGTCGGACCTTGCCGGTGGTGACGCGCGCGACGTCGAGCAGGTCGTCGACCAGCCGCGCGAGGTGATGCGCCTGACGCGACAGGATCGCGAGCCGCTTGCCGATGCTGGCGCGGTCGGTATCGATGCCGATCAGGTCGGTCGCCATCACGATCGCACCGAGCGGGTTGCGCAGCTCGTGACCGAGCATCGCGAGGAACTGATCGCGCTGCTGGATCGCGGCGCGGGCCTCGAACTGGCGATGGCGGGCGCGCAGCGCGGCACGGACGGCGACCAGGAGCGTGGCCTGGGTGATCGGCCGTTCGAGGAGCGTGATGTTGCCGAGCTCGCGCGGCGGCACCGGATCGTTCGCGCCGGCGAGCACGATGATCGGGAAGTCCGACCACGGTGGCTGGCACTCGAGCACGCGGGCGAGTGCGCTGCGCGCGCGATCCTCGAGCGCCTCGACCGTCGCGATCGCGCAGCTCGCGTCCGCGGCGTCGAGGCTCGCGGCGAGTGCCTCGACCGAGGAGAACACCTCGGCCGCGATCCGCTGTTCGGCGAGCATCGCGCGGATCAGCTCGCCGTCTCGGCCGCGGGGCGCCAGCACGAGCACGCGATCTGGGGGGCCAGCGATCATTTGTGCTCGAGATCCAGGAGGTCGCCGTGGAACTCGGGCACCGACGTCAGGACACCTCGGAACCGGGAGAGTGGCGCGCCGATCGAGAGACCCTTCTTCGCGCTGATCGACAGCTCTCGGATCGTATCCTCGTGCGTCCCGGTCCGCTTCTTGACGACCGAGATCGCCTTGCGGACGCGGCCCTCGGCCTCGAAGTAGCGGAGCAAGATCACCGCGTCCGCGACGTAGCTGACCTCGACCGGCGACTCGACATTTCCAACCAGACCCGACTGCGCCATGTTGATGATCGTCGTGACCCCGAGCTGGCCGAGGTACGCGAGCAGCTCGTGGAGATGGATGTACATGAAGCGCTCGGCCGGCATCGACTGGAGATAGCCGTTGAGGCTGTCGACCACGAACAGCTTCACGCCTTCGGCGACGAGCTCCTGGATCCGGTGACTGAACTTGCCGGGGCCCATCTCCGCCGGATCGATCTGCTGGATGATCACCTTGCCCGTGTCGACCAGCTTCGTCATCGGGATCCCGAGCGACTCCGCGCGCGAGATCGTGATCTCGCGGAGCTCGTCGAACGCGAAGATGGCGACGCGCTCGCCTCGTCCTGCCGCGGCAGCCGCGTACTGCGTCGCGAGCGCCGACTTGCCGGTCCCGGCGGGTCCCATGATCAACGTGCTGGTGCCGCGCTGGATCCCGCCGCCGAGCATCGCGTCGAACGCGGGCAGCCCGCTCGACATCACGCTGGCGTCGAACCGCTCGTGGTGATCGGCGGGGACGAGGCGGGGGTACACCTGCAGGCCGCCGGTCGTGATCTCGAAGTCGTGACATCCACTCTGATAGGGGATGCCGCGCATCTTCACGACGCGGATCTGACGCCGATCGCCACCATACTCGGGCGGCTTCTGCTGCAGCGAGATCACGCCGTGGGCGATGCTCTGGAGCTGCATGTCGTTCGGATCGGAGGTCCGATCGTCCAGCAGGATCACGGTCGCGCGGTTGCGCGAGAAGTACTGCTTCAGGTTCAGGACCTCGCGCCGATACCGCAGGTGAGACTGGGCGAGCAGCCGGAGCTCCGACAAGGAATCGAACACCACGCGCCGCGGCTTGACCTCGTCGATGTGGGCGAGCACCGCGCGGGTGGTCTCGGTCAGCTCGACATCGGACGGATGAAAGACGGTGTTCTCCTTGTCGACCCGCATCTGGGCCTCGAGCGCCGACAGCTCGAACAGCGACAGGTTCTCGAGCGACCAGCCGTGGCTCTCCGCGATCAGCCGGACCTCGGCCGCGGTCTCGGACAGGGTGATGTAGAGCGCGCGTTCACCGGCCGCGACGCCCTCGAGCAGGAACCGCAGGGCGAGCGTGGTCTTGCCGACGCCGGGGTCTCCTTCCACCAGATAGATGTGGTCGCGTGGGAGCCCCCCACCGAGAACTTCATCCAGACCGGCGATGCCGGTGCGAGCGCGCTCGTAGAGCTCGGCCATGATGCGTAGGCCGTATTTCAAAACTCGTGCACACGCCTAACTTCTCGAAACGCCGATGTCGGCGTTGCTCCGATGTGGCGCGCGAGCACGCTGTGCTTTTCGGCACCCCAGGCCGTGCGAGATCGCTCGAGCGCCTAGCTCACTGGATCCCGTACTTCTCGAGCTTGTAGTAGAGCGCGGAGGTCTTGATGCCGAGCAGCCGGGCGGTCTCGGTCTTGACCTGGCCGGCCTTCGCATACGCCTTCAGGATCAGCTGGCGCTCGAGGTCGTCGAGGATCTCGGGCAGCGACATCTCGCGCGGCACGTCGAGTCGATCCTCCTCGCCGCCGCCCTGGAGAAACTGAGGCAGCGCGGCGGGTGTGATGTCCTCGCCCTCGGCGAACACGAGCGCCTGCTCGATCGCGTTCTCGAGCTCGCGCACGTTGCCCGGCCAGTGGTAGGCCATGATCCGGCCGAGCGCGGCGTCGCCGATCGCGCGCACCCGCGGGTTGGTCTTCGGTCCGAGCTTCGCGATGAAGTGCTGGACGAGCTGCGGGATGTCCTCGCGGCGCTCGCGCAGCGGCGGCAGCTTGACCGGCAGGACGTGGAGTCGATAGAACAGATCCTCGCGGAACCGGCCGGCCGCGACCTCGGCCTCGAGGTCCTTGTTCGTCGCGGACACGACCCGGACGTCGACCTTGATCGGCGCCTCGCCGCCGACGCGCTCGAACTCCTGCTCCTGGAGCGCGCGCAGCAGCTTGACCTGCATCGACGCCGGGACGTCGCCGACCTCGTCGAGGAACAGCGTGCCGCCGTCCGCGAGCTCGAACCGCCCGAGCTTCTGCTTGATCGCGCCGGTGAACGCGCCCTTCTCGTGGCCGAACAGCTCGCTCTCGAGCAGGGTCTCGGTCAGCGCGCCGCAGTTGACCTTGATGAACGGGCCCTTCGCGCGCTTGCTCAGGCGATGGATCGCGTGCGCGATCAGCTCCTTGCCGGTGCCGCTCTCGCCGGCGATGAACACGACCGTGTCGCTCGCCGCGACCTTCTCGATCGTGCGCCGGACGCCGGCCATCTTCTCGCCGCTGCCGATCATGTCCGCGAACCGACTCTCGCTCTCGGTCCGGAAGTACTCGACGTGATGTTCGGCCTTGCGCCGGGCGCGCCGCTCGGTCGAGAGCTCGATCGCGCGCATGACCTTGAGCTTGACGACCTCGGTCTGGATCGGCTTGGTCACGAAGTCGAACGCGCCGAGCTTCATCGCCTCGACTGCGGTCTCGACCGTGCCGAACCCGGTGATGATCATGATCGGCACGTCGGGATCGAGCGCGCTGATCTGCTTCAACACGTCGACCCCGGTCGTGCCCTCCATCTTGAGATCGGTGATCACGAACTCGGCCGGCTTCTTCTTGAACGCCGCGATCCCCTCCTGGCCCGAAGCGGTGATCACCGCATCGTGACCGAGCTTCTTCACGACGTGCGCGAGCCCTTCGCGCACCGTCTCGTTGTCGTCGATGATGAGGATCGTGGCCACGCGCCGAGGGTACTACGCGGGGAGGCCGATCACGAACGTGGTCTCGCCATCGCCGCTCGCGACCTCGACCTTGCCACCGTGATCGGCGGCGATGTCGCGCACGAACGCGAGCCCGAGGCCGGTGCCCTTCTCGCGCGTCGTGAAGAACGGCTCGAACAGCTTGCCGGAGGTCTCCGGTGGGATCTCCTTGCCGCGGTTCCACACCGACAGCTCGACCCGATCGCCGCGGCGGTGAGCGGCGAGCCTCACGTTGCCGGGGCCGGCGTGACCCGCGGCGCGCGCGGCCTGGATCGCGTTGCGCGTGAGGTTCAGCACGGCACGGCGGAGCTGACCGCGATCGGCGCGCACGGTCGCGACCTCGACCTCGGTCGCGACCGGCAGGTCGGTCGGCGCGAGCTCGATCACCTCGGAGAACAGATCGGCGATCGGCACGTCGGCGAGCTCGGGCTTCGGCCGGCGCGCGTACTCGAGGAAATCGTTGACGACGCGCTCGAGGTAGTCGAGCTCGCGCTGGATCTTGTCGACGTGGCCGCGTCGCTCGTCTGCCTCGGGGATCTCGTCGCGCAGGATCCCGGCGAACAGCGTCATCCCGGCGAGCGGGTTGCGAACCTCGTGGGCGATGCCGGCGAGCATCTGCTGCATCTTCGCGTCGCGCTCGGCGAGCTGGACGCGCATCCGATCCATCGTGTCGCCGAGCACGCCGAGCTCGTCGCGGCTGTGGATCTTGACCGGCTCCTGAAGATCGCCCGCACCGATCCGCTCGGCGGCGGCGGCGAGGCGGCGGACGTTGCGGGTGATGAGGAACGTCGCGAGCACCGCGGCGAGCACGCTGACCGCGGCGAGGCCACCGCCCCACGCGAACAGGCGCGCGCGCAGGTCGGCGAGGCGCGTGAAGTACGACGCCGGGGCCTGCGCGCCGAGGACGAGGACGATGTCGGGCTCGGTCTCCGACGCGTGCACCGGCGCGTAGCCGGTCTTGTACGTCACACCGTCGTTGCCATCGAACGTGACCGACGCGATCGCGGTGCCGCCGAACGCGCGGGCGATCTCCGCGCCGTCGAGCTCGGCGCGATAGTAGTGCGTGCCGATCGGCGTGTTCGCGGTGTCGGCGCGCGAGTCGTACTTGCGGTCGAACACGAACAGGTGCGCGCCGGTCGACTCCTCGAGCGTCTGGAGCTTCTTCACGACATTCTGGTAGGCCCGGTCGGTCTCGTTGCCGGGCGCGACCTCGGCGAGGTACTTGCCGCGGACCTGGGTCGCCGACGACGACGCGATCGCGGTGAGCCGGCGGCCGAGCTCGTCGTCGAGATCGCGGCGGCTGACCTCGTACGCGACCACCGCGAACAGCGCGAACAGGATCACAACCGGCAGCACCAGCGCGCCGAGCAACTTGACGAGGATGGGGACGCGCACGGCTAGTGCCGGCACGCGTGCGTGATCAGGCCGATCACGGTCGGGATCAGGAGAACCGCACCGACGATTCCCCAGCGCTTGAGCTGCGGGAGCTCGATCGGCACCACGGGGGGAGGGATGTAGACCTGCTCCGGCGGCAGCGCGTGGATCACCGGCTCCGGCATCGGGAACAGGGGAGGCTCGACGGTGGTCGCCTCGTCGCCGGCATCCGTGTCGACGCGCGACGGCGGCGGCGTCCGCGGCAGGATCGGTGGAGCAGGGACGCGCGGCGCCGGCGTGTTCCCGCTGCGCGGCGTGCCGTGGGCGGCGACGATCGGTGCCGGCGGCGGCGCGTACGGGATCGCCGGGCGCGGGCTCGGCGACGCCAGCGCGAGCCCGGGGCGCGGCCGGATCGCCGGCGGGACGCGGATCGTCGCGTTCTCGAGCGTCGCCGACTCGTCGGGCGCGAACGCGTCGTCCAACGTCCGGGCGTCGCCCGCGATCCCGGTGGTCTCGTCGATCGTGATCGTCTGCGCCGTCGCGTGCATCTCGCGCACGCTCGGCTGCTGGCCGGTCGCGAGCACGTCGACGATCGGCTGGGCCGCGGTCGTCGTCGAGTCGGTGATCGAGTCGCCGGTGAGGGTCTGGAGCTCGTCGCCCTCGTCCTGCGGCATGTCGATCCGCGTCGGGTGCTCGTCGAACGCGGGATCGGGATCCGGCGTGTTGCCGTGCGCGACCTCGTGGGCGAGCGCGATCGGCGCGCCCTCGTCGATCGTCGTGAGCTGGACGCCCTTGCTCGGCGTCGCCACCAGGCCGTGCGGCGCGTCGTCGAAGTCGATGTCGGCGTCGTCGACCGCGACCGGGGAGGTGCCCTCGGGCGCGTGCCACGGCTCGACGCGCGCGCCGAACACGCTCGCGAGGTAATCGCTGACCGCCTTCCCACTCGTCCGCAGCTCGTGCTCGATCGCGAAGCTCTCGAGCGCGCTGCGCAGATCGTGGGCGGTCTGGAACCGCGCGCCCGGGGCCTTCGCGAGCGCGCGCATGATGATCTCGTCGAGCGCCTTCGGGAGGTCGGGACGCAGCGCCGACGGCGGCGGCACGTTGCCCTCGACGATCATCTCCATCGTCATGTAGTCGTTGTCGCCCTTGAACAGGCGGCGCGCGGTCGCGAGCTCGTAGAGCACGGTGCCGAGCGCGAAGATGTCGCTGCGTCGATCGATCGGCTTGCCGAGGCACAGCTCGGGCGACATGTACGGCGCCTTGCCCAGCGCACCGGTCCGCGTCTTCGCGCCGCGCAGCGCCGGCTTCGCGAGGCCGAAGTCGACGAGCTTCACGCTGCCGTCGTAACCGATCAGGATGTTCGACGGCGACACGTCGCGGTGGACGAGGTCGAGCGGCTTGCGGTCGGGGCCGTGGTGCTCGTGCGCGTGGTGGAGCCCGGCCGCGGCCGCCGTCCCGATCGCGACGATCAGCTCGAGCGGGACCTCGAGGCCCTTCGAGACGACCTTCGCGAGCACCTGACGGGCGTTCTCGCCGTGGACGTACTCCATCGCGAAGTACGGGCTGCCGCCGACCTGATCGATGTCGAACACCTGGACGATGTTCTGGTGGTGCAGCGACGCGCCGATCCGCGCCTCGTCGAGAAACGCGGTGACGAACCGGGTGTCCGTCGCGTGCTCGGCGCGGATCTGCTTGATCACGACGTGGCGGGCGAACCCCTCGAGGCCGCTCGCTCGCGCGAGCAGGACGTCCGCGACACTCCCGCGCGCGAGGCGCTGCAGGATCTCGTAACGACCGAGCTGAGGCATCGAGCAAAGGCCAGCCTAACACCGGCCTCGATCTCGCGCCCCTTTGGGCAGCCTGACGGCTACTAGCGCTTGCTGAACTGGAAGCGAGCGCGCGCGGCCTTCTGGCCGTACTTCTTGCGCTCCTTCTTGCGGGGGTCACGGGTGACGTAACCGGCCGCCTTGAGCTTCGGGCGCAGGTCGCTGTCGAGCTTCATCAGCGCGCGCGTGATGCCGTGACGGATCGCGCCGGCCTGCGAGGCGATGCCACCGCCGACCACGGTCGCGATCACGTCGTAGTTCGCGAGCAGCGTGACCTCTTCGAGCGCCTGGCGGATCACCATGCGCGCGGTCGGCCGCGAGAAGTAGTCCTCGTCGCTGCGGTTGTTGATCGTGAACTTGCCCTCGCCCGCGGTGAGCCACACGCGAGCGATCGCGGTCTTGCGGCGGCCAGTTGCGTACGTCTTCTGTGCTGCGGTCACCATTAGTTCTTGATCTCCAGAACGCGGGGCTGCTGGGCGGTGTGCTCGTGCTCGCCGCCCTTGTAGATCTTCATCTTCTTGATGACGCGGCGGCCGAGCGAGCCCTTCGGCATCATTCCCCAGACCGCTTCGTAGATCGCGTGCTCCGGGTCGTTCGCGAGCACTTCCTTCGCGACGCGCGTGCGGATACCGCCCGGGAACAGCGTGTGGTGACGGTAGAGCTTCTTGTCGGGCTTGGTGCCCGTGAGCTTCACGGCGCCGGCGTTGAGCACGATCACGAAGTCGCCCATGTCGACGTTCGGCGTGAACGTGGGCTTGTGCTTGCCGCGAAGGACCATCGCGATCTTCGAGGCGAGGCGGCCGAGCGTCTGGCCGGTCGCATCGACCACGTACCACTCGCGCTGGGCTTCGCCCGCTTCCTTGGTGAGCCAGAAGCTCTTCTGCATCATCGTCATATCGGGACCTTCTGAAGAGCGGATCGTCTACAAGGTTGCGAAACGCCTGTCAAGACTACGCGTGCCGTGACCTGATGGTTCGTTCAGTGTCACGGGCCTGTGGTACCACCTCTGCGTGCGCGTTGGCTTCATTCTCAAGCCCGATAAGACCGAGGCCGGGGTTCTTTTAGAGGAGCTCGTCCCCTGGCTGGTCCGCGAGGGCCATGTCCCCGTCGTCACGACGGAAGATCAGGTTTCGCCGGCCGGCGCCGAGATCGTGCCGGAAGACGGTTTCGGAGCCCAGGTCGACATGGTCGTCGTCCTCGGCGGCGATGGCACGATCTTGCGGGCCGCACGCGCGGTCGCCGACCTCGGCAAGCCGGTCCTCGGCGTCAACCTCGGCCAGCTCGGCTTCCTCGCGATGTTCTCGCCGGCGGAGGCCAAGGCCGCGCTCGCCGCCGCGCTCGCCGGCAAGCTACCGCGCGCGGCGCGGATGCGGCTCGCGGTCACGTACTTGCGCGCGGGCGCGGACCCCGTCGTTCGCTACGCGCTCAACGATGCGGTGATCCACCAGGGCGCGATGGCGCGGCTGATCGATGTCGAGGCGTTCTGCGATGGCCAGCTGATCGCGGCGTATCGCGCGGACGGCCTGATCATCGCCACGCCGACGGGCTCGACCGCCTACAACATGGCCGCGGGTGGACCGATCGTCGTGCCCGGCCAGGCGGCGATGACGATCACGCCGATCTGCGCGCACGCGCTGACCAACCGCCCGCTCGTGATCGGCGCGCGCTCGATCTTGAAGATGCAGCTCGCCGCCGACGCACGCGGCGTGATCCTCACGGTCGACGGGCAATGGGCCACCTCGTTCTTGCCGGGCGATACGGTCGAGATGACCGAGGCCTCGTCGCCGCTCGTGCTGTTTGCCTCGCAGCAGAGCTTCTTCGACGTGATGCGCGACAAGCTGCACTGGGGCGTTCGCGGCGACAAGTCGGGCGAACGCCCGACGCGTAGCAGCGCCGAAGGCGATGCGAAGGTAGACGATAAAGGGGCTCGCTAGTCATGTTGAAGCATCTGCGCGCGACCAACTTCGCGATCCTGTCCGACGTCGAGATCGAGCTCGGGCCCGGGATGAACGCGCTCACCGGCGAGACCGGCGCGGGCAAGTCTCTGATCGTCGAGGCCGTGAACCTGCTGCGCGGCGGGCGCGCGTCGGCGGACATCCCGCGGACCGGCGCCGACGAGGCCGTCGTCGAAGCCACCGTCGAGGTTCCCGAGGATCTGCGCGTCCGCGTCTCGAGCGTGCTCGACGGCGCGGGTCTGCCCAACGAGGGCGAAGAAGTCTTCATCCGCCGCGTGATCGCGCGCGGTGGCCGCGGCCGCTGCTACGTCAACGGCGCGCTGACCACCGCCGCGCGGCTGGGCGAGCTCGGCGCATTGCTCGTCGATCTATCGGGCCAGCACCAGCATCAGGGCCTGGTCGATCCGGCGCGCCACCTCGAGATCCTCGATCTGTTCGGCGGCTCGGTCGGCGAGGCCGCGGCGATGCAGGCCGCGTGGGACGAGCTCCGCATCAAGGACGAGGCCGTGCGCTCGCTCGGCGGTGATGCCCGCGAGCGCGACGCGCGGATCGATTACCTCCGGTTCCAGCTCGACGAGCTCGACGGCGCGAACCTCATCACCGGCGAGGACGCGTCGCTCGAGCTCGAGCGCGCGCGGCTCGCCTCGGTCGATCTGCTGCAGTCGGCCGCGCGCACCGCCGAGGAACGCCTCTACTCGGGCGACACGGCCGCGCGCGACCTCGTCGCCGCTGCAGCGCGCGAGATCGATCGCGGCCTCCGCGCCGATCCGAGCCTCGAGCCGATCGCGAAGCAGCTCCTCGAGATCGAGTCGCTGCTCGACGACGCAGCCGACCAGCTCCGCGCCTACGCCGACAAGCTCGAGGGCGACCCCGAGCGCCTCGCGTGGGTCGACGAGCGTATCGCGCTGATCCGCCGCCTCGTCCGCAAGCACGCCACCTCCGGAACGCGCGCCGCCACGCTCGACGAGGTGATCGCGAAAGCGATCGAGCTCCGCACCGAGCTCGCCACGCTCGCCAGCCACGACACCTCGCTCGCCGAGGCCCAGGCCGCGCGCGGTGTCGCCGAGGCCGCCGCGATCTCCGTCGCCGCCACGCTGACCAGGCTCCGCAGGTCCGCCGCCAAGAAGCTCGAGAA
>Ga0307509_10007855_pt1 | contig 13794 bp, 12 predicted proteins | sample 10_EM_MG_FD_202245 | JGI IMG/M metagenome (GOLD analysis project Ga0307509, IMG submission 202245) | Populus trichocarpa ectomycorrhiza microbial communities from riparian zone in the Pacific Northwest, United States - 10_EM | ecosystem: Host-associated > Plants > Roots > Unclassified | place...
GCGGTCTCCGGGTCGAGGAACCAGGCGCCGCCGTCCGAGCCCATCGGGTTGCGGGACATCGACTCGACGCCGCCGGCCAGGATCAGGTGCTCCCAGCCGCCGCGGATGCGGGCCGCGGCCTGGTTGACCGCTTCGAGGCCGGAGCCGCAGAAGCGGTTGAGCTGCACCCCGGCCGTGGTCTCCGGCAGGCCGGCCAGCAGCGCGGCGGCGCGCGGCAGGTCGCCGCCCTGCTCGCCGATCGGGGTGACGATGCCGAGCACCAGGTCGTCGATGGCGGCCGGGTCGAGCCCCGGGTTGCGCTCGCGCAGCGCGCCGATCAGGCCGGTGACCAGCGAGATCGGCTTGACCCCGTGCAGCGAGCCATTGGCTTTGCCCCTACCTCTGGGGGTGCGGACCGCGTCGTACACGAAAGCTTCAGAGGACACGGGCGATCAGCTCCTTCATGATCTCGTTCGTGCCGCCGTAGATCTTCTGCACCCGGGCGTCCGCGTACATCCGGGCGATCGGGTACTCGGTGGTGTAGCCGTACCCGCCGAAGATCTGCAGGCACTTGTCCACCACCTCGCACTGTCCCTCGGTGAGCCACAGCTTGGCCATGGCCGCCGTCGGCACGTCCAGCTCACCACGGCGGTGCCGGGCGATGCAGTCGTCGAGGAAGATCCGCGAGGCCCGGGTACGGGTGGCGCACTCGGCGAGGACCATCCGGGTGTTCTGGTGCCGGATCAGCGGCTTGCCGAAGGCGGTGCGCTCCTTCGCGTACGCCACCGCCAGCTCGACCGCCCGCTGCATGGCGGCGACCGCGCTCACGCCGATCACCAGGCGCTCCTGCGGGAGCTGCGCCATCATCTGGAAGAACCCGGCGCCCTCGCCACCCAACAGGCTGCCTTTGCTCACCCGGAACTCGTCGAAGAACAGCTCGGCGGTGTCGTTTGCGTGCAGGCCGATCTTCTCGAGCAGCCGGCCGCGCTTGAATCCGGGCGTGTCGTCGCCGACCTCGCACACCAGCAGGCTGATCCCGGCCGCGCCCTGGCTCGTGTCGGTCTTTACCGCCAGGATGACCAGATCCGCCAGGGCGCCGTTGGTGATGAAGGTCTTGGAGCCGGTGACGAGGTAGTCGTCGCCGTCGGGGGTGGCCTTCGTCCGGATCGCCTGCAGGTCGGAGCCGCCGCCCGGCTCGGTCATCGCGATCGCGCCGACCAGGTCGCCGCCGCAGAGGCCGGGCAGCCAGCGCTTCTTCTGCTCCTCGGTGCCGTAGTGGCGCAGGTAGCCGGTGACGATGCCGCTGTGCACGGCCAGGCCGAGGCTGCCCTCGCCGCACATGGTCTGCTCGTGCAGCAGGACCGCCTCGTGGGTGAAGTCGCCGCCCCCGCCGCCGTACTCCTCGGGGACGCTCAGGCCGAGCAGGCCGAGCTCGCCGGCCCGGCGGTAGTGCTCGCGGTCGGGGTGACCGAGCCGCTCGAGCCGCTCGGCGTGCGGCAGCACCTGTTCGGTGAAGAAGGCACGAGCCAGCGCGGCGAGGTCGTCGTGCTCGGGCTTCAGCCATGGCGGGGCGTACCCGTCCAGTCCGGGGGTGGGCATGCACGTACTCTCCCGGGATTGTTGGCAGTGTGTCAACAAGCCGGTCCCGGTAAGGTCCACCAGGTGAGTGTGGATACCGGTCAGCGCCGCCGCCTCGAGCCGGACGCCCGGCGCGAGCAGATCCTGTCGGTGGCGGTCCGCCTGTTCGGCGAGCGCGGCTACGCGGCCGTCTCGACCGGCGACGTGGCGAGCGGCGCGGGCGTCGCGCGCGGCCTGGTCAACCACTACTTCGGCACCAAGAAGGAGCTGTACCTCGAGGTCATCCGGGTGATGCTGACCGTGCCCGAGGCGACACTGACCCAGCTGCCGCCGGCCGACGACCTGCCCACCCGGGCCGACGCGATCGTGTCCTGGTTCCTCGACGTGGTCTCCCGGCACAGCACCTCGTGGCTGGGCGCGATCACCGCGGGCGGGATGGCCGGCGACGCCGAGGTGGACCGGGCCATCGCCGAGGCCATCGACGTGGCCGCCGACCGGGTGCTGATCGCGGTCGGCCTGCCCGGGGGAGGCGGCGCCCGGCACGCGATGGCCCGCTCCTACGTGGGCCTGGCGACCTCCACCGCCCGGGAGTGGCTGCAGCGCGGCGAGCTCACCCGGGCCCAGGTGCACAAGCTGCTCACCGCCACCCTGCTGACGATGGTGGACCAGGTGTTCCCCGACGCGTGACCGTTCGGGTGAAGGTGTCCGGCTGGCATGCTCGCGACGATGGGTATCTGGGCACCGCGCGCGGCCACCTCACCGGTGACCGCACGTTCACGCCAGACCCTGGAGGCGGACATGAGCGCCACCGACCAATCCACGCACAGCCAGCACGCCCTGGTACTCACCGGCGACCCGGACAGCATCAAGGGCGTCGGCCATCTCAACGACATCCTGCAACGCCGCGGCCTGACCAGCCGCCTTGCCGAGGAGTTCCGCCCGGCGGGTTCGTCGGCGGTGGTCGTGCCGGTCGTCGGCGGGGACGCCGGCGCCGTCGTACAGGCGCTGCGCGAGGAGGGCAGGCGCGACTGCCACCTGGTTCCGACCTACCTCGACGGCACGTTCCTCTTTTTCAGCCGGGGTGTCGGCCACGGACTCAGCTTCAGCACGTTCACGCCGGACCCGGAAGGAAATGTGCCGTCGCGCGACTGGCCGCCGGTGCCGGAGGAGCAGCGCCGACCCGTGGTGGCCCTGCTCGACAGCGGTGTCCGGGACCATGACTGGCTGCCGGACACGCCGAAGGACGACCCGTTCCTGATCGACGCCGGGTCGGACGCGGTCGACCCGTGGAAGCCCGACCTCACCGGCGGCGACGCGGAGGCACACATCCAGGTCACGCAGACCCGGGCCGGGCACGGCACCTTCATCGCCGGCATCATCCGGCAGGCCGCACCGAAGGCCCGGGTGCTGTCGGTCCGGGTGATGAACGACCTGGGCCAGGTTCAGGAGAGCACGGTGCGCGACGCTCTGCAGTGGCTGCTCGGCTATCTCCGTCGCGACCACCCGGTCGACGTGCTCTGCATGGCGTTCGGCCGCAAGCCCGGCGACGACTCCGACGAGCCGCTGCGCCTCGACATCGAGCGGTTGCTCCAGGACCTCGCCGACCAGGGTGTGCAGGCCGTCGCCTCGGCCGGCAACAACCATCAGGCCGAGGAGATCTTTCCGGCGTCATCGCCCGCGGTGATCGGGGTCGGCGCGGGATTCGGCGGCTACCACACCGAGTTCAGCAACTTCGGCTCGTGGGTGAAAAGGTACCGGGACGGCGTGAACGTGGAGAGCATCCTGCCCGGCGGCGGCTGGGCCCGCTGGAGCGGCACCTCGTTCGCCGCGGCGAACTTCGCGGCCGACCTGGCGAGTCGCAATGTCCCCCGCTGACGCCGTAGACGCCGACGCCCACCTCGGCGAGCTGCTCGAACGGGCTCGCGACGGCGACCGGGAGTCGCTGCGCGAGCTGGTCCGGGTGCTCAACCCGGTGCTCTGGCGGGTCGCGCGGGGGCAGGGGCTCGCCGCCGAGGACGCGGCGGATGTGGTCCAGACGGCGTGGCTGGAGCTGTTGCGCCGGCTGCACGAGATCCGTACGCCCCGCGCGATCACCGCCTGGCTGATCACCACGACCCGGCGGGAGGCGTGGCACCGGCAGCAGCGCGCCCGGCGCGACGTGCCCGACGGCGGCGCCGCGGTGGAGACGGCGGTGGACCCGGGGCCCGGCCCGGGCGAGCGGCTGATCGCCGACGAACGCGACCGCGTGCTCTGGACCCACTTCGACCGGCTCTCCGAACGCTGCCGCGACCTGCTGCGCATCGTCGCCCAGGTGGAACGGCCGGACTACGCGGTGATCGCCGCCGCGTTCGGCCTGCCGCACGGCAGCATCGGGCCCACCCGCTCGCGGTGCCTGGCCAAGCTGCGCGCGATGCTGCTCGCCGACCCGGTCTGGGGCGCGTCATGACCGGCGACCTGGACGACACCGACCGGGACATCCTCGCCCGGATCGCCCGGGACGACCCGCCCCCGCCCGACCTCGACGAGCGGGTGCTGTTCGCCCTGGCGCTCGCCGACCTGGAGGCCGAGGTGGCCCGGCTGGCCGCGGCCACCCCCGCCCTGGCCCGGGCCGGTGAGCAGGCGCACACGGTCACCTTCGACGCCGCCAGCCGCACCGTGATGATCACCGTGGTGGAGCGCGCCGACAACCTGGTGCGGGTGGACGGCTGGCTCGCGCCGGCCGCCGCCCTCGTGGTCGAGCTGCGGCTGCCCGAGCCGGCCGAGCCGCGGGTGGTCACCGCCGACGACACCGGGCGCTTCGTCTTCGACGAGGTCCCGCACGGCCTCGCCCAGCTGCTGATCCATCCGCCCACGACCGGAACACCCAAGGTGGTGACGCCATCGCTCCAGCTCTGACCCCGCCTGTCCTGGCCGGCCGGGCCGCGGAGCTCTACGCCGCCGGACTCGCGGCCAGCGAGGACGGGCGCCCCGCGCTCGCCGTACGGCGGATGCGGGCGGCTCTGCGCCTGGCCGCCGGCGCCGAACCGGCGGCGCGCGGCCGGGTGCTGGTCAGCCTCGCCTGGGTCGAATCCGAACGCGGCAACGTGGCGCTCGGCTTCCGGCTGCTCGACGAGGCCGAGCCGCTCCTGACGCCCGGCGGGCGGGCGGTCCTGCACGCCCAGCGGGGCCTGATGCTGTGGCGGAAGGGGCGCAACGAGCAGGCGCTGACCGAGTTCGACCGGGCGGTGGCCGGGCTCAGCGAACGCGACGCGCCCCTCGACCTGGTCAAGGCCCTCAACAACCGCAGCATCATCAGCTTCGAGGGCGGCCGGGCCGGCCCGTCCCGGGAAGACCTGTACCGGAGCCTGCGGATCGCGACCCGGCACGACTTCACGATGATGACCGCGGTGATCCAGGTGAACCTCGGGTGCGTCGACGTGGCCGCCGGCGACCTGCCGGCGGCCCTCGGCTTCTTCGCCACCGCCCGCCCGGCCTACGAGGCCGTCTGCCCGGGCCGGCTGCCGAACCTGGCCATGGAACGGGCCCGCGCGCTCATCGCCGCCGGCCTGTTCGGCGAGGCCGACCGGGAGCTCGCGGCGGCGGTGGCGGCGTCGTCCGCGCAGAGCCAGGACCACATCCGGACCGAGGCGCTGCAGACGCGGGCCGAGGCCGCGCTGCTCGCCGGCCGGCCGGCCGCCGCGGCCGCCTGGGCCGCGGGGGCACGGGCCGGCTTCCTGCGCCGCGGCAACCGGCGCCGGGCCGCCCTGGCCGCGTTGCTCAGCCTCCGCGCCACACTGCCGTCCTCCTCCTCGTCCCCGATCTCTGCACCGTCGACGGAGGCGCCGGACGGACTGGCGCGGCGGTGCCGCAGGCTGGCGGGCCGGTTGCGGCGCTTCGGGATGGACGAGGACGCCCGGGTGGCCCTGCTGGTGGCGGCCCGCGCCCTCGCCGCGTCACGGCCGGCGACGGCCCGGCGGCTGCTGGCCGAGGCGGGCCCGCCCGGCCGTCTCGACCGGCTCGACACCCGGCTGGTGTGGCGGCTCGCCCGCGCCGATCTGGCCGGGCGGCGGGCGGTGGCGTCGCGCGAGCTCGCCGCCGGGATGGAGACGCTGCACCGGTATCGCGGCCGGTTCGGCTGCCTCGACCTGCAGACCGGGGCGTCGGCGCACGGCCGGGACCTGGCCCGGGCCGGGCTGGCCGGGGCGGTCGCCTCGGGACGGCCCGCCGACATCTTCCGGTGGGCCGAGCGGGGGCGGGCGCAGGCGCTGCGGCTGCCGCCGGTGCGGCCCCCGGACGATCCGGCGACCGCGTCGGCGCTGGAGGAGCTGCGGCAGACCCGGCAGGCGCTGCGGGCCGCCGAGGTGGCCGGCACGCCGGTGGCGGCGCTGCGCGGGCGGGCCGATGCGCTGCAACGCCGGATCCGGGAGAGCTCCTGGCAGGTGCGCGGCACGGCCGGCGGTTCCCGGGTGGCCACGCTGGCGGCGGTGCGGGCGCGGCTCGGCGGGGCGGTGCTTGTGTCGTACGTGAGCGACGGCGTGACCCTGCACGCGCTGGTGGCCGACGACCGGGCCGTGGAGCTGCGGACCCTCGGGTCCCTGGCGGCCACCGAGGAGGCGATCCTGCGGCTGCGCGCCGACCTGGACACCGGGGCGGGACGGGCGATGCCGGCCCGGCTGGCGGAGGCGGTGGCGGCGGCCACCCGGCGGGACGCTCGAAAGCTCCAGGACGCGGTGCTGACGCCGCTGCTCGGGCGGATCGGCGACCGGCCGCTGGTGGTGGTCCCGACCGGGCTGCTGATGACCGCGCCGTGGGGGATGCTGCCGGCCTGCGCGGGACGGCCGGTGACGGTGGCGCCGTCGGCGACGTCGTGGCTCTCCTCGGCGCGGACCGTGGCGGGGCCGTCGGTGCTGGTGGCCGGGCCCGGACTGCACCACCGGGACGCGGAGATCGCCGAGATATCGGCTTTCCGCCTCGGCTGTGTGGTGCTGTCCGGTTCCGCGGCCACGCCGGCCGCCACCCTGAGAAGGCTCGACGGGGCGGGGGTGGCGCACCTGGCGGCGCACGGGCGGCACGAGGCGGAGAACCCGCTGTTCTCGGCGCTCGACCTGTACGGCGGGCCGCTGCTCGGCTACGACCTGCCCCGGCTCGAACGGCCGCCGGGCGTCGTGGTGCTGGCCAGCTGCGAGCTGGGACTGACCGAGGTGCGGCCGGGCGACGAGTCGTTCGGGATGGCGTCGGCGCTGCTCGCGGCCGGGACCAGCACGGTGATCGCGAGCGTGGGCCGGGTCGCCGACGCCCCCGCCACCGGCGTCATGGTCGGGCTGCACCGGGCGCTGGTCGCCGGGGCGCCGCCGGCCGCGGCCCTCGCGGGAGTCGCGGCCGGCACCGGATTCGTCTGCCTCGGAGCTTAAGGCAGGCCTTAAGACACGTGCTCGACGTGCGCCTCCGGGCCCGGGAAGATCAGTCCGGCGTGGCCGTCGTCGAGCCAGCGGACCTCGTACGGCGGCGTGCCGTCCGGGTGCCGCAGCGCGGTGACGACGCCGACCCGGGTGGCGTCGCCGACGTGCACTCCCTTGATCACGATCCGGTCGCCTACCTGAGCGTTCATGGTCACCTCCGGCGTAGGAACGGGCTACCCCTGGCAGCATGCGCCCGGCCCGTGCGCCCGGTCCAGCGAATCGGCTCGGTACCGTAGCGGCCATGCCGCTGCTGTCCGCCCTCGTCACCGGTGATGATCTCTCGTCCGCGCTGGTCGCGCCCGAGGGGACGTTCTCGCGGCACGACCTGCTGGGGTGGGCGGCGTCGATCGCCGGCGATCTCGCGGGGGCGCCGATGGTGGCCGTCGACGCTGCGCCCGGCGCGGCCACGATCGCGGCGGTCGCCGGGGCGCTGCTGGCCGGCGTGCCGATCGTGCCGGTCCCGCCGGACGCGGGGCGGCTCGAACGGGAGCACGTGCTCACCGACTCGGGCGCGGCGCTGCTGCTCTCCGACGACCCGGCCGCCACCGGGCTGCCGGTCGTGCCGATCTCGCGGGCGCGGCGGTCCGGCGCGGTCCCCGCCGAGCCGGCCGGGGACGCGCCCGCGCTCGTGCTCTACACCAGCGGCACCACGGGCGCGCCGAAGGGTGTGGTGATCTCGCGGGCGGCGATCGCGGCCGACCTCGACGCGCTCGCCGGCGCCTGGCAGTGGACGCCGGACGACACGCTGGTCCACGGTCTGCCGCTGTATCACGTACACGGTCTGGTGTTGGGGGCTCTGGGGCCGCTGCGGCTGGGCGGGCGGCTCACCCACACCGGGCGGCCGACCCCCGAGGCGTACGCGGAGAACGCCGGCACCATGTATTTCGGCGTCCCCACCGTCTGGTCCCGGGTCGCGGCCCGGCCGGCCGCCGCGCGCCGCCTCGCCGCCGCCCGCCTGCTGGTCTCCGGCAGCGCGCCGCTGCCCGCGCCGGTCTTCCACGACCTGCGCGAGCTCACCGGGCAGGCGCCGGTGGAGCGGTACGGGATGACCGAAACCCTGATCACGATCAGCGCCCGCTCGGCCGGCGAGCGCCGGGCCGGCCAGGTCGGCCTGCCGCTGGCCGGGATCGCGAGCCGGATCGTCGACGAGTCCGGCGCCCCGCTGCCGGCCGACGGCGCCACCATCGGGCACCTGCAGATCCAGGGGCCGACGCTGTTCGACGGCTACCTGCGCGGCGGCGCCGCCGAGCCGTGGGGCGAGGGCTGGTACCCGACCGGGGACGTGGCCACGATCGGGCCGGACGGCTGGCACCGGATCGTCGGCCGAGCCTCCACCGACCTGATCAAGACCGGCGGGTACCGGGTCGGCGCCGGCGAGGTGGAGGACGCGCTGCTGCTGCATCCGGCGGTGCACGAGGCGGCCGTGCTCGGGCTGCCCGACGCCGACCTGGGCGAGCGGATCACCGCGTTCGTGGTGGCCGATCCGGTCGGCGAGGCCGAGCTGATCGCCTTCGTGGCCGAGCGCCTGGCCGCACACAAACGCCCGCGAGCCGTACGCCTGGTGGAAGCTCTTCCGCGCAACGCCATGGGCAAGATCCAGAAATCGCGCCTCCGCGACGCTTGACCTTCACCCATGGGGAAGGCCCAGCGTAGGGCGTGCCGGTCGGCCGACCGGCACGAGGAGGAGGCATCGTGGAGCTGCTGACCATCGGCGCGTTCGCGCGGGCGGCCCGGCTGACCCCGAAGGCGCTGCGCCTGTACGACTCGGTGGGGCTGCTGCCGCCGGCCGCGGTCGACCCCGAGACGGGGTACCGGCTCTACGATCCCGCCCAGGTCGCCGACGCCCGCCTGATCGCTTCGCTGCGGCGGGTCGAGATGCCGCTGGCCGAGATCCGCACGGTTCTCTCGCTGCCCGCTTCCGCGGCGGCCGAGGCCGTGGACGCCTTCTGGCGGCGGGTGGCGGCCGACACCGCGACCCGCGGCCGGCAGGTCGCCCTCCTCGTCGGGCAACTGTCCAGAAGGGACGCCACCATGTCCGACACCTTGACCGTCCGCTACGCCGCGCGCACCGACGCCGGCGCCGGCCGGGACACCAGCGAGGACACGGCGTACGCCGGAGACCGCCTGCTCGCGGTCGCCGACGGGATGCGCGGCCCGGCCGGGGCCGCCGCGAGCGCCGCCGCGATCGAGGCGCTGAAACGCCTGGAGCCGACCGCCGAGTCCGCGGCCGAGTTGCTGGCCGAGCTGGCGGCGACCCTCGACGAGGTCGACCGCTCGCTGCGCGGGACCGGCAGCGACCCGTGCACCACGCTGACCGCGCTGCTGCGCCGCGGCTCGCAGCTCGCGCTGGTGCACATCGGCGACACCCGCGCCTATCTGCTGCGCGGCGGCGAACTCTCGCTGCTGACCCAGGACCACACGTGGGTACGCGACCAGGTCGACCACGGCAAGCTCATCCCGTCCGAGGCGGCGGCGCACCCGCGGCGGGCGCTGCTGACCCGGGCGCTGGGGGCCGGGCCGCAGCCGGTCGAGGCCGATCTGGCGCTGCGCACGGCCCTGCCGGGGGACCGCTATCTGCTCTGCTCGGACGGCCTGTCGGCGGTGGTGGATCGCGGGTCGCTGCGGCAGGCCCTGGGAGCGGACGACCCGGAATCGGCGGCGCGGCGGCTGATCGAGCTGGCGTACGAGGCCGGCGCGCCGGACAACATCGCCTGCGTGGTCGCCGACTTTGCCACCCGCCATGGTGCGTGAGGTCGAGGTGCTGACCGTGATGCGCCGGTGGCGGGACGGAGGCGTGGGGGAATCGCCGGCCGGGTCGGTCCCGCAGATCATGTGAAGGTTGCGTTTTGGACCACCACTTGACGACCGACCGGCTGGGAAATCCGGAACTCAGGAGCGGGTGACCGCGATCAGGCCGTCGGCGAAGGTGCGGCGCCAGTTCACGTAGTCGTGGCCGCCGACGAACTCGGCGTACGTGACGTCGTAACCGTGCCCGGTCAGGGCGTCGCGCATGCCGCGGACCACGGTCAGCTGGTTCGGCGCGCCGCCCGGGCCGGCGATCGTCTCGTTGACCCCGACGTCCAGGTAGAAGCGGAGGTCCACGCGTGGGTACTTGGCCACCTGCCGGGTCAGCCACTGCGGCTCGCCGTCGGCGGGGTTCGGCCACCAGAAGCTTCCGGACTGGGCGATCACGCCGCCGAACAGGTCGTGCGCGCACATTCCCACGTACGCCGCGGCCAGGCCGCCCAGCGACGCTCCGGCGATGATGTTTCCGCGGCGGTCCAGCCCGGCGCCGAGCGTCGCCCGCGCCCACGGCATCAGCTCGTGCTCGACGAAGGTGTGTATCGGCGGCGTCGGCGCGAGATCGAGCGATCGCGTCTTGTCCAGACTGCTCACGAAGAGCGCCACCGTCGGCGGGATGGCGCCCGAAGCGATCAGGTTGTCGAGAACGGTGGGGATGCGCAGGATCTTCCGGGCCAGGTAGCCGTCGAAGACCACCAGGACCGGCAGGTCTTGAGCGGGTGTGCCGGCCGGGCGGTAGACGGCGACCGTGCGCGGCGATCCCCAGGCGGCGCCGGGCAGCACGGCCTCGGTCAGCGAGCCGGCCGGCACCCCGGGGCGCTGCGTGCTCCACGGCTCCGGCGGCGCGTCCGGCAACTCGAGGACCGAGAAGTACGTGTGGTAGTCGTCCGGGTCGTCCGGGTCGGCCGGGAAGTGCAGCACGGTGGGGTTGCCCAGGTCGATGTGGGTGGGTCCGGCGCCGCTGGCGTCCCGGGGCGCGCGCACGGCGTCGTCGTGCGCGACGCAGTAGATCGTCCGCAGCGCGGCCGGCAGCCGGGCGGTGACGTGCCACAGGTCGGTGCCGGGCGCGCGCTCGAGCGGCAGGTCCAGTCCCCACCACACGCGCGTCGATGACGCCTGGCCGCGCCAGAGGAAGCTCACCAGCACCGACTCGTCGTCCCACGGCTCGACGAGCGGCCCGGACACGCCCGCCCAGAAGTCCGACAGGGCGGCGGGGGTGAGCGCCGACAGAAGCCGGCTGATGCGTGGACTGTGCAAGGCGTCGGCTCCCACGTTCCGTTGCCCCAACGGTGCGTTCCGCCACCGAGCGTTCCAACCCGCTCACCACGTGTCAAGCGATCACGGTCGATATCAGAAACCCTTAACTTGCGTACGCATGCAGCCCGCTCAACAGCGCCGCGAGTCCGGCCTTGGCATCCGCGAAGAGCATGGCGGTGCGCGGATCGGTGTAGAGCTCGTTGTCGATGCCGGCGTAGCCGTGCCCGAGCGAGCGTTTGAGCACGATCACCGATCGGGCCTTGTCGACGTCGAGGATCGGCATGCCGGAGACCGGGTTGCCGGGGCGCCGGGCGGCCGGGTTGGTCACGTCGTTGGCGCCGACCACGAGCACCACGTCGGTGCGGGCGAACTCCGGGTTGCTCTCCTCCAGGTCGCGCAGCTGCGGATAGGGCGCATTGGCCTCGGCGAGCAGCACGTTCATGTGCCCGGGCATGCGGCCGGCGACCGGGTGGATGGCGTAGGTGACCTCGACGCCCCGCTGAGCGAGCGCCTCGGCCAGGGCGACGGCCTCGTGCTGCGCCTGGGCGGCGGCCAGTCCGTAGCCGGGGACGATCACCACCTTTCCCGCGTACGCGAGTTGGATGGCCGCGTCGTCGGCGGTGATCTCGCGTACCGGCGCGGACGTTGTCCCCGCGCTCACCGTGACGGCGTCGCCGGTGCCGTAACCACCGGCGATGATCGCGATGATCGGCCGGTTCATGGCGTCGGCCATGAGTTTGGTGAGGATGGCGCCGGCCGCGCCGACCAGCCCGCCGGCGATGATCAGCGGGGTGCTCTCCAGGACGAAGCCGGCCATCGCGACGGCGGTGCCGGTGCAGGCGTTGAGCAGCGAGATGACCACCGGCATGTCGGCCCCGCCGATCGGCAGGGTGAGCAGCACGCCCGCGGCGAGGGCGGCCACCGCGACGCCGGCGAGCAGGATCGGCGGCGCGTCGGAAGCGGCCACGAACCAGACCCCGAGAGCGATCGCGAGCACCGCGAGCCCGGCCGAGATCTGCCGTCCGAAGGGGACGGTCAGCGGCCGGCCGGGGATGCGCCCGGCGAGCTTGCCCGAGGCGACCAGCGAGCCGGTGAAGGTGAGCGCGCCGATCGCCACATCGAGCACCCCGGTCACCGCGGCCTGGGTCGACGCCGCCCGGTCGCCGAGCGCGATCAGCGCCGCCGCGCCGCCGCCGACCGCGTTGAACAGGCTCACCAGTTGCGGCATCGCGGTCATCTTGACCCGCCGGGCCGCGATCAGCCCGGCCGTGCCCCCGGCGAACGCGCCGATGGCGAGCGCGACGACCGCGCCGGCCGAAACCGATCGGTTGTGCCCGAGAACGATCGCGGTGGTCAGGATCGCCACCGCCATGCCGGCCGCCGAGATCCGGTTGCCCTGCCGGGCGGTCGCCGGCGCGTTCATCTGATGCAAACCGATCACAAAGCACACCGCGCAGGCGAGGTAGACCAGGTGGACGACGGTGTCGAAGCCGCTCATGACCGGCTCCGGAACATCGTGAGCATCCGATCGGTGACGACGTAACCGCCGGTCACGTTCATCGCCGCGCAGAACGCCGCGACCGCGAGCAGGACGTAGCCGCCGATCCCGCTCACCGACGCGGCCAGCAGCATCACGCCGACGATCACCACGCCGTGGATCGCGTTGGCGCCGGACATCAGCGGCGTGTGCAGGGTGGCCGGCACCTTGCTGATCACCTCGAAGCCGACCAGCAGCGCGAGGGTGAACACGGTCAGATCGGCCAGCAACAACGGGCTCATGAATGGATCTCCTTGCTGTCCTCGAGGAGCGCCCGGACCCGCGGCTGCACGACCCGGCCGCCGTGGCTGACGACCACCGCTCGCTGGATCTCGTCGTCGAGGTCGAGCACGACCTCGCCGCCGGGCATCAGCAGGGCGAGCAGGGCAAGCACATTTCTGGCGTACGCCGTGGAGGCCGCCGCCGGGACCGTGGACGCCAGGCCGGCCGCCCCGATCAGGGTCACGCCCTGGTCGGTGACCGTCCGGGTGTCCGGGACCGAGCCCTCGACGTTCCCGCCGAACCCGGTCGCGGCCAGGTCGATCACGACCGATCCCGGCCGCATCCCGGCGAGCGCGTCCGCGGTGACCAGCACCGGCGGCGGCCCGCCCGGCACCTGCGCCGTGGTGATCACGACGTCGAACCGTGGCACCGCCCCGGCCAGGCCGCGCAGCTGGGCGCCGGCCTCGTCGTCGGTGAGCTCCCGCGCGTACCCGCCGTCGGCCTCGGCGCTCGGCGTGCTCAACTCCAGCACCGCGGCGCCGGTCGAGGCGAGATCGGCCCGCGCCGCCTCGCGCACGTCGTAGCCGGTGACCTGGGCGCCGAGCCGGCGCGCGGTGGCGATCGCCTGCAGTCCGGCGACGCCGGCGCCGAGCACCAGGACCTGGGCCGGGCGGGTGGTGCCGGCCGCGGTCATCAGCATCGGGAAGAAGCCGGGGTACGCCTCGGCGGCCAGCAGCGCGGCCTTGTAGCCGGCCACGTTCGCCTGCGAGGTGAGCGCGTCCATCGCCTGCGCCCGGCTCAGCGTGCGGGGCAGCAGGTCGAGACTCACCGCGGTCACCCCGGCGGTGGCCAGGCGCTGGGCCAGACCGGGATCGCCGAGCGGGCCGAGCAGGCCGACCAGCAGCTGGCCGGGCCGGGCGGAAGCGATGTCCTCCGGCGGATGGAGGCACACCAGGATGTCGCTCTCGGCGTACACCCGAG
>Ga0307509_10007856_pt1 | contig 13793 bp, 12 predicted proteins | sample 10_EM_MG_FD_202245 | JGI IMG/M metagenome (GOLD analysis project Ga0307509, IMG submission 202245) | Populus trichocarpa ectomycorrhiza microbial communities from riparian zone in the Pacific Northwest, United States - 10_EM | ecosystem: Host-associated > Plants > Roots > Unclassified | place...
GCGCGCACTCCACGTGACGGCAAGCGCTCGCAGCAGCGCCGCATATTCGTGCTGGACACGAACGTGCTCATGCACGATCCGTCGGCCATCTTCCGTTTCGAGGAGCACGACGTCTTCATCCCGATGATCGTGCTGGAGGAACTGGACGCCGGCAAAAAAGGCCTGTCCGAAGCGGCCCGCAACGCGCGCCAGACCAGCCGCTTCCTCGACGAACTGATGGCGAACGCGACGAAGGCGCAGATCGACAAAGGCATCGAGCTGCCGAGCGCCAAGTACGCGGGCGGCGCCAAGAAGCCGACGACCGGACGGCTGTTCTTCCAGACCAAGGTACTCAACGGCGGCCTGCCCGACACGCTGCCAGGCAACGGCGCGGATAACGCGATTCTCGGGCATACGCTCGCGCTGCAGCGCGAGTTCGCCGCCGCGCGCGTGACGCTGGTGTCCAAGGACATCAACCTGCGCATCAAGGCGTCGATCATCGGCGTGCAGGCCGAAGACTACTACAGCGACAAGACCATCGAAGATGCGGACCTGCTCTACACCGGCATGCTGGAGCTGCCCGCAAATTTCTGGGACAAGCACGGCAAGAACATGCATTCCTGGCAGGAGCACGCGCGCACGTTCTACCGCGTGCAGGGGCCGATGGTGCGCGAGTGGCACGCCAACCAGTTCCTGTTCCAGAAGGACTCCAACGGCGTCGAAGGCATGGTGCGCAAGATCGACGACAGCGGCGCCGTCCTCGAACTCATCGGCGATTATCGCAGCGACCGCCACGCCGTGTGGGGCATCACCGCGCGCAATCGCGAACAGAATTTTGCGCTGAACATGCTGCTCGATCCGGAGATCGACTTCGTGACGATTCTCGGCCCCGCGGGCACCGGCAAGACGCTGTTGACGCTGGCGGCGGGGCTGCAGCAGACGCTGGAGAGCAATCGCTACAGCGAAATCATCATGACGCGCGTCACCATTCCGCTGGGCGAGGACATCGGCTTCCTGCCGGGCACGGAAGAGGAAAAGATGGAGCCGTGGATGGGCGCGCTGATGGATAACCTCGAAGTGCTGACGCAGAGCCAGGAGGGCGGCAATTGGGGCCGCGCCGCGACGAACGATCTGCTGCGCAACCGCATCAAGATCCGCTCGCTGAATTTCATGCGCGGGCGCACGTTCCTGAACCGCTTCCTGATCCTGGACGAGGCGCAGAACCTGACGCCGAAGCAGATGAAGGCGCTGGTGACGCGCGCCGGTCCGGGCACGAAGCTGGTTTGCCTCGGCAACATCGCGCAGATCGACACGCCGTATCTCACCGAGACGACATCCGGGCTGACCTACGTCGTCAACCGCTTCCGCGACTGGGCGCATTCGGGCCATGTCACGCTGATGCGCGGCGAGCGCTCGCGGCTGGCGGATTACGCTTCGGAAATTCTTTGAGCCATGAGGATTACCACGAGCGTCGCCATGAGGATCGCCGTGCGGATTGCCGTGCGGATTGATTGGGAGCGCCGATGACCCAGCGCAAGACCACCTCCAAGAGCGCCACGGCCAAGACCGCCACGACGCTGCTGGGCGCCTCGGTCGCCTTGCCGGCCGCACCGGCGGCGGCGGTGCTGGAGCGCGTGCCGAACCCGCATCCGTCAAAAACCTACCTGGCGCGGTTCACGGCGCCCGAGTTCACCTCGCTGTGCCCGGTGACGGGTCAGCCCGACTTCGCGCACATCGTGATCGACTACGTGCCGCGCAAGTGGCTGGTGGAGAGCAAGTCCCTGAAGCTCTACCTGGGCTCCTTCCGCAACCACGGCGCGTTTCACGAGGACTGCACCATTGCCATCGCCGACCGGCTGGTGCGGCTCGTGTCGCCCCGCTGGCTGCGTATAGGCGGTTACTGGTATCCGCGCGGGGGCATGCCCATCGATGTGTTCTGGCAGACCGGCCGGCCGCCGGCGGACTTGTGGATTCCCGACCAGGGCGTCGCGCCGTACAAGGGCCGTGGCTGAGTTCTGCTATAGTGCGCGCCTCTTTTCGGGCGCATTCCGCCTGAGAATCGAACCGCCCCTCAAGAGCGTCCGGGTCATGTTCAGCGTTGGCCCGGTCCGGCAGGCTTTGCTCAATGGCGGCTCGCGTCGGTTTCTCCGCGACGATTAGCCGCCAACCCCGCCAGGCCCGGAAGGGAGCAACGGTAACGGTGATATCGGGCGCCGGAGAAGCGCCGGCGCGGGCCGTCTCCATCCGCACCCCAGCGGCCGTGCCAGTAGCGGTGATAGACGCTAGCGACGCCCGCCTCGTGTAAAGTTCGCCTCTCCCGAAACCGCCGGATACCTCAAGTCTCCATGTCCTATCTTGCCCTGGCGCGCAAATGGCGGCCCCGCAACTTCGGCGAACTCGCAGGCCAGGAGCACGTCATGCGCGCGCTCACCAACGCGCTCGTCTCAGGCCGCGTGCACCACGCGTTCCTGTTCACCGGCACTCGCGGGGTCGGCAAGACCACGATCGCGCGCATCCTCGCGAAGTCGCTGAATTGCGAAACCGGCGTGACGCCGACGCCGTGCGGGGTGTGCTCGGCCTGCCGCGAGATCGATGAAGGCCGGTTCGTCGACCTGATCGAAGTCGACGCCGCCTCGCGCACCAAGGTCGACGACACGCGCGAGCTGCTCGACAACGTGCAGTACGCGCCCGCGCGCGGCCGCTACAAGGTTTATCTGATCGACGAAGTACACATGCTCTCGACGCACTCGTTCAACGCGCTGCTGAAGACGCTGGAAGAGCCGCCGCCGCACGTGAAATTCCTGCTGGCGACGACGGACCCGCAGAAGCTGCCGGCCACCGTGCTGTCGCGCTGCCTGCAATTCAATCTGAAACGCTTTCCGCCGGCGCTGATTTTCAAGCGCCTGGGCGAGATCGCGCAGGCCGAGTCCATCGATTTCGAACCCGATGCGCTGCGGCTGCTCGCGCGCTCGGCGGAAGGCAGCATGCGCGACGCGTTGAGCCTGCTCGACCAGGTGATCGCGTTCGGCGGCAGCCGGGTGACGACTGCGGACACGCGCACGATGCTCGGCACGATCGATCGCGCGCAGGTATTCACCGTGCTGGATGCGATCGCCGCGCGTGACGCGCGGCAGGTGCTGGCGTGCGTCGATCAGCTTGACGAACGCGCGCCCGACTATCGCGAAGTATTGGCCGAGCTGGCAGCCGTGTTGCAGAAGATCGCGCTGCTGCAAGCCGTCGCCGACCTGCAGCTCGACGAAGCGGAAGATATCGAAGCCTACAAGCGTCTTGCCGCAGTGTTGACGCCCGAAGACACGCAGCTCTTCTACCAGATCACCATCATCGGCCGTCGCGACCTGGAGCTTGCTCCCGATACGCGCGCGGGATTCGAGATGGTGCTGCTGCGCATGCTGGCGTTCGGCGTTGCCAACGAGGGTGCCGCATCGGCGCCGACGTCGCTGCCGCCGGCCGCTCGCGCCGGCGTTCGTCCGCCCACCGCCGCATCGACGACGCCGCCATCGCAAGCTTCACAGCCTGCGCGTGCGTCCGCTGCGAATATGACTGGCGGGGATTGGCCACGAATCGTGGCGCAGCTCGACCCTGTAAGCCCAGCGAGCCAGCTCGCTGCACACTGCGTGTGGGTCGACAAGCAGGGCAGCAAGGTATCGCTGCAGCTCTCGAAGGACGGCGAGCAATTTCGCCGGCCCGCACGGGAAGAAAAGTTGACGCAGGCGCTGTCGGCATATTTCGGTGAGAGCATCAAACTGGACATCGCGCTGGCTGCGGCGGAAATCGATACGCCCGCGCGCCAACGCCAGGCCGCCGCGAACGACCGCATGCAGAATGCCCGCGCGACGATCGACAACGATCCCAACGTCCGCGCCATGCGCGATATTTTCGGCGCGACCGTCCAGCCGGACTCGGTCAGGCCGCTCGACAACTAACCTTACGTTCAAGGCAGTACGGAGCTTTCATGAAAGGCAACATGGGTAACATGCTGAAGCAGGCGCAGCAGATGCAGGCCAACGTGCAGCGCGCGCAAACCGAGATCGCCGCTCTCGAGGTGACGGGTGAGGCGGGCGGCGGCATGGCGAAGGTAGTCATGACCGGCAAGCACGAAGTGCGCCGCGTCGTGCTCGACAAGACGCTGCCCACCGACGATCGCGAAATGCTCGAAGACCTAATCGCCGCGGCCATCAACGACGCGGTGCAGAAAGTGGAGAAGGTCTCGCAGGAAAAAATGTCGGCAGTCATGGGCGGCATGAACCTGCCGCCCGGACTCAAGCTGCCGTTCTGAGCCACGCCTAAGTGCTGTATCCACCCTCGCTCGTCCGCCTGATCGAGACCCTGCGCTGCCTGCCGGGCGTCGGGCCCAAATCGGCCCAGCGCATGGCGTTTCACCTGCTGGAAAAGGATCGCAACGGCGCGAGTTCCATCGCCGATGCGCTGCAGAAAGCCGTCAACAACGTCGGCCGCTGCGCACGGTGCCGCATGTTCGCCGAGGCGGAGCTGTGCCCGATTTGCGCGTCGACCTCGCGCGATCGTTCATTGCTGTGCGTCGTCGAGTCGCCGGCGGATGTGGTCGCGATCGACCAGTCGGGCAGTTTTCGCGGCTGCTATTTCGTGCTGATGGGGCACTTGTCGCCGCTGGATGGCATCGGTCCGGACGAACTGGGGTTTCCTGAGCTGGAGCGCGTGTTCGCGGAAGGAGGCATCAAGGAGGTCATTCTCGCGACGAACACGACGGTTGAAGGCGATGCGACAGCGCACGTAATTGCGGAGATCGCGACACGCCACAACATCAAGCCGAGCCGCATCGCACACGGCGTGCCGGTGGGCGGCGAACTCGAATACGTCGATGGTGGCACGCTGGCGCACGCGCTCGCAGGCAGGCATTCGATCGGCTGACACAATTGGTAGGTTGGGCTGAGTCTTCGAAGCCCAACATTCCTACGCCGCAAAAATCGTTGGGCTTCGAAGACTCAGCCCAACCTACACGTTAGTGCTGCCGGCGCCGTTCGTAGTCCGGCGCAAGTCCACGCATGATGTTCAACAACCGTTTGTAGCTTTCGTAACGCCGCGGTGCGAACGTGCCTTGCTCCAATGCATGGAGTACGGCGCACTTCGGTTCGCGCAGGTGCAGGCAGTTGTTGAAGCGGCAATTGCCCGACAACGCCACGATTTCCGGCCAGCCCGTCTGCACTTTCGCATCGTCCACCAGCGCAGGTGCGTAGTCGCGCACACCCGGGGAATCGATCAGCACGCCGCCGCCGGGAATCTTGAACAGTGCGGTCGAGACGGTCGTGTGGCGTCCTTCGCCGCTCGAATCGGACAGCGTCCGCGTCAACCGCTCCGACGCCGGCACCAGCGCATTCGTGAACGTTGATTTGCCGACGCCGGACTGGCCCGCGAGCATGGTGACATTCGTGCTCAACAACGCGCGCACATGTTCGACACTAGCGCCGTTCAATGCCGAGAGCGTCAGCGTCGGGTAGCCGGCCTGGCGATACTCCTCCACGACCGCCGCGAAGTCGGGCGCTGCGGCGTCGGGCAGGTCGCATTTGTTCACGATGACCGCACCGCGGATGCCTGCGTAGGCGGCGCCCGCCAGATAGCGATCCACCATGTATGGGTCGGGTTGCGGTTCCGGCGCGATGAAGATGGCGAGCAGCGTGAGGTTCGCGGCCAGCGGCTCAGTGCGTCCGCGACTGTCGGTGCGCGCAAAGAACGTGCGCCGCGGCAACACTGAGACGATGCGCGGCGCGTCATCGGCGGAAGCCTCGGTACGGGCATGGCGCACTTGCACGTCATCGCCACACACCACCGTCAGCCGCTTGCCGAACAGTTCGACGCGCAACGTTGCGCCGTCCGGCGTTTCGACGATGGCGCGGCGGCCGAAGGATTCGATCACGCGCGCCGTGAATTCGTTCGACGCGTCGGCGTTACTCATTTCATGCCTGGCCGCGCCTGGTCATGCCTGAGCCGCGCCCGGACGAGCGCCGAGCTGGTGCAGGCGGGCGATGCGTGTCAACGCGGGCGGATGCGAATCGTAGAACGCGGAGTGCAGCGGATCGGGCGTTAGGCTGGTGGCGTTATCGCGGTAAAGCTTGACGAGCGCAGCGGCGAGTTCGCGGGCGTCCGCGAAGCGCGACGCAAATTCATCGGCTTCGAATTCGTGCTTGCGCGACCACCAGGCGCCCAGCGGCGTGATGAAGAACGTGAAAGCGGGCAGCACCAGCATGAACAGCAACACGGCGGCATGGCCGGACGGTTGCGATACGCCGAGCACGCGATAGAAATCGGGCCATGCTGCAAGCGCGCCGAGCAGTGCGAATCCGCCCAGGCCCACGCCGAGCGACAGGAGCAGCCTGCGCCGCACATGGTGCAGCCGGAAGTGTCCGAGTTCGTGCGCGAGCACGGCTTCGACTTCCGCGCCGTTCAGCCGCTCGATGAGCGTGTCGAAGAATACGATGCGCTTGTTGTTGCCCAGCCCGGTGAAATACGCGTTGCCGTGCACCGAGCGGCGCGAGCCGTCCATCACGAAGATGCCCTTGGAGGAAAATCCGCAGCGCTCGAGCAAGGCTTCCGTGCGCTGCTGCAATGCTGCATCAGTCAACGGCGTGAACTTGTTGAACAGCGGCGCCAGCAGCGTCGGCCAGGCCCACGTCGCCAGCAGCATCACGCCGAGCCATACCAGCCACGCGTACAGCCACCACAGGCTGCCGGCGCTCTGCATCAGGTACAGGATCACGAACACCAGCGGCGTGCCCAGCACGAGCGTGAGCGCGAGCCCCTTGAGCAGGTCGACGATGAACAGCGCCGGCGTCATGCGGTTGAAGCCGAAGCGCGCTTCGATGCCGAAGGTGCGGTAGATGGAGAATGGCAGGGTAATTGCCGACATCAGCAGCACCGTGGAAAGCAATACCGCGGTGCCATGCCACAACGCCGGCAGTGCCGCCTGCGCCCAGATGCGGTCCAGCGCGTCGATGCCGCCGCCGAAAGTCAGCAGCACGACGATGAGCGTATCGACGACCATGTCCCAGCGGTTCAGTCCCGCCAACGCCAGCGTGTAGCCGGCCGCCTTCTTATGCGAATCAAGGTCGATCTGCGCCGCGAACGCGTCCGGCACACGGTCCTGGTGGGCGCGCACCGCATCGATCTGGCGCTGGTTCAGCCAGCCGCGCACGGCTGTCGACACCAGCAGCAGGAACAGAAAAAGCAAGGCAAACCAATGCATCGGCAGGGAGTCTCCAGGAGGGCGCGGTGAGCTTAACGTCTGCTGCTATGATGGGCAAACACCGCCCGGCAGTGCCCGCCGGTTCGCAGCAGGCTGCCAAGCCAAAGGCCTATACCGTGAGCTTACGAGACCCCACGCGACTGATCTGGATCGACCTGGAGATGACGGGCCTGAAGACGGACAGCGATCACATCATCGAGATCGCCACTGTCGTCACCGACAAGAATCTGGTGACGCTGGCCGAAGGCCCCGTGCTTGCCATCCACCAGTCCAACGAAACGCTGGACGCGATGGACGACTGGAATCGCAAGCAACACGCATCGTCGGGGCTGGCAGCCCGGGTGCGTGCGAGCAACATCACCGTCGCCGAGGCGGAAAAGCAGACGCTGAATTTTCTGAGTCGCTGGGTGGAGCCGGGGAGTTCACCTATGTGCGGCAACAGCATCTGCCAGGACCGCAGGTTCATGGCGCGCGAGATGCCGGACCTGGAGCGGTATTTTCACTATCGCAATCTCGATGTCAGCACGCTCAAGGAACTTGCGCGGCGCTGGGCGCCGGATGTTCACAGCGGTTTTCATAAGTCGTCCACCCACCTGGCGCTGGATGACATTCGCGATTCGATTCGCGAGCTGGCCTACTACCGGTCGCACTTTCTGCGTCTCTGAGCGCTGCGTGCCATGAAGCCTTATTCAGAGGCATGCGAGCGCAACAAGGAGCCGATTCTCGAAGTACTGCGGCAGTGGTTCGTCGCACCGGGCACGGTGCTCGAAATCGGTGCGGGCACGGGCCAGCACGCCGCGCACTTCGCACAGCACATGCCGCACTTGGATTGGATCTCCACCGATCGCGAAGAGAATCACGCAGGCATCCGGTTGTGGGTCGAGGCAGCGGACCTGCCAAACTTGCGTGGCCCCGTGCAGTTGAACGTGACCGACGCTTTGTGGCCGGTCGCCAGCGCTTCTTATGCGTTCAGCGCCAACACGGCGCACATCATGGGCTGGCCGGAAGTCGAATCGATGTTCGCGGGAGTTGCGCGAGTGTTGGCGCCGGGCGGCGTATTTTGCCTGTACGGACCTTTCAATCGCGACGGCCGCTTCACCAGCGAATCGAACTTCGCGTTCGATCAGATGCTGCGCCAGCGCGACGCCGCGATGGGAATCCGCGACGATCAAGCGATGCTCGAGCTTGGGCGGCGCAACGAACTCAAGCTCGCAGCCGACCAGTCGCTGCCGGCGAACAATCGAGTCCTGGTTTTCGTCAGGAACCCGGTCGTGCGCTGAGACGTCCAGCAAGTTCTTCCGTGTGCCAATCGTCGTAGGTTGGGCTGAGTCTTCCAAGCCCAACAGCATGCGTCGTCAGGATTGTTGGGCTTCGAAGACTCAGCCCAACCTCCTTTAGTCAACTGACCTTGTTCCCCGCCAGGAACAGCCAGGTCTCGATGACCGAGTCCGGATTCAGCGACATGCTCTCGATACCCTGGTCCACCAGCCAGCGCGCCAGGTCCGGATGATCGGAGGGGCCCTGGCCGCAGATGCCGACATACTTGTTCGCTTTGCGGCATGCATCGATAGCCATCTTCAGCATTGCTTTAACCGCGTCGTCGCGCTCGTCGAACAGTTTCGCGATCACGGCTGAATCGCGGTCCAGGCCCAGCGTCAGTTGCGTCATGTCGTTGGAGCCGATGGACATGCCATCGAAGAACTCCAGGTAGCGGTCCGCGAGCAGCGCATTGGTCGGCAGTTCGCACATCATGATGACTTTCAGTCCGTTCTCACCGCGCTTCAGTCCGTTGGTGGCGAGCAGGCCGGTGACCAGTTCCGCCTCCTTGAGCGTGCGCACGAAAGGCACCATCACTTGCACGTTGGTCAGCCCCATCTCTTCGCGCACGCGCTTGAGCGCACGACATTCCAGCTCGAAGCACGGGCGGAACACTTCGTCGATGTAGCGGGAAGCACCCCGGAAGCCCAGCATCGGGTTCTCTTCGTGCGGTTCGTATTGGCGGCCGCCGATGAGGTTCGCATATTCGTTCGACTTGAAGTCGGACAGGCGCACGATCACGGGCTCGGGCGCAAACGCCGCCGCAATCGTGCTGATGCCTTCGCACAGCTTGTCGACGTAAAACGACACCGGATCGGTGTAGCCGGCCATCTGCCGGCGAATTTGCTGCTGCAGATCCTGCGACTGCTTGTCGAACTCGAGCAGCGCCCGCGGGTGCACGCCAATCATGCGGTTGATGATGAATTCCAGGCGCGCCAGACCCACACCCTTGTTGGGAATGCTGGCGAAATCGAAGGCGCGGTCGGGATTGCCGACGTTCATCATGATCTTGGTCGCAATCGGGGGCAGCGCGTCCAGTTCGATGATTTTCTGCTCGAACGCCAGTTCGCCTTCATAGACGAAACCGGTGTCGCCTTCGGCACACGACACGGTGACGCCGGCGCCTTCCTTGATCGTTTCCGTCGCATCCGTGCAGCCGACGACGGCGGGAATGCCGAGTTCGCGCGCGATGATCGCAGCGTGACAGGTGCGCCCGCCGCGATTCGTCACGATGGCCGAGGCGCGCTTCATCACCGGTTCCCAATCCGGATCGGTCATGTCCGCGACGAGGACGTCGCCGCTCTGCACGCGCGCCATTTCCTTCGCATCGCGAATGATGCGGGCCGGGCCGGCGCCGATGCGCTGGCCGATGGAGCGGCCGCTCGCCAGCACCTTGGATTTCTTGCCTTTCAGCGCGAAGCGCTGCAGCGTGCGGCCGGCGCGGCTCTGCACGGTTTCCGGCCGCGCCTGCAGGATGTAGAGCTTCCCGGTGTCGCCGTCCTTGCCCCACTCGATGTCCATCGGGCAGCCGTAATGCTCTTCGATCACGAGTGCCTGCTTGGCCAGTTCCTTCACGTCGTCATCGGTGATGGAGAAGCGCGCGCGATCTTCGTTGGCGACGTCGACAGTGGCGACGCGAACGTTGGAGCCGGGTGCGCCGTAGATCATCTTGATGGCTTTCGCACCGATGGTGCGGCGTAGAATCGGCGCATGTCCCGAGCGCAGCGCCGGCTTGTACACGTAGAACTCATCGGGATTCACCGCGCCTTGCACGACTGTCTCACCCAAGCCGTACGATGCGGTGATGAACACGACGTTGCGGAATCCCGAATCGGTGTCGAGCGTGAACATCACGCCGCTCGAACCGAGGTCCGAACGCACCATGTGCTGAATGCCGGCAGACAGCGCGACTTGATCGTGTGCGAAGTTCTGGTGCACCCGGTAGGCGATGGCGCGATCGTTGTACAACGAGGCGAACACCTCATGCACGCACTTCAGCAGCGCTTCCTTGCCCTGCACGTTGAGAAACGTTTCCTGCTGGCCGGCGAACGATGCGTCCGGAAGATCTTCCGCGGTGGCGGACGAGCGCACGGCGACGGCGATGTTGCGGCCGCCGCTCATGGCGTCGAACGCTGTAAGAATTTCCTGCTCGAGCTGTTTCGGGAACGGCGTTGCGAGAATCCAGCCGCGGATCTGCGCACCGACGATGGCGAGTTTGTCCACGTCATCCACATCGAGGGCGGCGAGCGCCTTGGAGATGCGGTCGGCGAGCCCATCATGGCGCAGAAAGTCGCGATACGCCTGCGCGGTAGTGGCGAAGCCGCCGGGGACGCTGACACCGAGCTTGGTGAGGTGGCTGATCATTTCGCCCAGGGACGAATTCTTGCCGCCGACGGTGTCAACGTCGTGCCGGCCGGCTTTCTCGAAGGGCAGGGTATAAGGAGTCAAGGCGGTTCCTTTTGAGCTACGCAACAATTAGATTCGAGACGGTTCGACGCGGGACGGCGGGCACGCGAGCCAAGCGCGTCGAACGGATGTATTTTAGAGCGGTGCGCAAGGATATGCGGAACACGCGGCACAATTATTCTTGACGGGCGGCGGAACAAAACGATGACACGACGCAATGCGGATCGAAGGATGGGGCGGTTCAATGGATAGGCGAACGGTTTTCTTCGTGTCCGACCAGACCGGGGTGACGGCCGAGACGATGGGTCACAGCCTGCTGACGCAGTTCGATGGGCAGGCGTTCCGGCAGGTGACTTTGCCATTTATCTCCACGGTTGACAAGGCAGAAGAGGCGGTCCGCCGCATCAACGCCACGGGCGAAAGCGAGGGCCTGCGGCCGGTGATTTTCAGTACTTTGGTGCAGGAGGACATGCGTGAGATCATCAAGCGCGCCAACGGCCTGTTCCTGGATTTCTTCGATGCGTTCCTGGGGCCGCTGGAGATGGAGCTGAATGCGAAGTCCTCGCGCACGCAGGGCAAGGCGCACGGCATGCAGGACATCGGCGCGTATACGCTGCGTATCAATGCCACCAACTTCGCGCTTGCCAACGACGACGGCGCCACCACCCGCGATTACGAGCGGGCGGATCTCATCCTGGTAGGCGTGTCGCGCTCCGGCAAGACGCCTACCTGCCTGTACATGGCCTTGCAATACGGAATCTTCGCCGCCAACTTCCCCTTCGCCGATGAAGAATTCGAAACCGGCCGGCTGCCGCAGTCGCTGGTGAAATTCGAACGCAAACTCTATGGCTTGACCATCGCACCGGAGCGCTTGCAGCAGATCCGCAATGAACGCAAACCGAACAGCAAATACTCCTCGGCCTCGCAGGTCGAGTACGAACTGCGCACGGCGGAATCCATCTTCCGCCGCTACGGGATTCCCTTCATCAATACGACCGAATGTTCCATCGAGGAAATCGCCAGTCGCATCCTGGACAAGACCGGCGTGGAGCGGCGCCTGCGTCCGTGAGCGAATCTGCGCGCGCCCGCGTCCACGATTCATGCCATCGCGGCGACGCGGCGTCGTACGTGACGCAAGTCTCATGGGCACTGCAGACGCGTTAATTCGCTGTGCTATATTCGAATCATGATCGTCGCTGACTTGCAGACGGATACGAATTTTCCAGTGAGCTGGCGGGCACGGCCCGCAAGCTTCGTCAGTCTGATGTCGCTGTATGAAAGCAATTACATCCGGCTCGGCTGGCTGGTACCGGCGCTCGACACTGTTGCGGACAGTGCCGTGTCGATCGTCGCGGGCGATTGTCCGCTGCATCTTAGAGTCGAAGAGCGCAGTCGCTACACGACGACGCTGACGCTGACCTACGTTTTCGAAGACGAGTCCGGTCCGACTTCCGACCCGGACCTGCAGATCCGCGTGTACCATGATGCACGGCTTGCCGAAGTCCAAGCTTGTGCGCGCTGGCACCGGCATTCGATGCTCGAGTCGATACGCTCCGAACTTGCCCGCGCATTGGGTGAGCGCTGGCTGCGCAATGTCATGCTCAACAAGTGGCTCGACTATTGCGTGGAGCGCGGTCACCGCTTCGCCGCGCCCTGAATCGAACCGAATAAGATTGAACCAGTGGCGATTGCGACAATGTCGCCGCCTGGCTTTGCCTGAATAGTTGCAACACGCATCCAACGCTCCTCTTCCGCATGGGCATCTCCGACCGGTTGAGCACCATTCGCCAGCGCCTGCCCGGCACGCAACGCCCGGTGGAAGACGAGCGTTTGCTGCAGCTTTACTGGAATCGCGCGGAACTCAAGAAAGAACTCGGCCACCTGCAGAACGAGCGCCACACGCTGCTCGAGCAGATGAAGCAGCAGGACAGCAATCTTGCGCGCGCCCGCGAACAGCTCGATGAGCTGGAGAAATATCTCGGCGATCCCGAAGTGGCGACACACGCACTGGTGTATTTCCAGCTGCGCGGCCTGTGGCGCACTTGCGCCGGCAAGCTGGCGCGATTCTCCACACAGCTGCAGAAGCAGCAGGAAGAGCGCGAACGCCGCCGGCAATTGATCGAATTCGACCAGCAGCGGCGCCAGCAACTTGCGCACCTGGAGCAGAAGCTCGTGCAGGCGCGTACCGCCGCCGACGAACTCGCAGCGCAACTCAGCGCCATGGAAAGCAGGCTCGCGGCGATGCGCGGATTCTGGAATTATTTCCGCCGCCGCAAGCTCGATGAAGAGATCGCCACGCAGCGCGACACCTGGGATACGGCCGCCACGCGCGTCACGGACCTATCCGACGATCTCGCGGATGTCGAGCATCAACCGGCCCCGGCATTCACGGGAATCTCCGTCGACGGACGCCGCACCATCAACACCGCTGTCATCGCTTATGCGCAGCAGCTCGGCGGCCTGCTGGCCGAGGGCAGTCTTGCGACGCTGGCGAAGGAGACGACGGCCAAGCGTGTTTACGACGTGAAGTACGGCAGCAGAGAAGAGTGCGCACGGCTGATGCGACAGCTGCGCGATGCCCTTATCCTGCTCGGTGACGAGAACGAAGACCTGGCGGGGCTGAAAGAGCGCACGGAACAGTTGCGCGCGAACGCCGCATATCGCAGCGATGCGGACACGGTACCGCTGACGGACTCGATCGGAACACTGTCGCTGCCTTCGCAGCCGGCCTCAGAGTTGGAAACGGTGAATCGAACGGGGATTCACGTGCTCGTGGATGACTACTGGGATCTGTATGAGGTGCTGGTGCAGTAAGTCGAGCGCGCAGCAGTGAGTCGAGCCGCGCCCCCTCCCT
>Ga0307509_10007857_pt1 | contig 13792 bp, 8 predicted proteins | sample 10_EM_MG_FD_202245 | JGI IMG/M metagenome (GOLD analysis project Ga0307509, IMG submission 202245) | Populus trichocarpa ectomycorrhiza microbial communities from riparian zone in the Pacific Northwest, United States - 10_EM | ecosystem: Host-associated > Plants > Roots > Unclassified | place...
TATTTATATTTTTTTGCCTACATAAACTCCAATTATAAATATCTGTTATGGGGGTGATTAAACCCTCAAACCTCAGACTATGTTTTTCATAAATTTTCTATTGACAAAAGAGTATCTTACTAATCAATTTTTGCAAAGCCACATATAATATCCATTGCACAGCCAGGTTCCCTTTTTGAGCTGCCGGCACCATACCCGTGTGCGAACCACAAGGGGGAAACAGGTAATAGCATCTTAAATACTGTATCTTGCAAAGTGTAATTAGTAGTAGTATTGAAGATGCTTATCTAGGCTTTGGCTGCTCAAGATGCTTAGAATAGAATTCAATAAGGCATATTAGATGTTGTAACAACTTATAGAGTTTTGAAATAATTATTGCATGAATATTTTTTAAAATTATTTCAACTATTATTTTATATTATATACTCAAACCTGGTAGATATTTCAAAATTTGATTGTAAATAAAGTGACAATTTGTTTGATATGCAGAAAGTTATACAAATAATTACTGGAAAACTTCAGAAAATACAATATTTTTACACATCCCTTCTGTACCTGACATAGATGTAGGTAGTAATACTTTCATCCTGGTAGCACTTGTTGCTCTTGACATCGCGACATATAATTGGCCATGACTGAATACCTCGTCTTGAATATTAATTCCAACATGCATTAATGATTGACCTTGTGCCTTATTGATTGTCATTGCATAGGCCAGGTGGATTGGAAACTGAAGTCGAATAAGATTTAATGAAAGATCTTTGGAAGCCTCTGAGGAAATTTTGATTCTTGGAATCATAACTCTTGTTCCTTTCTTTCTCCCTGTCAATATTGTAGCTAAGAAATACCAAAATGTTAGTAATTCTAGAATACCCTAATTTGGATATTGGATAATAAGAAACACACCTACAATCACATAGTTTAAAAGACGTGTAATCTTTAAGTGAGTACCATTACATAACCCAGCAGCAGGATTAATATTTCGCAAAAGCATAACAGGAGCTCCAAGTTTTAATCTTAGCTCATGAGGTTGTACTCCAGATGGTTGAAGAGTATTAAGATATTCTGAACTATAAAGTGTTTGATCTTCTTCAGTTACAGAATCTGCACTTTTATAAACCTGGATATGATCTTCTGATGTTCTGTGATGTAGTAATGTAGAGTTAATAATATCAACATCAATATTTCGTGCAGCCAGAATAGCACGTTCTGCCAAAGGTTTATCATCTGAACAATTCAAAACTAATTGAAGTGCAGGATATATTGCATCAATTAATCCTTCAAGATTGGAGTTTTCCAACATTGTTGACTTCTGAATATTAACAAATTCATCTAACCCTCCAGTCTCTGTCCCATTACCTATTCAAAGCAGATATTCTGCATATTTAGACTCTTCTGCTTGTCTTTGGAAAGACATTCCAGGTTGAAGTAGGCAAACATTTTTCTCCAACTGAAGCAATGTAATCATCGACCAGAAAGATGATTGCTTCAATGTAGCACTGACAATTTGGGCTCTTGAGCCACAAGGAACTACAGCAAGAGATTGGCGGAAGTCTCCAGCAAAAAGTACTGTAAGACCACCAAATGGATTGTAATTTTGTCGAATATCTTGAAGCATTGGGGAAACAGCTTCATAACTAAAACGGTGTGGCATTGTTGCTTCATCCCACATTATCAGCTTCGCAATTTTCAATACCTTTGCTTGCATTGAGCCATGGTTAATATTGCAGCATGATTTATTATCCAGAATTAATGGTATTCAAAACATTGAATGGGCTGTTCGACCACCCTCCAACAACAGTACTGCTATTCCACTTGATGTTACTGCTAATGCAATATGTCCTTGACTGCGTACTGTAGCCAGAATCAGATTTTCAACATATGTTTTGTCTGTCCCTCCAGGACCATCCAAGAAGAACATTTTTCCACTTTCGTTATTGACTTCTTCAATAACTGAGTCATATGCATATCGCTGTTCCTGATTCAACAGAGGTATCATTGTCAAAATGTGATTGCATAATTCTTCTTGGTTCCAACTCAGCTGATATTGCATTAATCTATTTCCTCTGACTGTCTGTATTGTGATATCAAATCTGATACTAGGCTCAGGAAGCCCAACCTGCTGTAAAGACTTTCGACTGCCAGACAAAATCTCTTCCAATTTACATAGGCCAAGACTGTAGATCTGCTCAGATGAAGGTGATAAAATATTCCCATATATTCTAAGCAAATAAGCACAATCATCACAGATACTATGTTTGTGACTTTCCCATATTTAACGACTCTACGATAGGTAGCTACAATAACTACCACCTTAGCCCAAATGGTATACCAAGTGGTAACCAGAGATGGTATCGTCTCGTGTACAAATTGCTGGTTAACCTAGGGCAAAGTGTAGGAAATGGTTGAGTAGCCCTGAGCACTCTATTAGGCAGGGTAACCTTTTGTGAGAACATTTGCTTAAGGTCAAGAGAATTATGGGAATGTTACACAGATCTCAGAGACGACTTTTGTGGTCGACTGGAGGACTTCCGGAGCGGTTAATGGCATAAGAGGGCAAAGTTACCATACCTTAGGAATTTGGTCATTATGCCTATGGACCCCAGTTACCCTACTGAGGAGTCCAAGTAACTCTACCTTCACCGGCAAAGTGATCCTAGAACTTAGAGGTTGATTGCCTCACATTCTATAGGCTCTTAGATGTTCATGGGCACACACGCATCTGCGTGAGGAGGCCCCACACCTGGTACAGGTGGCCCGAACATGCTATTGAACTTGGGCGGGTTTTGCTAACTCCCCCCTCTCGCCCCAGTGGTGGGATGGCGTGTCATAGGCATAGTTGCTCGTTTGCTAGTAAAAAGAGGTCATTGGAGCGGCTGCCGTAACACCTTATACGTCGTCACCGTCCGTCCAACTGAATGTCATTCGCAGGATATATAAGGGGAGTATGGGTAACCGCCAAAATGGGGGTTACCCATAAATGGTCTCTCTGGCTCCTAGGAGTCTATCGTAGCCTACGGGTAGTAGGGTAGTCTTCCTAGTGGTACTTAGGTCGTCCAAGGAGGCAAGAGCGCTTCCGGGACAAATACCTCAGTAACCAGCCGGGACCTTCTCCCCTTGATTTGTAGCATTACTATGGGTTGTTATTAGACTCTAGAGGTATGAGTCTTATCACGGTAGAGCATGTCCCGAGAGGCAGGCTATGGGTAGCACCCACTTAGCCAACCATCGGCTACATCTTACAGGGGGAGCTTGCATGTCAATTTATCACATTGGATAGTCGCGTATATTAAATGATGGACTGCATAGCTTGTATAGATGAAACTACCACTGGGCCAGTGAGTCCACCACCTAGGTATTGATTCCGGTTGTTGTCATAACAGTTAGCCACTGGTATGACTTCGATAGGAAGAGTTTTTCCACCTGCGGTTGTATTGGAGATGCATTGCAGAAACTCATATCCTATTGACGGAGTTAAGTGTACCCGAGTTGGTCTGACACTTCTGGCAGGATAAATCCTGATGGAGGGTAGACCTCGGACAAACCCTGAGCAGGACGGGTGCTCACACAAGGTCAGAAGTAGTGGTGAATGTCAAAGGCTTAAATCTGATATCTACTAAAGTTTAAGCATTTGGCATTCTACTTCGACAACCAACTTTTCCTCGAGAGAACTAAATTGAGTGAAGCTTCGAGCTTAACTATATTAAGTTTTACCGTTGATTCTTGTGAATTATTTTACCTCATCTTTATCTTCTACTTTGAGTGTTTGGTGCAGTCCCAACCTTAGACTTCACCTCTCTACAGGATGCCCCTGTTACACCATAGGTTTAATGGATCTGCTTGATTTGACTCATTCAAAATAATTGCAAGCAGTAATCTTAACTGCACACCAGTTTGCATTCCAGCTGCTTTAGTAAGACAAAATCCCACTCATTGTCATCTTTTAAAAGACCCAATCCCATACATCTATCCCGGAATGTTGCTTGAGGAATTCCTTCTTCTCTGACAGTTCGTAACTCATCATACGACCTGGCTCCTGTCTGATGATATAGTAATAGCCGAAGGAAGAACAATTCCCCTGCTTTCGGTCCTACAAAACAAACTCTTCCAACAACAAACCCTTGTTTTCGTATTGTCCACTCTCTCTCTTTTTGATGATAGACAAATCTATTCCAATTTATATTAGTATTATTATATAGTAGAGTAGAAAACTATAGAAACTTACTTAGTTAGATAATTTGCATATATAAGATTTCGGCCTTCTGGATATATTTGATTGGCCTTAAACCATGCTGTTAATGTTGTATCTCTATTGCCAATATTTTGCAATGCATTAGCCGGCTGCTGATGCTTAGGGTCAAAATAGATGAGCTGTTTATTTTCCAAATGAATTGTTAAACGATATACAGCGGGACTATTATCATGCATCTTTAAACCAAGTAGTCGATAGCAGGCCTCTGGTGGTGAGATATATCTTGCATCAAGGTAATTCTGTACCTTATTAATCTGTTGCTGCTGTCCTTCTCCAACCACAATATTTCCCATATCAGGCCCTTTATATATATATTTATATATATATTTTACTGCCTGAATTGAGGAACAGACTTCAGTGTTAATATGACAATTGAATCTTTGGCTCAAATATGGATTATATGGAACAATCCAAGTATTGGAATATTGAAAATCTGAATAAGTGCCATTGGGTTGCTTGATCCGCTTTGTAAAGGCATACCCACCAAGTTCAGGTTCATGCCGTTGATACTTTGGATATCCTGACCTTTCAATTATTGTTGTTAAGGAAAGGTCTTTTGGAAAGTGCTTAGAGCATGTTGTATTAATACCCCGTCCATCCTGCATACATGGTGCATTTGGATATTCTGCCCCACATGGACCATCAACCATTGTGGTAGTTATAGTTTCCCAGAGCTCAGGATCCCTGACTGGATCAGGCAATTCAGCTGTAACAATGCGATCCTCTTTCTCCACTGTTTCTATTGCAGTCTCTAATATTACCAACATATGCGCATATGGAAGTCCTCGCTTTTGATATTCAATAACCAACATAAAGGCAACAATCTCTCTAAATATCTTTCTCTTTCGTAAGTCATCCATCAACTCCTGAAACTTGAGTTCAAAAACTCTAATAATCAAATCTGGCCTGTCAGTTGCATCTTGTCCCGGCTTCAAATTTTCCTGAATTTCAGGCCACTTTGGGTTACTGTAACAATCCTACTCTGGTGGAGTTTAGTTATGCAACAGGCAACAAATTACTTACACAAGAAGATGTATCTCTCTTAGAGTTCTTGTTTCTCCTAACACGTGAGACTATTCTTCTTTCTGAGACTACTTATAATCTCTTCTTTGTTCTTAGACTATCTTGTAGTCTTCGTAGCTCACTCCAATATCTTATTGGGGAGAGATGGTGAGGGAACTTCTTCGTATCTTGATCTCTTCTCACGTGAAAGAGATATGAGACTGTCGTTGTCTTAACGAGGTTGTGGTTGCTCTGACGCTAAGAGATAGGTTGCTTGCATAAAAGCAAGAGTTAAAGGTAAAGGTATATTGTAGAAAAGTACTTAGATGGTAGTGTGAAGAACTTTAAGTACTGGGACCTTTTCTTTTATTTTTTTTATATCATTTAAAATTTTGTTCGTTAAGCTAAGAAGCTAAATAGGTACAAAAGGCCGGTTAACCGATTTGGAATGGAGCCAAACAACCTCCGGCAACAGTCCATCTCTCCTCCCCGTTGCTAAAAACCCTCTGAGGCTGCCTGATACCGTTGGGACTAACCAACTATCCAGTGCTATGGGTAGAAAACTACAAGAGAAAGTACAGGCCTGAAAACAACGAACCAAAAACCTCCACAAACATGAAGCCTATAAGAAAAAACCCAGCCCGACAGTGAACAACCAAGGAAAAGTAAGGAAACCTCAAGCCCATCTAGAAAGGAACACAAAAACCCAAGAACAGTAGACAACCCACCCTTAGCCCAATAGTAGACCCTATTCTGACGAATCAGGGAAGGGATAAAGGAGCCAGCAGGACAAAGTCATGGCCTCAACAGCACACACAAAGGGGCAGAAGTACCCGGGGCATAAAGCCCGGCCGAAGGAGCAAGCGAACCCCAGAGGGAGATCCGAATCCAAACCAACAAATAGGATGTGTGTGGCAGGGCAGAGTAAAGACCGTAGGCCCACTGGAAACTGGACCGGGGGAGATGCATGTCCCGTGAGGGACACAGGCGGCAGCATGATACCCATAGGAACAAGAGAAGTGCACCAGCACACACGTAACCATGAGAGATCCCAACCCGAGACCATCATGAGGGAACAGAGGCCAGGCGATGAGGGCAGTAGGGTGCCAGCCAAGGAGAGAAGGCAGGAGGATGCGAGCCAACAGAACCGTAGGAGCGGAGAAGGGAGGGGTAGACACAAACAGAGAAGTTCGAGGGAAGGCAACCGAAGCGAGATCACAATTTTTCAACGATACCGACCGTACCAGACAGGACTCTCAGGAGATAGTGCAATACCAGAGAGCAGAGCGACCGGGGCCACTACTTCACCGATAGCCTGAGACTGCGACCGACAGGTTGACGAGGTAAGGGGGTTGCCGACCGTGCAAAGTGTTAAGCGAGGGCAGCGAAACATAGTGCGGGGAAAGAAGGGGAGAGTAACCGTGAAACTGCTAGACAAGGACTGCCCGTAGACAATGTCATCAGGAGGAAATCAGAGAGGAGAGGCGGAGGGGAGTAGCTTCACCCTTTTAGGCAACTAGGCCATCAAAGAAGGGGAGCGGAACCCCCCGTCATGATTTCCAATGGTGTTGAGATTTCAATCGCCGGAGGTATAAAGGAGAAGGTTTGTGGTCTAACTACTATGACCTTTTTCTTTTTTTTCTTTTTTCTTTTTTATATCATCTAGATTTTGTTGGTCATGCTAAAAAGCTAAATATGTACAAAAGGCCCGTTCACCCTGTGGCATGGAGCCAAACAACCTCCGGCAACAGTCCATCCCTCCTCCCTCCTGCGAAAGCCCTCTGACCCTGCCCGATACCGTTGGGACTAACGAACTATCCGGTGCTATGGGTAGAAAACTACAAGAGAAAATAAAGGCCTAAGTACGACGAACCAAAAAGCTCTGCAGACGTGCAGCCCATAAGAAAAAACCCCAACCCGACAGTGAACAACCGAGGAAATGTAAGGAAACCTCAAGCCCATCCAGAAAGGAAACACGAAAGCCCAAGAAGAGTAGACAACCCACCCTTAGCCCAACAGTAGACCCCATTCTGACCAATCAGGGAAGGGATCCAGGAGCCAGCAGGACAAAGTCATGGCCTCAACAGCACACACAAAGGGGTAAATATACCCGGGGCGTAGAGCCCGGCCGAAGGGGCAAGCGAAACCCCAGAGGGAGATCCGAATCCAAATCAACACATAGAAATGTATGGCAGGACAGAGTAAAGACAGTAGGCCCACCGGAAACCGGACCGGGGGAGGTGCATGTCCCGCGAGGGACAGAGGCAGCAGCATGATACCCCTAGGAACAAGAGAATTTCACAAGCACGCACGCAGCCATGCCAGATCCCAACTCAAGACCATCATGAGGGAACAGAGGCCAGGCGGTGAGGGTAGTAGGGTGCCAGCCAAGCAGAGAAGGCAGTAGGGTGCGAGCTAATGAAACCGTAGAAGCGGAGAAAGGAGGGGTAGACCCAAAGAGAGAAGTACGAGGGAAGGCAACAGAAGCGAGATCACGATTTTTCAACGATACCGACCGTACCAGACAGGACTCGCAGGAGATAGTGCAATACCAGAGAGCAGAGCCACCGGGGCCACTACTTCACCAATAGCCCGAGACCGCGACCGACCTGTTGACGAGGTAAGGGGGTTCCCAACCGTGCAAATGCTCTAAGCGAGGTAGAGCAAGTGTGGGGTAGGGGGAGGAAACATCATCAAAGAAGAAGAAATCCATCACCCAGAGTGAAGAAAGCCCAAAGGGATAAGCCTAAGGGGAGGGAAGTGTAGAGGAGGTATGACTCCACCCCCTAGAGCGAGCTCATGGCGGGGGGTGGAGAAAAGAAAAGTGGTGATAATCGCGTGGTGTTGAGATTACAATCGCCGGGTGTGTAGAGGAGACGGAGGATGGAGTTCTTGTACTTTTTTTTTTCTTTTTTTTTTTTGTTATTTTTTTAGTATCATTTTAGTATTGTTTAAGGTACAAAACTCCCGTATGCAGATCGCTTTAAGACAGGAAAAACCTCCACCTACAGTCCATCCCCCATCCTTTGTGCTAAAACCCACTGACCCTGCCCAACACCAAAGCGGCCGGTACTATGGGTAGAAACTACAGAAGAGCGTACAGCCCTGAATACAATGAACCAAAAAAAAGCCTCCTCAGACGTGCAGCCTATAAGAAAACTCCCCACCCCAACAGTGAACAACCAAGGAAAGTACAGAAACCTCACAAATCCCAAGGAAGAAAAATCCTAGCCGAACCCATAAGCAACCCACCCTTAGCCCACGACTGACCCCATTCTGCCGCAGCAGGGGAGGGGCCAAGGAGCCAGCAGGACAATGCTGGAGGCCAATGATCACACACCAAGAGGTACCTATATATGTACCTGGGGCTCTTACGTCCAGGACCCAAGGGCAGACAAGACCACCAAGAGAAAGATCGGTAACCGAAACTAACACAAATAGAAGTGTGTGGTAGGGTGAAGTAGCGACTGTAGGCCCACCGGAAACGAGACCGGAAGGGAGTGCATGTCACCCAGAGGCAACAGAGGCGGCAGGCATGAAACCCCTACCCCAAACACAGGCAAAAGCCACGCACGCAGCGATGACAATCACCCAAGCCCAGAGATCAGAAGGGAACAGAGGCCCAGGGTGTAGAAGTAGTAGGGTGCCAGCCAGAGAGCGAAGCAGTAGGGTGCCAGCCGATCCGACCATGAGGAGAAGTACAGAAGGAGGGGTAGACCCAAACCGAGAAGTGGGAGGGAAGGCGACCGAAGCGAGATCACGACTGTTCAACGATGCCGACCATACCGGACAGGACTCTCAGGAGATAGTGCAATACCAGAGAGGAGAGCCGCCGGGGCCACTACTTCACCCATCGCCCGAGACTGCGACCGACCCGTTGACGAGGTAAGGGGGTTGCTGACCGTGCAAATGCTCTAAGCGAGGTAGAGCAAGTGCGGGGTAGTGAGAGGAAACATCATCAAAGAAGACGAAATCCATCTCCCAGAGTGAAGAAAGCCCAAAGGGATAAGCCTAAGGGGAGGGAAAGGTACAGGAGGTATGACTCCACCCCCTAGAGTGAGCTCATGGCGGGGGGTGGAGAAAAGAAAAGTGGTCATAATCTTGTGGTGTTGAGATTTCAATCGCCGGGTGTGTAGAGGAGACGGAGGATGGATGGGGTTCTTGTACTTTCTTTTTTTTCTTTTTTTTTTCTTTTTTTTTTTTGGAATCATATGATTATTGTGTTATGGTACAAAATCCTACATGCAGCTTACACTATGGCATAGAAAAAACCCCCAACTACCCCTGGGAAAAAGCCAACCCCGCAAGTCCCTCTGGTATGGAAGCAACCGCACATCTCGCCCCCAACAAGAAACCCTTGACTAGCTAAGAAGATAGCCGAAAGGAATCAAATCAAAGAGCAAGCAGGATGAGTCAGGAAAACCCATGGCACGATCATCCAAACAAAGAAAAAACAAAATGCAAACATAGGGGAGACCACTTGAAAATTCAGCCCACTCAGTGCGTGAGGGGCCAGGCTCGGCATGATCGAAGTCCTGGGGAGGCTAAAGATGCCATCTATTTTGGCTGCACCTCAAAAAAGAGGAAGGAGATAGTGCAATACCATCCTCCCAGAGGCAGGCCGTGATGGACCGTGGTCATAGTCCGAATGGTGAAGAAGTAGTTATGGATACCAGCCAGGTAGTTGTGGGTACCAGCCAGAAATGTGAAGTAGCAGTAGGGTGCCAGCCGATCCGACGGTGAGGAGGAGAGGAGAAAGAGGGGTAGACCCAACTCTGTGCCGTAGAAACTATCGGTAATCGCGTTGGTGTCTTGACTAGGCAGCCTCTTAAAGATAAAGAGAGTAGAGAAATCGACAGTGTCCTGTTGAAAGGTTTTCTCTTACTGCAAACCGTGTACCCGGCAGTCTGTAACATGGGCATTGAGAAGAGTGTTGCCGAACGTGCAAATGCTCTAAGCGAGGTAGAGCAAAAGCTGGGTAGGAAGAGGAAACATCATCAAAAGAAGATGAAATCCATCAACCCAATGTTAAGAAAGCCAAAAGGGATAAACCTAAGGGCAGGAGAAAATGAGGGGAGATGCACTCCACCCCCTAGGGCAAACCCATAGCGGGGGGTGAAGTTGGGAAAAGTGGGGATAATCTCGTGGTGTTGAGATTTCAATGGCCGGGTGTGTAGAGGAGACAGAGGATGGGGTTCTTGTACTTTAACAACGAATACATGATATAAAAAAAAAAAAAAAAAAGTCACAGTAGTTAGACACAAACCTTCTCTCCTACACCTCCGGTGACTGAAATCTCAACACCATGCGTAATCATCACGGTTGGTCCCTCTCCCCTTGTTTGATGGCCTAATTGCCTAGAAGGGTGAAGCTACTCCCCTCCGCCTCTCCCCTCTGATTCCCTCCTGATGACATTGTCTACAGGCAGTCTTTGCCGAGGGGTCTCAAGGTTACTCTCCCCTCCTCTCTCCGCACTGTGTTTCACTGCCCTCGCTTAACACTTTGCACGGTCGGCAACCCCCTTACCTCGTCAACGGGTCGGTCGCAGTCTCGGGCTATCGGTGAAGTAGTGGCCCGGGTGGCTCTGCTCTCTGGTATTGCACTATCTCCTGAGAGTCCTGTCCGGTACGGTCGGCATCGTCGAAAAGTCGTGATCTCGCTTCGGTCGCCTTCCCTCGCCCTTCTCGGTTTGGGTCTACCCCTCCTTCTCCTCTTCTCCTCACGGTCGGATCGGCTGGCACCCTACTGCTTCTACACCCTGGGCCTCTGTTCTCTTCTGATCTCTGGGCTTGTGTAACTGCTTCCCGTGGGGTAGCGGTCTTGCAAAGGGATATCGGTCTTGACTCTAACCAAACTGGTGGTATAAACGACATCAATTACCAGAGACGCCAACAAGTAATTGAATAGACTCTATTACTTTTTATCGAAACTACTAAGAGAAGGCCAAGTGCCTTAGGCCTGTACGAAGCTCAAAGATTCTCGAATCGAACGGAATAGAAGATAACTGTTCAACCAAGTATATTGGAAACTCTGTCTGTCGAAGTCTGATCTCTCTAAGTCCGGAGAGATACAGGTCTTTAAATCCACTGGTGATAATCCATCTCGCATCAATCATATGCACATCCTAAGGCATCAAACGATACCTAACCCATAAACAATCCAACAATAAACAAGGCTTACGAACTTCCGGAGTTCGTATCCTAAAATAATACAAGTATCAAATAACAAGGCTTACGAGTCTCCTGAGCTCGTATCCTAAAACAAAACATAAAACAAACTAACAAGGCATACAAGTCTCCTGAACTCGTATCCTGAAACAAATACATAAAACAAATCCATACCTAAATCAGTAACCTGTACCGGTTAGACCTTGGGTGATTGTCATGGCTGCGTGCGTGGCTTTTGCCTGAGTTTGGTGTAGGGGCTTCATGCCTGCCGCCTCTGTTGCCTCTGGGTGACATTCACTCCCTCCCGGTTTCGTTTCCGGTGGGCCTACGGTCGCTACTTCGCCATGCCACACACTTCCGTTTGTGTTGGTTTTGGTTGCTGATCTTTCTCTTGGTGGTCTTGTCTGCCCTTGGGTCCGGGACGTAAGAGCCCCAGGTACATATATAGGTACCTCTTAGTGTATGATCATTGGCCTACGGCATTGTCCTGCTTGCTCCTTGGCCTCTCCGCTGCTGCGGCAGAATGGGGTCAGTTGTGGGCTATGGGTGGGTTGCTTATGGGTTCGGCTGGGATTTTTCTTCCTTGAGTTTGTTGAGGTTTCTGTACTTTCCTTGGTTGTTCACTGTTGAGGTGGGGGGTTGTCTTATGGGCTGCACGACTGTGGAGGTTTTTTTGGTTCGTTGTTTTCAGGCCTGTACGCTCTTCTGTAGTTTCTACCCATAGTACCGGACGCTTTGGTGTCGGGCAGGGTCAGAGGGTTTTAGCACAAGGGATGCGGGATGGACTGTAGGTGGAGGTTTTTCCTGTCTTAGAGCGATCTGGATATGGGAGTTTGTAACTCTAACAATACTAAAATGATACTAAAAAAAAAAAAGAAAAAAGAAAAAAAAGTACAAGAACTCGCGTGCAGCGCTAGCTATGGTGTAAACAAAACTATACTACATCAGCAAGAAAAATCAGTGTACACCCTATACACCCTATGCTTCTGAAGGCATCAGGAGACAGAAATGAGGGACAAAAATTGAAAAATGATAATTTACCAAAACGCGTTAGCTGACTAAATAATATCCTATTCAAAGTGTCTATATTTAAAAAATGACCCCTATCGGAGATAATTAACATGTCCATTTTTGCTGAAAAGGAATTGTACAAGTTATCAGGATGCGCGTGGATGCCATAGGAAGACTTCAGATGTCTTCCAATGTACCACTGGCTCTTCCCAACATAAACTCTACTTCAGGATGCAGAATTTAGATTTTTTCCTGATGTACGGGCGCCAGGAAAAAAGCCATCATGCCAAGTCCCTCTGGTATGGAACCGACTGCACATCTCGCGCGAAGAATCCTCACCCCTCCTTCATGCGGACACAGAGAAGATTGGAAAACGACAGGCAAGCAGGAAACAACAGGAAAACCCTTGCCATAGCCTCCCGAATTATAACAAAGTAAATCTAGCCAAAATGCGAGAAGGAAGGGAAAACCACTAGAAAGGAAACAAAATATAGGAAGAAAAACAACATTCCAAAGGGGCCGGCCAAAAAATAGCACACATGTGCTGGCAACCGAAACAATTACTCCGAGTCCTAGGCGTTGATAACGACGAAGGAGGTAGTGCTATACCATGGAAGAGCGCAGCCGAGGATGCGACCGTGGTAGCAGCAGGGGCGAAAGGAGCCACCTTGTAGTAAGGTACCAGCTAAGGGAGCGGAGTGTAGCTATAACCGAGCAACGGGACGAAAACCGGAGAGGAGGATGGAGGGGTATACCCAAACACAAGAAACGACCGACTAGAGCAACCGCGGCCGATGCTTTTCCAACAGCGAGGCGAAAGATGAGGCCATGACGTTACTAACCAAAGTGTTCCTCGACCAGGCACACATAATCGAAACAGTGAAGTACTTCGCAAGGGGCTTGGGAGACAACAGCGCCGACCGTAAACGAAGCGAGAGTGGTTGCCGACCGTGCAAAACCTAAGCAAGGTGCAAAGGTGATGCGGGGAAATAGGGGAGCAACGAACTTCATGAGCGGGCGTCAACGATGAACGAAGGCAAGAACTCCAACGAGGGGGGGCCAAGAGCCCAGGAGGAGGAGGAGAGGAGGTAGCGTCACTCCCCTAGGCAGAAGCCATCAAGGGGGAGGAGAGGGGTGGTGGTGGATCCCACGATGATTTCCCTGGTGTTGAGATTTCAATCGCCGGAGGTGTAGGGGAGAAGGTTTGTGTTTAACTACTGTGACGGTTTTTTTTTCTTTTTTTTTTTTCTTTTTTTTTTTATAATCATATGCATTTGTTTAAGGTACAAAGACAGCCATCCTCCGTCTCCTCTACACACCCGGCGATTGAAATCTCAACACCACGAGATTATCACCACTT
>Ga0307509_10007858_pt1 | contig 13790 bp, 18 predicted proteins | sample 10_EM_MG_FD_202245 | JGI IMG/M metagenome (GOLD analysis project Ga0307509, IMG submission 202245) | Populus trichocarpa ectomycorrhiza microbial communities from riparian zone in the Pacific Northwest, United States - 10_EM | ecosystem: Host-associated > Plants > Roots > Unclassified | place...
TCTATACTTCTGAGGTTTTTTTTGCCCAATAATGTGATTGGCTGTAGAGCCTTTCTATTTCAAAAAGCACTGAAAATCTGGTGCACGTTTTGAATGGCATGAACCATATGAGTTTGGATTTGGAAAGTTGGGAACTGATTGATGATGAGAGAGTGATTCAGAACTGCTATTGACAGCCAAAAATTCCCTGATTCAAACAATATTAGGAGATTGACGCTACTGGCAATGTGACACACTACAATCACCACCCTGATCCTGTCATACCATACTGAATGATTTTTGACCAGGACAATACTCATGCAACCGACGTTATCATTTCTAAAGATGATTTGAAACCATGGGCGCTATACATTTTTAAAGAGCTTACAAAGCCTTAACTCATAAGTCCTGAATCTATTATAGTGCGAATCGTATTATTGACATCTTTAGATTTTATTACCCTAGCGGGAATAGCTTGCACAATTATGCGTGAGGTATATGCCACCATAAGGGGAGAGCATATACCCGAACTCAACTTGAAGCTCCCTGCGTAAATACTTCCCGCTGGCATCTGGGAGACTACTCAGGAACCCCAAAGAGTTCACGTTTCAAGATATGGCTAACTGATTGGAACGATGATTAGAGAACCAGTTCTCTACTCTTACTAATGCATACGCATCATGTATTGATAGATGAATATCGGACCTGATCACTCCATATTCATGACTCGGATACTATTGGTATGTAGGCATTTAGACTGCATATTCCATTATAGTTGATCAGGACGAAGAGATCGAAGACTGACTACTGGTGGAGTGAGAACACCCTCAGAAGAAATAGCAGTCGGGGGATTCGCAGAGTCGAGCTGGGCAAGTTTCAGGGTCAAACACTATTCGCGCTTTGTTCTGAGGAACTGAATTCTTAAAAAATACTTCGTTACTAGAGAAGGTAGAGTAGCGTGAACATTAGTATAAATAGTAGGGCTCTTCCTGATGGTTGAGAACATCATCAAGCAACAGAGAAGAGACCTTAATAATATTATAAGTTATTACGATATTCCTCTATTACTTTATCAAACAAATCTTCTTGAGCCTTCCTGACCTATAATTCCTTGTCTCAAATATCTTCGGCGTAATTAGCTTGGAATCCTACGGTGTTAGCTACCTCGTAACAGTTTTGTAACATGTGTACATGTTCCGGTAACGGTACACAGGAGCAGGCAGTGCACAATCTCTTATGTTTAGTTTGATTTATATTTGGTTTACTTGATTTGATTTCAGCTCCTCCACTGTCTGTGAGTCAGATAGGCTATCCTATCGTATTGCTATATTTAGTTTTGTTTTGCTGGAAGTTTATATTTAGGATTCCGGGTATGGAATGGTCATGTAGTACTGGTGGAGGCTGAGCTATGTTTCTTTCTTTGGTCTTGCAGGATTACAGGATTCTGGTATGTGCACAACTATTGGTAATGATCGTGATTGCAGGAAGGCTATCGCTCTGGATTTATGTATTTAAACCAGTCTTCTGGCTAGCAGGAGACAGCAGACTTCGACAGATCTTCAGTCTAAGAATACACTTGGTTGAACAGTGATCCCTGAGTCCAATTTGTCCTTCAACTATTTTCTGTTAGGCGCACAGACTCCCCGTAAGGATTTCTGGGACAAGGTTGCCCTACCTTGACCCGTACGAACTTCGAAGAATAAAGATAACACCCCCCTCCAGCCCCAGCATTGGGATGGCACATCATCACTGGCCACCTGGGTAGTTGCGTCCCAACACGAAAGACCACTCCCACTGAAACACATCTTATAACACCGTATACGTGGCGGCCATCTGTCCGACCGGATCCTGTTCGCAGGGCATATGAGGGGAGACCTCTGAGGACCATATGCAAGTGGAAGCAGGTAAATCGAACGACGGCACATAAGGTTACAGACACTCGAAGACAGACCATCAGAAGAGTCGGTGGAAGATAACAGGACGTTTTGCATACAAGTCAGACCCCTCTTACCTACAAAGACGGGTAGGGTATGAAGGAGGTAACTGTGCCCAGTAACTGGAGCGGGTGACTCCAGAAAGGACGTGTTGGTAAAGGATAGAGTCCGAGGGAAAAAACCCATAGGTACGATCTCGAGGACAAGTCATGTAATGCCGGAACTTGAAGACAAGATTACGACATCCCGTCACAGGTTGAATTCTCTATGGAGCCAACCAAACAAGAATTGCCATCTTCTGTCTAGCAAGTTAGAGTACCCTCGTAAAGCATGAGGGCAAGATAATTCATAATCATTGCTCTCAAGGGATAAATGGATGAGCTGACACCTGACATGGTCGCCACACTATCAGGAATAACAGGAGCCCAGACCGATAAGTTGACCATGGGAGCAAGAAGGTGTGGTAGGAAGTTTTCAGGGTCTACGAGTGTTCGCACTCGGAAAGTGTTCGCAGAAAGATTAGCGAAATACTTAGTTAGTATGGAGATAGCATGTATACCGCGATTGCTCAGACGCGGAATATAAATATCGAAGCATCTTCACTGCTATTAGACACAACAAGTACGAAGAACAGATCTTATCAATATAATAAGTTTTTACTTGATCACTACCAATACTTTAACGATCTATACCAAAGTTCCTCTATTGTATCCAGTCTATATTACTCGTGCCTTCTTCACGGGTTCTCCGATACAAGACGATCCAGGTCCTAGCTGTCGGAATACCTCACGGCAAAGCCACCATCTAACATTATCCTTCTAGCTACTGGTCCCTTGAAGCCCCCTTAGCACCAGTGCTAGCAGGTCTATCGCCGGTCCTATTGTATTTTTGTTAGACAGGAATAAACCTGTTACAAGATTGTTGATGAAACTATGGTTGAACCTTGTTATAATAAGGGCCTGGGGTTCAGACTTTTTCTTTTTATTATAAAATAATTCCATTAAAGTGAATAATTCTGGAATGCCAGATAATCTTAGTAAGTCAAGAGGGAAGATGGAAGACACTAGAAAAGCAGGGAGATTTGTAGAGGAGATGGGAAAACGGACAGATGCTGAAAAAGCAGGGTGGAAGGGCAAAGGAAAAGAAACTGTAATTATTCCCTATCAGGCTTTAATATATAGCTGACTCTGGGAAGTGAATGTGTAGATAAGGGGAAGGGCAGCTTTCAGATAATTTGACAAGGCCTGTGCTCTTGCTTGTATCCACATCCAGTCAACTCTTAGGACCTGAATCTCAATCCTTTTCAGTATTATCACAGTTTCATTATAGCCAGAATATTTTTATTTTTGGTCCCTGAGCCCACAGACAGTGGTTTCGGAATAGCAAATTTTTCAATACAGAGAGGTTCTTTACAACGAGGTGCGACTGTATATTTTTTCCCCATTTGGGCATTAGTCCGATTGTGTCCATGAAGTCCCTGGTCAACCATATGGGGCTTAATTAGTAACTGCTGCGGACACCAAATATCACTCGAACAAATCTTCATGTGACCAACTGCGCCTACTATCTTCTTCACAGGGTTTTTTCTTTCTTTTCCTTTTATTCTCCCTCCGGCAATCCCCGAAGGGGATAAAGCCTTTCCCCACCGTGGGACCGGACTGCAATAAGAAGTTGAATGATTGGACCATGTGCCATGTAACATAATCTAAAATTTCCTCCTACAGGAAAGAGGCGGATGAGACCAGCCAGAGAAAGAAAAAAAAGAAAAGACACCAGACCCTGCCAAGAGAGGCAACCCTAACCTCTAGTACGTGGCCTAGTTGTTCGGGTTCTTATCGTGGGGGGGGGGGGGGTCCTTGTACTATGATACCGTTACAACCATGATCGATCTCGCAGGGTTAGTCGGTCAGTCCTCCCGAGGAAAAATACAGCCTGTCTGGCAAAATTGTCGGCGGGTATCATATCCGAGAAGCGGTACTAAATTTTGGTTCAAATATTACAGTTTTTTTATATGCTGTTTATTTGTATGATAATATGTATACTCTGTCTCATCGGGGGGGGGGGGGATTTTCGCGTTGCCAAGAGGAAAAGTAAATTTCGAGAGCGCATAGAGGGGAGAGGACATTTAGTGGGTCGAGTGATATTTTGTGTCGCGGAAGATTGGCTCCTGGAGAGTGTCTGGCCGAAGGGGGAAAAAAATAATAATTTAATAATAAATTATCATATAGATTTAAGCAATCGCGGGTTGGGAAAAAACATGCCCTCATGCTTGTGATAATTGTTAGTATGTATGTGGGTGGCGGATCGGATTTATTAGAAATGACCCCGGACGAGCCAAACCATAATATAAGCGGCGGGCCGAATGAAGAGTTCACACCACCGCTTATTGGGTACAGAAAGTATGGAAAGAGCTATACCGAAGGAGGCGAGAACGAGAACGAGAGGGAGAGGGGTTGGGGGCCAAACAAGGGTTGTGTCAAGACCGGTTTTCATTTGCATTCATATATCGTTGAGGGAGGGGAAACTTATTGGGAAAAGAGAAAGTGAAAAGGAAGAGGTGAGAGAATAAAGAAGATAATCGAGCCCTGCATGCAACCAATGATAGCCAAGAAGAAGACCTCATGATGAAGCTTCGGCGAATAACTCATAGTAATATCCAGCAAGATTGTATCACGAGAACTGCCGACTTTATACTAGTACATATCTGTAGCCAGAGACCCAAGAGTAAGAGCAAGAAAAAATACACTAGTCCATCCGAGTCTCAGTGCGAGGATCTTGGCACTGAGAAGGTTGGCCGATTCAGCGACGGCAGCCTCCGATCATTAAAGGTATAAGAGTTCTGGGAAATTTTCGAACTTGAAGGATAACGATTCGCCCAACCATGCCAACAACACTCAGAAAAGGCCGCCTTTGGGAACAGAGTTCGTTGGTGTGGTCAAGAAAAGCTAATCCCAGAAGGAGAAGAACTGGCCTGGAATGTAGTTAGATCTGGCCAGTATAGATTGTGTCTCTGAATCCTTGACGGCATTGACATGTAGGCGGCGGCTTATCGGGTGGACAAACTGTGGTATATATTAATATTATCGGAATAATTGTTCAAAGCGGTCCGTGAACTTCCAGCGTGGAGGGACAGCCAATGGAGATTCCATTAGCCGCTTGCGGGACACAGTATGTGCAGCGATTATTCTGAAACGTTCATCATCCTTGGTCTTTTTCCTTAAGAATCCACCCGCTCTGTGAAGGCTTCCTACTCTTGAACCAGGAAATTTGCTTGTTAGTTTGGGGGTGAGCAGGCCTTTGATTCCGACGGAGAGTACTCCCAATTGTATGCGGTCGGCGTCGTGTACAGGCTTAGTGGACCAGGTTGTCTCAAATCCATTCATTATGACACATCCAATCATTTATTACCAATCAAGGGAGGTGGGGAGGGAGTGGGGCGGGAGACTGACTTTGGATACATGCACATTTGGGATTCCGAATACCGGTAGAAGGGTTGGAGCAACTGGGCCTCCGCTTGTCTGAATGCCAACAAGCAGGCCATACGCACCCTGCTTCTTTATTTGAGAGAGAGCATCGGTGAAGCCGATCTCGGCAAAGTCGAATTGAGCCGTTTCGGGCAGCGGCCAGATCTCGGGCCCTACCTACTGCATCACAATTCACAGGAACCTCATATGCGGGTTCGGCGGCGATCCCCAGTACGGCTTGAATTTGACGCATCTTGGTGGGTATGCCTGTTGGCCCATGGACTATTATCTGAATCAGCATGTTATGTACTGGATACTTTACCTGTAAAAACTCGAATAATAATTGAACCGTGTGCTATCATAATATGAAGTCCAGAATTTCCTTCTTTGGAACTGGGGCAAAAAAAACACAGCAAAAACACAGCCCTTTTCCCCCTTCCGAGACAGAAAAAAATAAATATAATAATTCTTGACCTTACTGAGAGAGAGGGGAAAGTCCAACGACATAGCACACGGTTCAATTATTCAAGTTTCTACGGGTATTTGAAATCCATGGGGGGGGGGGTCAGTATTCTTCGCAGCCTTAATATACCATGAGGTCTTCTTGACCTTCGGCATGACAGTTCTGTGTACAGTACAAGCACCGGGGGAGAGATGGGAGAGATAGGAAAACACGAGCAAAGAAATGTAGTAACTACGGCAGTTCACCAAAGAGGGTGAGTAGCAAAAAGACAGCAATAAGGAAAATGACGGAGAATAGAGAAAAACGTATAATACTGGTACTGTACTTGCAATAAGAATACCCAAGGTGGAGATAGCCCGTGGTACAGGTCAAGGAAGAGAAGAATCGGATGTGTAACCAAGGGAGATGGGAGGGTAGGCGAAGAGTATGTATCGATTATAGGCCGCAGCCCACACCAGGACAGAGGACGTTTCGCAGGGACTGATCCGGGACCGTCGGGTGTATTTCTATGTAGCTGGCACAAATCTCGATATTCACAATTCCTGCTACCGCCCAAGAGTTCAAGGGTTGAGAACAAAACAAAAAAACAATCAATTCCCGCCACGAAAAACTAGCCAATAAAGATATGTCCCGACTGAAAAACTCCCGTACATGACAAAACCAAAAAAAGAGGGACGAGAGGTATAAAACAATAAAAAGTGATCCAGCAGCCAAACAAACAAATCTATCCCGCATTTCAAAACCCCGGCCAATTCCCAAAAATCTCCCCGCCACCACCGACCATTCCCATGCCTCCTCCAGTCCCATAATGCATGCCCGCGGCTATAACCGAATTCCCCTCCCAGTTGGAGGGGTCGACAGCGCCAACCTCCCGCATCATTTCAAAGAGTCCAGCGCCGTCTGTCATGCCCATCATTTCCATCGGGCTTCCGTGGAGGGCTGGGTCGTAAAAGTGGCTTTGGTCCGTCCTGTATGGCTGGGGTGGTGGCATGAGCATTTCCGCGTCGGAGTATGTGGGCGGCGGCGCGGGGGGGTTATATGCTGGCGGAGGGCTGGGTACGTGCACGATATTCGCGAGCGATGTGGGGAGGTTCTTGATCACTTGGGATTCGTGTTCGAAGACTTGTTGTTGTTGCTGCTGGTATAGTTCCTTCTGGTGTTGCTGTTGCTGCCATTCGATCTTCACGCGTTTGGATCCTGGACGCTCGATTGAGTATTCACTGGTGCAGAGTTGGACGGTGGCGGAGGCTAGTGATTCGAAAACATCGCGGCAGCCCTGGGCCGCTGGGCACTTGTCTATCATGCTGCCGAGGACGTCGACGCAGGCTAGGGTGTTGAAGTCTATCTGTTCGACGGTTGTCTTGCGCCGCACTTCCCGGGAGTGCCAAAGGGCGTAAAGGTAGGATGTCCCCGCAACGAAGAGGTTATGACACGCGAGCCAGGTATAGTTGATGGATTTCTCGCGATGGAGCTGCCGGTAGAGCCTTATTATTCTACCCCCCGAGTCGGCGATTACTTCGAATGATTCCGCGGACGGTGTTGGGACGGTGGGGCATAGCCCATGCAAGAGCAGTCGGGTTTGCTGATAATTCAGATCAATGAAGGACAGGTTATATCCACAGTTACTCATCTCCGTTCTCGACTTTGGCACAGAGTCGCACCACAAGTGAAGTCGCTCTTCAACGTCCTTGCGCCATTCGTCGACAGTAGCAAAGCGTCGGGGAAGCACTGAAGAAGACTGGTAGAGAACCTGTTGAATTTCGGATTGGATTTGACGGATTTTGAAGATGTGTATCGACACTGTTCGGCAAGACCTGACTCGCTTACCATCGTCGTCCGTCTCAATCTGGGGCGTGTCACCCCACCCATCTACCTCCTCCAGGGGAAAAGGGGTCTTTATAGCCTCATCCGCAATCCCGAATGGTCGTCCCAGATAGACACAGATCTGCCGGTCAAGACAATAGGTACTCCACCAGAGCCGTCGTCGCTCATCAATTGTGAGTGGGTCGCACATCTTTTCCACCTTCTGGGTATTCTCCTGGTGCAGGCCGAGGTCGATCGCCAGCCGCATCGCTGCACCAAGGACATACCATACACCTGGAGCTGCAGGCCGCATGATGGAGTACAATGCTAAAAGCAGTATCCCCTTCAGCCCATCCAGCCGGTTATTCGTAAGTGAGATGGAGGAGAAAAGGGAGTCCATGTGCAGCATTGCTGAAGCATGGTACCGCTCTGGCAAAGCTTCCGTCCGGGATGACATTGCGGTAGCAATGGCGAACACCATGTAGAGGAAATAAAGATCCGCACGGTGTTGATGGTCCTTTTCGCCCCCGCTAGCTTCCACTATACCCCCATCCACCGGTAACCCATTCCCACCCTCCTCCTCGATCCTCGAACATGCTTGCCTGAAGGTCCGTTCAAAAGACGGCCTATGTAGGATTGGCGTTTGCGGATTGGCCTGATTGAAGAATATGTCAATATAATTCTCTCCTACCTGGCGGCGAGGGAATGGAGCTGGCGAGGGGCGTTGCCGGCTGCGAGGAATTTGGGTGGATGACTCCACCGCAACCTCGGAATCTGGATTGGGAGGCTTGGGAGAGGAGTTGGCAGGGGTAGATTGGATGGATGTCGGTTGTGATGATTGGGGATTGTCCTTGTTTGTCGTCTTGACAGCTGCAAACATCAAGCGAGCAAAACTGGTTCAAAATGGTGAGTCAACTCCGACACCTCAAACCAGTACAGCAGCTATTGAAGGAACAAAGTCACATACGAAATTCCTGAACTCCCTCCCAGGAAGCCGGGTGCACTAGTGCCCTGCACGCTCACAAGTCCGACCTGACTGACGAGATTCTCGATATCCGGGCGTAAATGCAGTGCCCCATCTCCCCTTCTATCATCCCTAGCCTGCTCTTCCGACACTTCTCCCCCTTCCTCCGGGGGAACGTTACTCAACTTCCGTTTAACCCCCCCACCCCCGGTCCCACTTGCGTTAGACTCGGCACCATCATTGGAAATTCCCATCTCCCGCTCCAGGAACCTCACTCTTTTCTCCAACCAATCCACATAACTCCTAGGAACCTCCCTTCCGGTCGCCGCGTCGATCCCCACACATTCCACACCAGCCTTGGCGCACGACGAGCAATTCGGGAATAATTGATCGCATTTCGTTTTACGAGAGCGGCAACGGTTGCAGGCTGAGATGGAGCGCGAAATCTGTCCACTTGAACTCCGTCGTCGCGACGAGGCTGTAGACGAGGATGCGGAAGGCGAAGGAGTACTGAAGGTTGGACGATGGGTGGTGGGTGATGGTATACTGCTACCGCTTGTGGGTGAATTTACCGGTCGGGATTTCTTGGGAAATGTCCCGGCGGTGGAGGTTGGAGACGAAGGTTTCGTTTTCATCGTTTAGGTGAAACAAGACGGGAAGGGGGAGGCGCAAATAAAGGTTGTTTCCTGTTCACCCACGGTTGCCTCCAGGTATGGAGCGAGTAATGCAGGATACCAAGTTTTAGATGGGGAAGGGCACGGTACACGGATGATGGGATGAGGATGGGGGTAGGCTGTGAGTGAGTGTTGAAAGGAAAGTTATCTCTATTCCCGGTGGGGAGGGGGGAGGGGGGAAGAGGGAAGGAACGGAGGTAAAATTTGGTGAGAAAGGAGGAGGAGCAGGAGGAATCGGGGAGAGATAACAACCGCGGGAAGTCCTTTCACCGTGATTCTGAAAAGGTTCGGGGGCAGCTTATCGCGAGTTTGGCAGTTGGTGATTGTAGTACACAGGCTACAGTATATATCATCCCAGCAAGAGTACTTGTGAATAGCCTACGGTAGCGGCAGTATTTTCCTCACCCCACAGTAATTGGAGAAGAAGAAAGCGTGAACACGGGCAACCTTACAATGCAGAGAAGGGGGGGAAAATAGAAATTTCAATTTAATAGAGCAAGAACTGCCGTGGGAGAGAGGGAAGCTCAAGGGCAAGGGGTGTCGTGATCTCGGATACCGGTATGTATGATGTGATAGTTGAGATGAACAAGAAGGGAGAATTCATCCCGTTTTTCCCCCATACTCGAGTACGGTACCGTACTTGTATATCCGATTCATTCCACTTCAAGCAGGGCAAGGCTCTACCGCTGGTCGTGCACTGATACCAGTACTCGAGCACAACTATCCCACGAGTCTGAATCGGGGTGTTAAAAGTGGGTACAATCGACCCTTGATGATATCAAGTAATCAAAACAGGAGCCAAGTCACAAAAGCAAAATACGAGGAGAAAAATAAACCAAAAGATTACCCGTCACAAAATTCGAACCCTCTCAAAGAAGCAAAGGGAGAGGAAGTACTCGAGCAGGGTTTGCCAACAGTTGGATTGGATAATGAGAACTTCAACTCTTCCCCCCACTCCTGTCTCATCAGAGAGAAACCACTCTTCTGGAAGGACCGGCAAGCCTCCCCGCGTAGGGGAGCACTGTAAGGTGTGGAGAGTTGTGGATATGGTGGAAAAGCAAGGGGGGATAGACACACTGACCGAGTCCCGCACCGTACCAGAAGGCTGGATTCGGCCCACCAAAACTTGAACCTCCTCTCATCCTCTTCCTCAAACGCACCACTGACGGCACCTGGCAGCTCCCTCCCGTGGATCAAGAACATCGTGCCGGACCGTACCGTACCGTGATGCTCCTCAAACCCTTTCTGAACCCAATCTACCACCCCTTTAGAAAAATAGAAGCGATTGTTATTGTCCCGCCGGAGACGCCGAAAAATTTAAAGCAGCTCCTGCATTCGCCTCAACATTTCACGTGGCTACCATGCACGCGTGTGGGGTTAGGTTCCTACGCGCCCAGACACCTCTGATTGGGCCTCCACGCGATGCCCCGACACTCTTTTGTCGGAATAATGATATTCCGATCAGATAACCCCCATGCTCGGAGTTCGCTTGCGAGAGCGGTCTTCTCGGGCTCTCTGGCTGACAAGGACAGGACGCGCATTGCGCCTACCGACACCCGAAGAAAGCTTATCTCGCGGCTCCCTGCTTTCTGGGTATCCCAAGCTCTATGGATGATAGAGTGTATCATGTTGGTTCCTCGCTCCTTTCGCTCTGATAACCGGGCAAGTATATTTGGTGTGACGTCTGATGGGTTTTTGGTGTGGTAAATGTTTGGGACAGGATTACCGTAGTGATTTGATCCGTCCTGGCCTCATCTGTCAATGGGACGAGTCTCCCGCGGTGGGGTTATGAGCATAATACACCCACTTTAATTGCCGAGATGCTGAGCCTGGTATTCGGGTTGGATAAACCCTGGGGAGCTTGGATCATGTCCACCGGTTAACTGTGTCAACACACTCCCATACGGTCAGAGAAGCTCGTACTCTAATCCCCCAAGTTTACCAGTATTTTTTTGGTCTCGCGCTTGCTGGCGCAAGTGCCGGGTATGGGGGTGGGCATCTTGAAGCTTCGACTCCCGGCGGGACGAACGAACAATCTGCTGCCTCGTGGCGTTATCGTCCAAGGGCTTAAGTGTGAAATAATTCCGTGAGACACCGGACAACCTTAATCCCCTAAATTGCAACGACATCTTCCTAAGCAGGGTCTGAAGCTTTGTGCAGAAGAGCCAAGCATACAGCACCAGAACCCATGTTGTGTTAACCGAAAGGGAGCTCTAAGCTCATATTGTTCCGAGAGGGCCCGTGGGTATGCATGGCCTCTTGATTCCTTTCTCCGCGGAGACCTCTCTCGCCAAGGACAAGAACCGAGCGACAAAGGATAAATGTCTTCGGCTCAACCACCGATCCCTAGCATGGTTTCAACTCTGAGCTGTCTCCTTGACTGGTGGAGCGGTGGAAAAAGGTATGCTGCCCCTGTCGGTGTCTGAGACACAGGTTAATACCATACGGTAAGCAAGCTTCGTTAATTGCTACAAACTACGGGCATCATCGCTGGAGAATACTGATGCGTGCATCTTGGTCACCTCTGTCTCGGATATGACAGGGGCCGCATAACATTTTCCACCCTCTCACCAGCCAAGGAGATCGTTACGGTACGAGTACAAGGTTCTTTTGAAGTGGTATGGGATGGGTCGGGACACGATTCAGACGAGGTGCCGAGAAGGGTTTTGTTAGTGCCCATAGCTGCGGGAAAAGAGAAACCTTAAACACCCCCAATACCCACTGCTCACTGTCCACGTCCCAAAAGTATTTCCCAAAAGTATTCTGCCCGTTGAGGTCGCAACCTATCCCGTAGCCACATGGGCTACGGTAGGTCATTCCAGCTTTTACGGTAGTGAATAACCTCATTTCTGGAGACAGACAGCAGGAAATAACTTCTGTGGGTATTCTATATTCGTAGTTTTGTCACTGGTTCAGTGGGAGAAAGGTGCCCGTGTCTCCGCGCCAAGCTTGGGCACCTGTTTTGGAATAGCCTCAAAGGGCCATACTCGAGTACACAGGACAATGTTGATGCCGCTTTTCTTAAGAAGCACTATGGCGAGAAAACCCTGAACCAGTAGCTCGAGTCAATGCGGGGGGTTAACGTCTTCCGAGCCCGGAGCTTGCCATTAACCATTGAACCTGTCATCTTCTCATATGCTGTTTCCTACATCAACATGAACTCGGGAACCGCAATACCGGTATTATCTAGACTCTGAATTCGTACCACCAAAGAGCAACCCCAACCAACCCACAGCATTTCACCAAAGATCCGGGATTGCTGTGAACCGTGAGGTCATTCTCGTATCATCCGATCTTTGCCAGCTGCTAACACTATTCACCACTCTCGCCCAAACAGCTCGAACACTATCCCTTGGGGTGTCAAACAAGTAAACACTCTAACCCTCTTTTGGGCTCCGCCAAGTGCTGTGATTCGTTGGCGATTAATGGCTTGTCCTCATGCTGAGTCACTTGAGTGTTGAAAAGCCCGGAATTCATAGCCGCAAACGGCTAGTTGCCAACTGATTCAGGACTTATCATGCCTAGTCGCGAATTTTGCTGTTTCAGACGCTCCAAGGGATAGTCTACTTTTTATGGCTCCGCGGCGGCCGTTTTCGGGGACCGGGGCACAATTTTTGCGCGGGGACACGAATACTCCCATGGTGGCTAGCTGCGCCTTTTAGGGAGAGCCCATCGCAGCATATTTGCCCTTGATATTACCTTCATGAGTAGATATGGGTACTTTCTCGTCGAAGCCGGCCACAAGTTAGAGGCTAATTCGTGGTGCAAGACCCCCCTTAGGCACTGCCCGACGAGTTGGATTTGATCCCGGCTGGTATGGGGTTTGTCTCTTGTTGGGTTTATCTGAACTATTTTAAAGAAAGGGAGCTCTGTAGAGCGCAAGAAGTGAAGAATGGCCGGGATGGGTGTTTCTTCTTCGGGAATGCAGATCAGGTTACATCCCGACCCGCAATTACGTGTATGATAGGAGAGCACAATCGAGTGACATTTCGTGATTACGATACGACCCGCCCGATCACAGCAGCATACTCGGGGCCACGGATGGTGGCGCAGTAGACTGGGAAGAGCTATAGAGAACCACGGGGCGATCTGTGTACCCATTGCTTCTGCAGCGATGCGTTGTGCAAGTAAGACTGAAGCTATGAGTTACATGGAAAACCCCCCGGGCGGTTATTTGTCTACCGGAACGAATGAACTAGCTCCTCTCTCTGGGAATTAAGAGGGGCTAGGATATAAAAGAGAATCACGTCAAGCGTAAGCACTAGGTAGTAAGCCACTGTGAATATTGTTCAAAATGTGAACGCCGGGGGCACAATCTATTCTATGTGGATAATACTGCGCAAGTGCGAGGAGGGTTGCGAGGCACGCTTGGTGAGGAGTAGAGAGCAGATTTGGTAGGAGTTCTGGTTCTTAATTATTCCAAAACAGGTGGGCGGTAGCAAGCATATTTATACAAAAGTGTGCGCCCATATGTATGAAAGAAATATAAGGAAAACTATGTAAGAAACA
>Ga0307509_10007859_pt1 | contig 13790 bp, 21 predicted proteins | sample 10_EM_MG_FD_202245 | JGI IMG/M metagenome (GOLD analysis project Ga0307509, IMG submission 202245) | Populus trichocarpa ectomycorrhiza microbial communities from riparian zone in the Pacific Northwest, United States - 10_EM | ecosystem: Host-associated > Plants > Roots > Unclassified | place...
CTTCAGTGTTGAGTGAACAGCACAAATTGAACTAGGAATATACAGACGCACTGGTAGCATTTTTCTTCTCCAAAACCTTGCCAGCAAGGACATCGTGCATAGCAATGTGAGTCTTTGTTATTGTGGATGTGATGTAAGGCATCAAACAAAACAGACCCTGAATTCAGACCATAAAAAGCTACCACACATGGGTCTCCGCACAAACTCACCTGCACCACCAGTATCTCCTGGAATTCCACCTCTTCTTCCTCAGAGTCCGTATCCACCACCCGCATCTTGTTTTGCATGTGTGTACCCACCCCCGCGAAAACCTCCACATCTGCCCCGTCCTCCACGTTTGCCCATTTGCACTGAAACGTCGTTGTGGACTCGTATAATCCCCCCAGAATAGGTAGCCTGTCGGTGATTGTATACCAGGCAGGATCCTTGTCATCCCGAATTACCGAGAACACTAAAGGGCCCAGTCGCAGCACTTCATCTGGGTCCTGAACGATGGACAGCACTTCCGCTTTGGATGCTTTGATTTTCCTCTGCAAGTTTATTGACCGGGTGAGGATGAATGGCCACATTGAATGTTCTATGGACTCGTGACCAGCCCTTATAAGGAGCCCTCGATGAGTTTACGTATAGGCTGTCACATATGCAGAAAGTTCTTGGCAGCTGACGGAAAGATTTAAAACAAAAGTGCCTCGCGAGAAAACATGAACATCTGGTATGACAAGGGAAAACTAGCCAAGGAGTAGATACAAGAAAATATACATGATGTGTACCATCCAGGAGATGTGAATTGGGTAAATTGGGAATTCATGATCTTGCAGTTCTTCTAATAGTGGACTCGGATTGGGTGGGTTGGAGCTCCTCCTCGATGCCTTCGCCGATACCGACTCTTCCAATAACGTATCGAAGGACGTCGCTGAGGGTAATGATGCCAAGCAGTCGACCTTTCTTTCCGCCTCGTCTCTCTTCTTCCTGTAAATGGTGTGTGTGAGAACTGGGAGAAAAGGACGAGTAGATGGGTACTTGCCTCGCCCTCTACGACTACGAGTCTATGGACTCTTCGCTTCCTGATCAGCTGCAAGAGAGTTCCCAAAGAGTCGTTGGCAGTGCAGACAACGACACCAGGGAAATCTGGAGATCTTTGGCGGAGGGCCTCGTTTATGGTAAGATCGAGAGATTGATAAGCCCCCAGGCGGACGAGAGTCTATTGGAAAGTGTTGGAGGAGCAAGAAAAGAAAAGAATTGAAGGACTTGCAATAACATCGACAGTCTCGTAGAGGTTGACGACGATGCCTTCTTCGTTGATGATGGGGACGGCAGATATTGAGCGCTCCGAGAACATGTGTACGACGTCGAATACGGGAGTGTTGAGGGTGGCGGTGGCGATGGGATGGTAAGGGTTGCCTTCAGAAACCGTTTTAGGAGACTGGGCAACGTAGGTACCGATCTTTAATTTTCGAAGGGAAAGGTGAAGCTGCTGTATTTCCTTGTGACACTGAAAGAGGGAGATAAGGAGATTGGGGAAAGTGGAGAGGATGAAGGGATACGAACGTTGATGGAGATGAATTTGAGGAGACGATACTGGGTTAGAACGGAGACGATGACTTCGTGACCTGTTTCAGAGTCGTTGTCAAGCAGGGGGAGGCGACGTGCATGAGTCTGGATGAGAAGCTTTGCAGCGTCATATAGGGAGCTGGAAGGATGCTCGCGGTGGAGAGGCGGTTGTGCGACACCTAGCTCGATTTCGATATCTAGCAGAGATTTCAGGTGATGTGTGATGAAGAATGGAGAAGGGAATAGACCTCGTAGGGACTCTAAGCGGAAGGTCTCTACGTTTTCGAAAGCATAGTCGTATGAAGCAGTACGATAGTAGTACTGGATGAGATGGATGATATCGAGGACGGTAAGCATGCCGGCAAACTTTGATTGCTCGCTGTTCCAGAGAGGGGCGGAGACGACACCTGGACGGGGAGAGATGAAGGGAGGAGCGGCAGGGGCAAGAAATACACACCATTTAGGAGGAGACACTGGAGGGCTTTTTTCACATTTAATTTTGTGTCGAGGACGATAAGGCGGAAGCTGACAGGGAAGGCGTCGTAGGAGGTGTGGCCCTTGAGGAAGGAGCGGATGGCGGCCAAGGCTGTGTCATGCGAGTCTTGGACGTGAGAGCCCGCCCTGCGCCTTGTCGACGGTTTTCTGCGGGCCTTGGGAGAGGAAAGGGTGGACATGGGGGAGTGGAAAGATGAGATAATCAAATCAAATCAAGCACACTCTCAACCCTCATGATCCCCGACCATTCGCCCTCTGACGCCCTCCTCGTCCTCCTCCCTCTCCTCATCGTCCTCTCCACTTTCCTCTTCCTTCTCCTCACTTTCCTCATTTGTGCAATCGTCGTCCGCAGGCGCAGGGGCATCTCCCTCAACGACAACGATGGCCCCGTGGACATGTCCCGTGAAGAGCTCATACAGGCTGACGGCGGCTTTGACGGTATGGAGGCCCACTGGCTCGAGGGTGTCTCTGATTCTGTCAGGCGAGCCTACGCTCGAGCAAAAGGTTTTATTTTTTCCTATTTTTTGTTTGCTTTTTTCACACCACCACCCACCAGAATACCAGCTCCAGTATCCTCCAAACTCCCTCCCAACCGACATAACCCTCTCCCAGTTCCTTTCAATTCAGGAAAAGGGTGTATCTGCCTGGTGTTTCGAGCCAGACTATGAAACTGTAAACTCCCTTCTCGTCCATGCCCGCACAGAGATCACTTTCCTCCCTGATCCTGCTTCCTCATCATGCGTTCAATCAAATCTACCCTTACCAAAGCTCAACGAGGTTTATTATTGGGAGGTAAAGATGTTTGACCTGCCTCCCTCCACCACCGTCTCCGTCGGTTTGGCAACAAAACCTTACCCTCCTTTCCGTCTGCCTGGTTTCAACCGTCACTCCGTTGCCTACCACTCAAACGGTGATAAATCACACAACTACCCCTTCACCGCCGCTCCCTTCGGTCCTTCTCTCAAAGAGGGCGATGTCCTCGGCATCGGTTACCGTCCAAGAACGGGTACCGTCTTTTATACCCGCAACGGCCGCAAGACAGAGGATGCTTTTGTCGGTTTGAGTCGCTGGAACCTATTTCCCACAATAGGTGCAGATGGTCCTTGCAGCGTTCATGTCAACCTCGGTCAGGCCGGTTTCGTCTTCATTGAAGCCAATGTCAAGAAATGGGGTCTTGCTCCCAGTGTCGGCACCCTTGCACCTCCCCCAGCCTACGGTAGCGAACGTGGCAGCATACTCCTTGATGTCGGAGGTCGTGTTCGAACAAATCCAGATGGCAGTCCAGGCACATCCTCTCCTTCATCCCCTCATCGACATAGAACACGTAGACCCAGACAGGGAGCTTCTGGAATCGCTGCCTCCCCCTTGCGAACCTCTCTGCTAGCCGAACCTGACCCCATGACCCCACCCCCACCCATAACTCCAATCGATGAAGCCGTTGAAGACCAAGACGGAGATTCTGGTTCCGACGATCCCTCCGCTCCACTCTTGAACAGAGGTACGGGCAATCAAGGTGTATCTCGTTCACCTTCCCCTACCTCGCGATCTTACAACGCAGGTGCGCGCAACCCATTTACCAATCATCGGCATCACCCATCCTCTATCACTCATTTCCCCGCATCGTCTCTGTCAGTTCCCGGCTCGGAATTGACGGTACAGCTTCTCCCTCCTCCTGATTCTCCATTGAGTCCTAACGGAAATCCTCCCACTCCTGGCCAACGCGACATTCATTTGCAGGCTCTCACCCCGGGTCATCGCCGAACAGGCAGCTCTAGCAGTACAACCAACGGCACTACTCCGACTACAACTCCAGCCGACCGACTTGCGCCTGGCAATCCATTGGCAAGGCGCGAACCACCCGCCTACTCGCCCCTTGACGCCTATACCTACGCTGACGGTGTTCACATCGACCTACCGGCAGAGGTCATCGCGGCTGCTTTGGAAGGCAACAGTTTGCCCGTGACGTCTCTAGGGCAATCCAACCAGTCCAATTCTTCTCGGTCCTCGGGGCGACGATCTCGGAGACGATGATATTTATGACAGACACGTTTTGGTAAGTTCTTATGACCTGGCAATTTTTGTCATGGGCTAATTCTTGAACCCAATAGTATAGTATTACCAGTCCTATCTGATCCCCCTTTTTTTTATGCTGTTGTAGTAAAACGTTCAACACACTACCCTAATAGACCCTTTGCACAAGAGCTTTTGGGTCGTACGAACCCTCTATTACACTGTCCTTCGGAAGCAATATCTCTGCATTTATTATTTGACTGTTCCCTTGGTGGAATTCTACACTGACATTTGTCGCGGATTTCTATGAACAAGTATGCAAAATGCGATGATGGTGAGTAGTATATGGTGGTGGGCTTTGAAATAATTGAAGGGTGTCACACTTTCTATTCAAGATCGGTGCTATTCACGGCATCCTTAGCGTGCTCCAAACTTCCCTGCTCTAGGCGTCATTCACGCTAGCTCGTTGGTGGGTTCTTATCACGATGGCGATTCGGTGACCGGGCCTAGACATGGGACATCAAATTCGATTTATTCCAGAGCCATCGATGAGAACGTCAGGGAAAAGTCCCTTACCTCGAACCGAACACCGTGCACATGCTGAAACTCCCAATCTACAGGGGACCGAGGCTGCCGGTCCCTGCCCCGCGCAGCACGAGGAACTTCTGTGTACATGACCACTCCGCCCGAGACCTCCTTGATGACCCCCTTAGGCTCCGACTGCAGCATCTGGTTCCGCGCCCTCTCTTTCTCCGACGACGACGTCGCTGGTCGTTTCAGTTTGGCTCCACTGTCATCAACTGTAGAGTCCACCTTGACATCACCATCACCATCTTCGCCAAGCCCACCACCACCTTTCTCCGTACCCTCGTTGACCTGTGTGTCGTGATCTGATCTCTTCCTGAATATTCGCGCAAGCTGCCGTCTTGGGTATCGGCCGTAATACATCCATAGGGCGAGCATCACTAACACCATAGCCACCACCATCCCGATGCCAATGTATCGATGCGGGCCCGGTCGTCGAAGGTAACTGTCAGGTGGAATGGACGTTGTGTCGTCACCCGGGTTCGTGAGTCCTGATGCATTATCCGAGTTGCCGACGATGGATATCCTGCAGGAAACGTGCCCCGATGGGCAGTCCTCGTTGCCCTCTGTTCTTGGAATGAACATGTCGTTTGTCGGGCTCAACGAGAGAAAGGGAAAAGCCTCTCGAGGTGCAGGGGGACGAATGAAAGGAAGGAAGAGTCACTCTTCGGGATATTGGTATTAGTAGGAACCAACATCCTTCTGAACTAACCGCTTTGGTGCGACGAAGGTGATTCCATGGCGGCTGACGATTGTTATCATCAACTATGTATATTATTATTTAAGCGCAGGCTTCTTTTCGGGTGGCTGACTCCAGCGGGTTTCACACACTAACGCAATTTTTTGTGGAGCTATTTATCTCCTTCGTGTGACTACGTAAAGGTACTTAAAGCCATCTACTTACGGCTCCAACCTCTTTGGGTCTCTGGGGAACAAAGACGCCCGTCGGATATTGTTGAGCTTCAAGAACAACATTAATACACGCTCCAACCCAATACCTCCTCCACCATGAGGTGGGCAGCCCATGCGGAATGCGTCGACATAGGGTTTCATAGATTCAGGATCGACGCCTTTACTCCGCATCTTCTCGCTCAGCAACTGAGGTTCGTGGATACGTTGAGCCCCGGAAAGAATTTCTTCTCCACGCATGAAGAAGTCATAAGAATTGGAAAGAGTCTATAACAGAGTAAATGATTGTTCCATACTTAGCACCGAAAGAATGACGAAAACCTACGGGATCTTCTGGATCGGGCATGGTATAGAATGGACGCAATGCCATGGGGAATTTGTCGATAATGTAATAATCCGTGTCGTACTTGGCCTTGATCAACCGTCCGAGTCGTTTCTCGTTCTCCGTGCTGAAATTTAACGATGACAAACTAGCGGATGGCCATAACGGACAAAGATAGCCCACCTGAAGTCGTCTAGATCTTCTCTCGGAACACCATCTTCAACCAGAATATCGACGGCCTCCCTAAAAGAGAGCACCAAAGTGCCCTCGGGGCCTTCCCTCCATTTAAAATCCTCTGCAGGGAATTGTTTCTGGACGACATCGATCTCCTTCCTGTATTTCTCTCTTAGGCCACTGAAAATGTTTTTCAGCATGCCATCAAGCATCTCCATGACTTCATGGTAGTGTTCTTCGATCGCCATTTCCAGATCGAGCCCGATAAACTCGGTCATATGACGATGGGTATTCGAATCCTCTGCGCGGAAGACAGGTCCGATCTCATAGACTCGTTCGAAATCAGCAGCAATTGCCATCTGTTTAGCAAGCTGAGGGGATTGGGCAAGGAAGGCGCTACCTATTCATCGAAGTATCAGTATGGTTGCTTGGAGACCAACCAAATTCTGACCTTTGAAGTAGTTGACCTTGAAGACAGATGCACCCGACTCTGTCGCAGCGCCTTGTAGCTTGGGGCTATGGATCTCCATGAATCCATGGTTGGAAAGGTATTCACGGAAGAGGTCCCCAATTGCACTTTGCAGTGTGAAGACGGCTTGATTAGTTTGGGTCTTGGAGGAAATCAGCAGAGCTCGTGAATTTCTTGGAGGATGCGTGACGTACCCTAAGATCAATGATTCGGTTGTTTAGACGCGTCTCAAGTAGGACGCGCTTATATTGGATGTCTGCAGAATCACCCTCAGTTTCAGGTCGATTGGCATCGTCGACGGTAAAGGGTAAACGAGAATCCAAGCCCGCAATGAGGTGGATCTGTGCGTTGGAAGGTAGATGAAATAATTACTGAGGAAAATAACTAAGTCTCATACCTCTTCTACATGGATCTCAACATCAGAAACGCTGGCACTCTTGATCGGTTCATGAGTCTTGGTGGCGATGCCTTGGACGAGAACAATGCTTTCGTCGGCCAAACCTGCAGCCCATTTAACCATTTGCTTCGACACTTTCCCCGGGGCGACCGTTAAAAGGGCTTGAACAGAATCAGTTCTCTGTCGCAGGTTGAGGAACACCATCTTTGTTCCCTGTGCCCGGGATGTTTGAACCCTGGCACGGAAAAGCACTCTTTCACCGATTTTACTCGGTAGTAGGGCAATTCTATCCCTTTTGGTTTGGGTACGAAACTGCGATTGATTAAGCGGCAGAGGGCCATACAACCCGACGGCAAAGTCCTATCCATGTTTGTTCAGGAAAGGGAACATGAGGAAATGAGATCGACGAACGACATCAGCTTCAGTCTTTTGCTGGGCAAGCTCTTGGGCCTTTGCTGCCTTTTCAGCAGCCTTTTTCTCCTTTTCAGCCGCTTTCGCGGCTTTCTTCAAGGCGCTCTTGGTTGGCCCGCCCTCGCCTGGTTTGCTGCGTGGTATTCAGGGACTGAAAACTTGATCAAAGTGGGTTGGCTCACTTGTCTTCAGGGGACTGATTAGGTGGTTGAGTTTCGGTCATTGTGGATGTAGGTGATGTGGATGATAAAGAGGTTGAGAAATATCGGGATAAAGATTGAGTCATTGATTCGATTTTCAAAGTGATTAGATTAGATCCGGGAATAAATCGCCGGCGGCCGCACAAACGCCGAAATCAGGGACGCATAAAGGAGGCAACCGTTAGTTTCTTCTTGCATACCCTCATTTCTTGGCCAGATGCTTGCTGCAACCATTGCCCGTCGTTCTACCCTCGCGGCGAGCGCCCAAACATTACGCGCTGTTTCCACCTGGTCCAATGTACCAGCTGGCCCTCCTGATCCTATTCTGGGTAAGGTTCTCTTTTTCTCTCACCGCCTTGGTGCCGTTTTCTCACATGTCTACTGCTTCCAGGTGTCACAGAAGCCTTCAAAGCCGACAAGGACCCTCGAAAAATCAACTTGGGCGTCGGTGCCTACAGAGATGAAAACGGCAAGCCTTACATCTTACCCAGTGTGAAGAAGGTGCGCAAATTGTCAAGATATCGGAATTGTTGTCTGTAACTCCATTTCAAAGGCCGAGGAAATCGTCCAGTCCTCAAAGCCAGACAAGGAATACTTGCCCATTACTGGCCTCCCGGAGTTCACCAAGAACTCTGCTCTCCTTGCCTATGGTGCTGAGAGCGATGTAATTAAACAGGGAACCGTCAGTTATTATTCCTTCTTTTATCCAGTCTGGTGTTCATGATTTTGGAAATGCAGGTCGCTATTACCCAGTCCATCTCTGGAACTGGCGCACTCCGTATTGGTGGTGCCTTCCTTGCTCGCCATTACCCTCACTCCAAAGTAATTTATCTCCCCGTTCCCACCTGGGGAAACCATATTCCCCTTTTCCGCGACTCCGGACTTGAAGTTCGCGGATACAGATACTTCAACAAAGAGACCGTTGGCTTAGACTTTGAAGGTCTCAAGGCTGACCTTAAGGTATGGTCCCTTTCTTGATTATTTGATCCCAGCCCTTATTCTGTGATTGCAGGCAGCTCCAGAGCAATCCATCGTCTTGCTCCACGCTTGTGCCCACAACCCCACTGGTATTGATCCTACCCAGGAACAATGGGCCGAAATTTCCGACATCGTGAAGGAGAAGAAAATCTTCCCTTTCTTCGACATGGCCTATCAAGGCTTTGCCTCGGGCTCCACCGCCAAGGATGCCTTCGCCGTCCGACACTTTGTTTCCCAAGGCCATCAAATTGCTTTGGCCCAATCATTCGCTAAGAACATGGGTCTGTACGGAGAGCGCGTTGGTGCTTTCTCCCTCACCACCGCGGACCCAGCTGAGAAGGCGCGGGTCGACAGCCAATTGAAGATCATTATCCGACCCATGTATTCTAACCCCCCTCTCCACGGCGCTAGAATTGCCAATGCTATCTTGAATAACGCCGATCTCTACACCCAGTGGGAGTCGGAGGTGAAGGGAATGGCTGACCGTATCATCAGCATGAGAGAAAAGCTTTACACCACTCTCCAGAAAGACCTCAACACCCCAGGGGAATGGGGCCACATCAAAAGCCAGATTGGCATGTTCAGGTAAGCTCCCAAGTCTATTATTTAATTTCTCTCCTAACCAAAATTGAAATAGTTTCACCGGTCTTACACCTCCCCAAACCAAGGCCCTCGCCGAAAAGGCACATGTATACATGACCGGGGACGGACGCATTTCGATGGCTGGATTGAACGGCACCAATATCGAATACTTCGCACAGAGCGTAGATTCCGCCGTGAGGGGCCAACTTTAAAAATTTATTCCTTCTGTGGAAAATATCCTCGTTCTCAAGCTACCCCTAAAAGATAACATAAATTTGCTATCGTCTAATAGAAAACCCGTACCCAGGCACGTGATGCATTAAGACAATCTAAAGGAGTACCTCCATTCATCATCGCTTTCAACCAAGTAAAAAGTTGATCCTGCCCTCCAAGTTGTCCACTCGCATGGACTCTCGATACTCTGGCTCGTCGTGTACGCTTCCAGGCGCCTGGTCTTCGTCTTGGACTCTTTCCGATGGAGCGCATATTTGGACGGAACAGCCCCCAAATTTACCAAAGGGAGTTAGAGAAAACAAACCGTCGCAGGCTGAAGAAAATCAAAACCTCGCCTTTCGAGATATCATCAGTTCAAAAGGGCGCGTCGTTCTGCATTCTGTCGATACGAATATATGCCCTGATGCAGATTGGGACTCATCCCTTTCCGACGAAGAGTCAGGCCTGTCTGATGATTTCTACAGTTTCATATCGCAGGAGGTTGGCCTTGATTGTTTTATGACCTATCACTCATTCACTGAGATACTCACTTGGACCGTTTAGGACCCTGATATCACTCTTTCTCCAAGCGTGGTACGTTTACATGTCCCGTAGCGCCTATATATCTTGACTTTCCCCAGGGGACAACTCCACGCAAACAGTCGAATGGCGTCGAAGAAATTTTATCCCCCAACCTTCCTGCAGAACCAGACTTTGACCTCATTAGCTTAAACTCAAAATTGCATTTACCAATGCAACAGGATGTTACTTTGCCGAATAACGTCCTTGCTACTGTTTCCGTCCCACTTTCCCCCCACTCATCAAAACCTTCTTCTGAGACCGCCGCCGCTTCTTCTAGCACCAGGGTTCAGCACGATTCTAGCTCGTCTCAAGTAGATCCCGTTACTGATCCCGACGGCCATTCGGAACGGGCGTCTATTCACTCGAGCTATTCTGGTTTCAATTATGGAGATGCCTACCACTTGATTGACCGAGTCAATTCTGGTATCACCCCTCAAGACAGCTCTGATTGCAGCAACGCCTTATTCTTTCCCCAGCCTGATGGAAATAGTCCCTGGACCCTTGCGTTGGAACCTACTCTTTCTTTCACAGAGTCTGGGCATTCCACAACATCTTTGTCTGTGGAATCATCAAGTGCATCAGAAGGTGCATTCCCCTCTGACATATGTCAACAGCCAGAACCAGCCCCTGTTGAATTCCACTCGCCGTCACTGGATCATCTCCCTACCGTAAACAATGGATCGAAGGCCTCGTATCATCCTCGGTCTACACTTCGACCTCCTGTTGAGGCTTTAACAACGGAACGGGGCTCAACTAACCCGAAATCATCGCACCCCACGATTGGCGATCGGAATGCCTCAATTCGATCAAGAAATGTAATCCAGAAGACAAAGGAATTTTGCAGAAAATTCAAACGATTCATTACTTCGACATCGTCAAAACCCAAACGTGAAAATAATTCACTACTGGCTCCGGACGCTTACACCCTGGTGGATGTAGACACCCAATTGACACAGGGATATAATTTCCCTCGGCCAGCGTCGCCAAGACGCGGAGGGTTTATGAGACGGGCTAAGGTTTCCGCCCCCTCAGTTGTGCTCTCCGAATACCCAAGCTACCAAGCTGGATCGGTGGTCGACGACATCCATAGCTATGACTACCATGCAAGGCCGAAAACTCTACAAGAAATCAAATCCAGGCGGCGTTTCTCTCTCCCTGCCTTTTCTGGTGCTTCAGCTGCCGCGGCGACAGCCAAGATTGGGCTTGTCACGCCGGAACGAAAAGCAAGACACATGGGATGACTTCTCGTGAACAATAGAATGCGAATGCCGTCCTCCGGCTGCATTACACTCGGAATCTCGGAAGGATATTTTTTCTTGGGTACGCGAAACCGAAAGCCGCGGCAACGAAGGTGTATGTACTGTATTTAATCCCCTGGGAAATATGTATTTCTGTCTATTGTATATTAAATGTCAAGATCTTCATCAGGATCATCATCGTCAATGTCGTCTGCTGAATCAGGGTCGTAAAATATTGCGGCAGGGGTGTTGCCTACTATCGGTGTTCCTATTTATTCTCTGAGTAGTTGAAAGGGATAAGAGCTGGGGATGACTTTACCTTCATGAGCATATGGCAAAGGTACTTGTGCCCGAGATTCTTTCTGAGAGGAGGTCAAATTTAGGTTGAATGGCAGGTTGTGTGTGGGATCTGGCGCGGTAATAACGGTCTGGATATAAAACGGTATGATAAGATAACTAGGATGAATTCAAGAATCTGAGTTGTCACCTTGCCATGCTTCTTTTCGGTTAGTGGTTTCAGAGCCTCCAATGCATTTAGCTCGCAAGGTCCATGTAGGGCGATTGACCAACCCTCGAGGACGCGTTCTACACCCCGATTTCGCCCAGCTCCCTCACGTACGATTAGTTCGACAACAAATTCGGTAGGATTCCCACTCCCTTCCCCTCCAGAACCGAAAACTAGGCGTTCCGTATCATGCACTCGTTCGCTGAGTGGAAGGAAGATGCTCCAGAACTTGGGCAGAGGTGATATTGGGGGTGGGGGCAAGAGAAACTCAGTCGCCAGATGTGCGAGGAGGGCTGGTGGGTGTACAATTACATGCGACAGAAATGAGGAGAATCCTGTCTGCGTGATAAGAGGCAACAGGGCGGAGGGAGACTGTGAATGGAGCACAAGGCGCGCATCTGTCTTGGTGGTCAGCTGGGGAATGGTTACAAAAGATGGACGCACCTGAATGTTTTTTCACCAACGCGTATATCGTTGAAAGGAAGTTATATGTCCCGGACAAGGTTGCGATATCCCCCAGTAAAGTATCAACTGAGTCGATGACGATCGTCGTTGGTCGTGATGGGTTTTCCAGCACTGTATCACCTAGATGAGAATGATCCGTCGCGAGTTAAGGTGGCAACAAACACCTTTCTCCACTATGCCATGCAATTCTGTTAGGGAATTATGCTCGCTGTAACCAGGAACGCGGTCAATCCAATCGTAGACTTCTAGGGAGTCCGATTCCTTGGTATCTACAAGGCTTGATGGGGGGTAAAGAAAGGAAAAGAGTAAGGTTTTGCAAGATGGTTCGTGGGAAAGAAGATGGCGAAGAATGGGCAAACTGGTTTGAGCAATAGATGACTGGAGAACTAGGAGTGGGTGCCTGTGCGACTCAAGGATGGATGGGAGGAGTACCATTTTGAAAGATTACATCTGGTTATATAAGCAAAACCTTTTTAACCATCATCAATTAATTATAGAGTGCCTATATTGAATAGATTATTTGCTGTCCTTCTCCCTATTCCAACTTTTCCTCTCCAAGTATCGAATGCCCAGATTCCAGCGGAGTAGGCCAACCTTTTTCGTGTGATGATCGAGCTCAAACCCGGTTGATCGTAAGCAGGGACGAAGGTAACCAATTAACGGAGAATCAGGAGCCTCAATACGTTCCAATTTTGCATCCCTTTCGAAAGCGTAGTTGACCGCGTGCTTGAGAAGATCGTCTTGGATGTTGGAACTTCTGAAAGGTTCCTCGACGTAGAAATGGCGAATGAGAGCAGTTTTGGGCGGTTTAGTTCCCTTCTGCGCTGGTTTCTTCTCCTTTCCAGACACTTGCGTAGCGTCTATAGCAATAAGGCCGACAAAGGTGTTACCATACTCAAGGATCCAAAAACCCGAGGCCGGTTGGCGCGAATAATATTCCAGGACGTTGGACAGGTCGCCATGGCGTAGCGCCTCCTGGGTAAGGTCTTCAAAGTAAGGACGATTTATCCTATAGTTGAAGAGTTATGTCAAGAATAAACGATGTTCATGAGGGCGACGCACCAATCCACGAAGAACATAATTGGGACTGCCATAGACGCCAATGCAGGCAAAGGCCGCAGGTATGCTAACCACCCAAACTTCGACGCTGGCCACCAGCTCATATAAGAAATAAAGACCGACGATAGTGCGATCCATATTGCAACAGTTATGGGATTGGTATAAACTGGCAAACTGTCAGATACACCGACGAAGGGTCATACGACTGCAAATTACTTTTGTTGTTTGCAACAGCGAGGGCCTGGAGGTTGGCTTTCCCGACCATGAAATGGACGAGCTTCTTATCGGAGGGCTCATAGTTGCGAATCCTGGCAACGGGAGAGGCCATGTTGAGGGGAGGGAGCAAAAAAGATCATGGGTCGAAAACACAAACTAATATTGCAGGGAGGAACGAACGTTGCATATGTAAGCAGTCGCCTATTTTTAGTTTAATCTTATCAGGCACGTTTCTCCCTCTTTTCACGAAGACACCATGCTCATTAACAAGACCTTCCACGACCTGCCTACCAAGCTCAATCCCAATGGACGACCTATACGAGTTTTTGTCATCTCCCCTGTTATCCCCGATTATCCACAGGCCAAGTTTCCAGGCAGGTTTCTCGGTAGTAATTTCAAGTTTTCAACCAGGCACTGACCACTCGACCC
>Ga0307509_10007860_pt1 | contig 13788 bp, 14 predicted proteins | sample 10_EM_MG_FD_202245 | JGI IMG/M metagenome (GOLD analysis project Ga0307509, IMG submission 202245) | Populus trichocarpa ectomycorrhiza microbial communities from riparian zone in the Pacific Northwest, United States - 10_EM | ecosystem: Host-associated > Plants > Roots > Unclassified | place...
GAAACTATGAGGGTGTGATGTGAATATTAGAAATATCATGACCAATAATAGTGCATAAGAGATGCATAAAATCATTAACACCGGATAGAAAAGCACATGTTAAATCCCCAAATATTATCCTAAAACAGTCAATAAAACACCATAATATATATCTTAGCTGTAGTAATGTAAGCGGTGTACAGGTGGAGCCGAAACACAAACTAAGTAAAAGAATACACGGTAGTGTTATGAAATGCACATAGTAGGAAATATAACGGAATTTCAACACAGCTGAATATGGACTACTTAATATAAGAAACAGAATCTTATCCAAGTACTGGTACCTCTGTTACCGCCAGGCGCTACTAGGGTGCTTTTCGATCAGCGAGAACCTTTTGGATATGAATGTATGTAGGAGTAACTATTACTCACTTTCGAGGATTGGAAATGATGTATGGAGGAGAAAAAAAATGCTTTTGGGAGGTCATAGGATTTGAAGTCATTTCCATAGAATCCTAGCTTATAGGGTTGTCATGTACCCAGAAAAGGGAGAAACCCCTTCATAGCTTCTTGTATGCACATGCCAGCATATTTTGGCCGACCCCACACAAACACCGCAGAGAGGCTACATGACTGCTAAGTATAATAGGGGGCATAAAAGTAGAAGTTTTCCGTATTCTGTGGGGAAAAATTGTACCGGTTTGCTATCACAACAACAATTCACCCCTCAGCTACTGACGAGCAAAACCACACTTATACAACTATGTCCCGTTTCATTGCAAAACGTCACATGCTTCCTCCCCCCTATTTTCCAGTCTTCTTGTTACAACCAATCAGATCACCCGGTCTCGCCACCCTGAACACCATGCTTTTATCGTGAGAATCTTTCATTGACGATCGCACTTGTTGCCTTCGGGCCTTGGTGGGAACTTTTGCCTTCGGGCAGTCGGAGCTTGTTGGCCTTCGGGCTGTATTCTTTCAGTGGCTTTTTTTATTTTTTTATTTTTTTATTTTTTTTATTTTTCTTTTATTTTTAAATCAAGTATTCGTTGTTAAGGTACAAGAAACTACATGAAGCGCTAGCTATGGCAGAAACAAAACCATGAAACAATCCAACGGCCCGCTTCACCTCGTCATGGGACAAACAAATATCCCCCACCCGTAGGAAAGCAATCAAACATGAAGACCGAAACCGTACTCCCAAGACCCTGTGGTATGGGCATAACTGCACACCAGCCACTAGCCTAAACTAATGGGGAGGAAAGCATAGGAAAGCCAAACATGAAGAAAACCAACATAAAGATGTACAGGAGCAAAGAAACCCTTCAGCAGGCTCCCCAAAACAAAACAAAAGAATCTTACGGCCCAGGGCCGACGGAGCGGGAGGATAAAACTACTGTTGCCGGGTGCCCTAACAGAAAAACGTACTGAACCCCAAACCCAAAGAGCTACAGGGGCGAGCGGGTCGGGGACAGACTGTCCCCAGTAATCGGCGAGCGGCAGACTTTAGGAACATCCAAGGAGGTAGAGCTATACCATGGAATACCGGAACCACCACAGGGTGCGACCGTAGAGTAAATCGCGGGAGCGGGAGAAGGACGAGGGGAGTCACCCAGCCAGGAGAGCCACTCAGCAGAGGGGATGCCAGCCACAGCGGATAGACCAAAGGCCAACCGGACGAAATTACCGCGTCTCTCATGTGGTCCCTTGTTACAGGAGAGAGAGCGTCACTACCGGAAGGGATCCCGGACGAGGGGGAGACCCGAGGAGGAGGTAAGACGAGGAGGCAGTAACGTGCAAGCTAGATGCAGCAGTATGGTGCAAGCGGATCTAACGTGTGGGAAGCAGGAGAGGGAAGGCACGCCAGTAACCAAGAAGTACGAACACGGAGGACCGAGACGGGGTCCTGATTTTTCGAATGCCGACCGTATCAACCGAGCAACTCAGGAGCGAGTGCGATACCAGAGAGTAGGGCCACCAGGGCAAATACTTCACCGATAGCCCGAAACTAGCGACCATGTATTGACGATGGAAAGAGGGTTGCCGACCGTGCAAATCGCTAAGCGAAGCGCATCGTGAAGTGCGGGGTAAGGGGGAGAAACATCAATTCAAGCAAGCTTAAACGAAGACAGAATCAAGAACCCCGTGGGAGGTGAGGCCAAGGACCCCAGAGAGAGGAAAGGGAGAGACGGGTGCGTAGTACTCATAGGCAGAAGCCATCAAGGGAGACCAGAGGCGGGAGACACTCTCACGATGAATTCTCATGGTGTTGAGATTTCAATCGCTGGAGGTGGAGCGGACGAGACAGATGATATTCTTTCAGTGGCTCACTGGGCTTTTATTACCGGTGAATCTTTCTTTGGTGGCTCACCTGGCCTTTTGCTACAGGTGAAATTTCACGATGGGTGTCTCTGTTGCCCCCGCTCCTCCTCCTCGCTCCCCCTCCTGAGTGAGGCGGGCTATTACTGGTGGTGAACGTGGTCTTGTGCCTGTTCACGGATTTTCTTACACTGCGCCGGGTGGGGACTACCGTGGTCTTCACATTGTTCACGTTCAGGGTTGTGCCAACAACTACTCTGATTTCGAGGGTGAGGTTCAGCATATTGTTTCTGGCCTTGACCTGCGCACCTTTGACGCTGTTGAGAAGGTTTGTTTCGGGATCCTGGCTGCTCGCGGCTGTGACTCCTTTGCTGTTGCTTCTGCTGGTTGCCACGTCGACCGCACTGTTTCTTTGGACTTCTACGCCCGTTTTCACTCCCCTGAGGGCTCCTTCCAGTCCTTCGCCTTGTCCAGCTCCCTGATGGTGAGCTCCGTTCCTCATTTGACTATGGCGTCTGATCTCATAGTCCCCTCGGCATCGTGGCCGTCCATTGACGAGGACCGATCCCAGGACCCCGTGTATGTTCATTCGGTGGTCGAGGTTGATGACAGCCAACGGCGTCTCCCCTCCCCTGTTGAGCAACTTTCCTCTAGTGAGCGGAAGCTTTATAGTAACTTCCGATTGGACGAATCGTCGGACGAGGACTATGCACCTCCTGCAGGTAGCATCCACCCTGAGGATCGGATCACTCAGGTCTCGTCCTCACCCCGCTTTGTCCCCCCTTTTTGCTCACTGGTGTTGGTTCCGGTTTCGCCCCTGACTCCACCATTCCTTCAGGCCGTCGTGCATTTGTGTAACGACCCTACAGATAGGTAGCTACAGTGGACTAGACTCAAGCCCGTATGGTATACCAAGTGGTAACCATATCGAGGATAGGCCAGTATACTTAGTATACTACTGGTAGACATGAGTTGGTACAAGTGTCTACAAAGTGACTTGGTGACATAAGGTTAGACAGGGTAACCTAGGTAGGCCAAAGTTACCCTACTAGGCAGGGTAACCTTCGGAGGGTATGTTTGCATAAAGCAAAGGACCCATAGTAAACGTTGCACGGGTCTCTGGGGCAACATTATATGTGGCCGTCCAGACTCCCGAAGGAAATAAAGGCATGGCAGGGTGAAGTTACCCTACCTTGGAAACATGATTACCCTACCTTGGGACCCCAGTTACCCTACTGAGGTACCCCAGTTACCCTACCTTCACGGACAAAGTCATCTGTGGACTTAGGGGAAAGTTATCCTACTATAGAGGGGCTTTTAGATGTTCTTAAAGCCGCTTCGTATGGTACGAAACGGACTACTGACGGAGCAGGAGTGGTCTGAACCTCCTGTAACTTTCAGGGGATATTCCTAACACCCCCCTACGGCCCCAGCGTTGGTACGGCGCGACAGCACGGTATGGCTGTGTAGTTGTGTGCTTCCTAGTAAAGTGAGATCCATAGGAACGCTCCCACAACACTGTATGAGTTGTGGCAGTCCAACCGACCAGAAGCTGTTCGCAGGATATATAAGGGGTGTGAGGGTGACCGCCTCCTGGGGCGCCACCTGGATAACACCTGGGAACCACCTACGGGCATACTTTGACTGCTGGGTAGTTGTATGGTTAACAGTAGAGGGCTTGGGGCTGACCGGGGAAGCTGAAAGGCTTCCAGGGCAACCACCCCAAAGCCAGTCCCAGGCAACCCCGTGAACTGTAGCATTACCATGGATTATTAGTGGACTCTAGAGGTGTGAGTCTTGTCACGATTTAAGAGGGTCCCGCATGGTTGGCTGTGGGTAGCCCCCATGCAGTCAAGCAGTAGGAGATTTCTTAGCGTGGGAGCCTGGAGTCCGGTTTAGAAGCTTAGTATAGCCAAGTAGATTTGCCGATAGACTGCGTAGCTTGTATAGACAAAACCACCGCTGGGCCAGTGAGTCCCAATGGATATTATCTCTAAGGTGGGTATGTCGGTCGGCCACTGACATGCTACCCATAGGAAAGGGTTTTCGCTCTTGCAGATGTAGTTTGCGAGACATCACTGGAAGCACTTCCAATTTGTGGAGATAGTAAATATCCGAGCGGTCTGACAGCCTCCGAGTGTTAGCTCACTTTAGGCTGGTGAGTTGGACAGCCCTGAGCTGAGCAGGGTGATCGTGAAAGGTCAGAATGGTTGACGGGTGTCCTCTGGCTTTACATTATTCTACTTAACCAAAAGCGAGAGACACCCTATTCTGATAACCAACGATCCTCGAGAGAACTTATTGAGTGAAGCTTTCAGGCTTAATGATATTAAGTTTTACCGCTTGATTCTACTTTGAATTATCTTTATCTTGATTTTGATCATTACTTCTACTTTGAGTCTTCGGTATGGTCGCAATCTTAGGATCCGGCTTCCTAGAGAGTGCCTCCGTTACTATTTGTTCCTGTGTCCAAGAGGCACCATGAGTTTATCGCTCATACTAAGGAACGACGGGGCAACACCCCCCCCAAAGGGAATCGGGTTTCCTCCCCCCTTTTACATACCAGCCAAGTGGTTCCTTCATTGGCAGTTATCTTTCGCGATACCCCTATGGACTTGGGTGGTGGATCTAACACTAACGGCACAGGTATTGGCGATTCTAGGTACGCCACCAATGCTCAGCCACAGTCAGCTGCCGCACCCCTTCCCCGATTGCCAACCCAACATTTTCGTCGCTCCCTGCCCTCCCTCTCACGATGAGCTATGGATCACCTTCACAGGTTGACCAAGCTTTGTTTATCGGTCTGGAGGATAATCGTTTTGGGAATGCAGTTCTGCTCTCGGCTTTCCCCTCATCCTCCCGTGGCTCGGTTATATTGTTTACAGACTCGGGGGACACCTCCAGGGTTCATGGATGCCGGGCATCCATACTGGTTGGAGGGAAGGAGGAGTATGGTTCCTTTAAGGAGGTTGCTGACGACATGCGTCATATGGGCGAGCAGCAAAACAACTGTTTGAATGAAATCATCTTGCTGAAAGGGTAGATCAAACTGTTGAAGGCTGTCATTGCCAGGGTGGAAGGGGACACAGTTGCCCGCGAGGCAGAGCTTACAGTTAGTAGAGGTGAAACTGTTTGGAGCTAGCAGGAGAATATTCGGGTATCAGTTCGTGCTGAGGCTGCTAAGAGCATGAACGGTGATGTAACTCCTTCCCCCCCGTCAGGCGGATGTTGGTGTGGGGTCTTCTTCTGGTGGTAAGAAGGTAGCTTTTGATGAATCCCCCGATGCCGGATTTGTCGTTGTCAACGGGAGAAGCGCTCGTGGTCGTAAGGCTGATTGAAGAAGGAACAGTCAGGCTACCGGGTCGGCTACCGCGGCAATGTATAGCCAGGTTGCAGCCTCCCCTCCCCCTCCTCCGGTGCCATATATGTCTAGGCCAGGCCGTCAGGTTCGGTTGAGACTGGTACCATCTCCGGCCCCTGCCCCTGCTGTGCCAGGACCTTCCCATACAAGGCTCCCCACATCTTCTCCCTCTCCCAATGCCGGCGAGTGCCACATTACCATGCGCTTCGATGCCGGCAAGTGGACACAGCTTCCTGTCACAAATCGTGACTAAGCAATGTTGATTTCACATGACTAATACTTATTAGTCATAAGGTATGTTGGTTTTGCACTATGACATCGCTTTGACTCATAGCTTTTACATGACTACGCACTTGCGAGCTATTAGTTGATTATGATTGGTTGATGGTTTCATGACTCACAATGGTGATGTCATATGATGTAATGACTTTTGCACATAACTCATATTACGAGTCATGGGTTTCACGCATGCAACTCATTTGAGCGCATGATCGGGTTTATGGGTTTTGGATTGATGGAAAGAGATGTGCGAGGTTGACTCATACGAGTCAGCTGATGGATTTCGCACTATGACTCATTATGAGTCATAGGGGTTAGGTTACGCGAGGTAATGAGTTACCAGGGTTAGGGTTGTGAGAAGATGCCTATAAAAGGAGCTTGGTTCCGAACAAGAGATAGGCACGAACCATCTCTCCTCCACCTCCGGCGATTGAAATCTCAACACCACGGGAAATCATCGTCACTTTCCCCCACCCACCTCTCTTCCCCCATCATGGCTCCTGCCTAGGGGTTGACGTTAAGCCATCTTCCCTCCTCTCATTAGGCACGCATGCCTCCCCTGCTTGGGGTTCTTGTTCCGGTTGATAGTTGACACCCGCTCATGAAGTTCGGTTCTCGCCCTTACGCCGCACTTGCTTTGCACCTCGCTTAGCATTTTGCACGGTCGGAAAGCTTCTCGGTTCGTTCACGGTCGGCGATACGGCGTCTGGACCCTCGGTCGAAGTAAGGCTTCGGTTCTGCTGGGCTTGTACCTCTGATGGGGAAAGCTTCGGTTAGTAACATCACGGTCCCGCTCGGTCTCGCTGTCGTCCCAAAAGCCCTTGTTATGGCCTGTTAGTCGGTTGTGGCTAGCCCGCTCGCGATCCTTCCTCTACTCCCCTCCCGGGTCCGTCCGCTGGCACCGTACTGCCCCATAAGCTGACACCTTACTGCTAAAACCTCCCCCCCCGGCTGGCACCCTACTGCTCCCCTCTGGCTGGCACCCTACTACTACTCACGGGCTGGCACCCTACTGCTACTCACGGGCTGGCAGCCTACTGCTACTCACTGGCTGGCACCCTACTGCTCCTCCTCTGATCGGTTGACCCTTCCTCGGTTACGCCTAGTCGTGGTATAGCACTGCCTCCGTGGCTATTGTCCAACGCCTTGGGTCGATGTAATGACCTGCCTGACCGTACATCATGGTTGCTGTGGGCCCTCTACTGGAGTTTTCCTATGTCGCCAATCATCAATCCTCGCCATCAGGCCCCGAAAGGGCCTTAGCGCAGCCGTCGTTTCTTTTGTTTTGGGGAGCCTGCGGAAGGGTTTGGGTCTTTCTACCTGTACGTTTCTATGTATTGTTTTCTTACGTGTCTGGGGTATATTATCTTAGGTGCTAGGCGGGGGGACTTTTCCTATGGACTCGGGGTGTTTGATTTTTCCCATGAACATGTGAAGCGGGCGGTGGGTTTGCATTTATAGGCTTTTTTCTCTTCATAGCTGGCGCTGCATAAGGCTTTTTGTACCTAGAAACAAATAACGCATGATTACAAAAAAAAAAGAAAAAAAGAAAAAAAGCGACCAAGAGATAGGACCACGAACCATCGCAACAACACCTCCAGCGATTGAAATCTCAACACCACGAGAAATCATTGCGACTTTCCCCCACACACCTCTCTTCTCCCACGATGGCTACTGCTTAGAAGTTGACGTTAAGCCATCTCCCCTCCTCTCCTGTGGCCTCATGGCCTCGCCTCCTTGGGGTTCTCGTTCTCGTTCTTCGTTGACTCTGCTCATGAAGTTCGGTTCTCCCCCCTATCCTGCACTTGCTTTGCACCTCACTTAGCATTTTGCTCGGTCGGAAAGCTTCTCTCTTTGTTCACCGTCGGCGTCACGGTGCCGGACTCTCGGTCGAAGTAGGCCTCGGCTTGCCGGGGTTGTACCTCTGGTGGGGAAAGCCTCGGTTAGTAACATCGGGGTCTCGCTCGGTTTCGTCGTCATCCCAAAAGCCCTTGCTATGGCCCGTTTCTCTGTTGCGGCTAGCTTGTTCGCGATCCTTCCTCTCTTCTCCTCCCGGTTCTGTCCGCTTGCACCGTGCTGCTACCATCCTCTCCCCGGCTGGCACCCAATGCTCATCACCGGCTAGCACCCTACTGCTACTGACCGGCTGGCGCCCTACTGCTCATCGTCGTTGGCTGGTATCCCCTCTGTCCGGTTGCTCTGCTCGCCATCTACCTTTCCGATGGGTTGGCCCCTCTTCGGTTACGCCTGGTCGTGGTATAGCACTGCCTCCGTGGCTTTGTCCAACGCCTTGGATCGATGGAATCACCTGCCTGACCGTACATCATGGTTTCGGTGGGGCCTTTACTGGAGTTTTCCTATGTCGCCGATCAACAATCCTCTCCCCGCGGGCAGCGTTTCTGGCCGTTAGAGTCTTTTCTTTTGTTTTGGTGAGCCTGCGGAAGGGTTTGGGTCTCTCTACCTGTACGTTTCTATGTATTGTTTCCTTACGTGTCTGAGGTTTCTATCTTAGGTGCTAGGCGAGGGGGAGTTTTCCTATGGATTCGGGGTGCTTGATTTTTCTATTACCCTAGCGGGAATAGCATGCATAATTATGCGCGAGGTATATGCCACCATAAGGGAGAGCATATATCTGAACCCAAGCTTCCTGAGGAGGGACTTCCCGGAGGCATCTGAGAGACTACTCAGGAACCACAAAGAGTTCACGTTTCAAGATATGGCTAACTGATTGGAACGATGATTAGAGAACCAGTTCTCTACTCTTACTAATGCATACACATTATGCATTGATAGATGACTATCGGACTTGATCACTCCATATTCATGATACTGTTGGTATGTAGGCATTTAGACTGCATATTCCATTATAGTCTATCAGGACGAAGAGATCGAAGACTGACTACTGGTGGAGTGGGGACCCCCTCAGAAGAAATAGCAGTCGGGAGATTCTCAGAGTCAAGCTGGGCAAGATTCAGGGTCAAACAGTGTTCGCACTTTGTTCTGACGAACTGAATTCTTAGAAGGATACTTCTTTACTAGAGAAGTCAAAGTAGCATGAACATTAGTATAAATAGTAGGGCTCTCCCCGCTGGTTGAGAACATCATCAAGCAATGGAGAAGAGACCTTAACAATATTATAGGTTTTTACGATATTCTACTATTACTTTATCGACCAATTCTCCCTGAGCCTTCCGGACTTATAATCCATTGTCTCGAATATCCTGGGCCTAGATAGCTCGGAATCCTACCGTGTTAGCTACCCGGTAACATTTTCCCATGAAGAGGTGAAGCGGGTCATGGATATTGTTTATAGGTTTTTTTCTCTCCATAGCTAGCGCTACATGAGGCTGTTTGTACCTTAAAACAAATCACGCATGATTACAAAAAAAACAAAACAAAAAAAGACGACCAAGAGATAGGACACGCTTCTCGCAAACTTCTTCCCCCCCCCTACATTTCACATATGATCCCAACTTTAGCCCCCTTTGCGTCCGGATCAAACCCCTCCAACACTTCTCCTCTATCGCTCGCCTTCATGGCGAACCCCCACAATCTCCCACCAGGGAACACTGCCTTCGGCAGGCTCTCGGCCTTCAACTCCCCCCTCCCGTCGCGTTCAGGAACACCCTCGACCAATCATCCCATTGAGTTCATAATGAGGCAACTCGCTCAGGCGAGGAGTGCTCTCAGGCTCAGCAACCAAGAGTTCCCGGACCTCAGCCCAGATGCGCAGGCCGGCACCATCCCCATCGAGTCCATCACCATCGTTCTCCTCTCCCAGCTTGTCCAAGGCCTGGTGACCGTCTCACATGAGCTGAGCAGGGTAACCCACGCTGTCGCAGCCATCTCCGAAGAAAACGAGAACCTCAGGGAGGAGCTCCATGACATCTCCTCTCAACTCGCGAACCTCCCCCCCACCCAAGAACAACAAACCGCTCCGGGGATCGCCGATCTCCAAGCCTCCATACGTGACCCGTCACATCGAGTGTCAGCCCCGATCCCTGCCCCCCCTACACTGGCCCCCCCCCCACAAAGGGCAACCCAGCCCCACCCCACTGCCGGCCCCCCGCCATCAAGGAAGGGCAATGAAAGGGCCCGTGCACCACCCACACCTCCCTCAGCCGCGGCTGACGACCCTAAATACTTCATACCATTCTACGATACGAGACTTGGCAAGGCGTTCGGTGACCCCGAGAAGTACGCCAAGCTCTACCCACACTCGGACGAAGCCGGGGAATTCCGGAGGGCGGCATACGACGTAGCCTCCTTCACCCCTGGCCACTTCCACCCTGACGTCCACCCCTCCCCCTCTTACGCGCAAGCTGCCTCCAGCTCAGGCTCGGGCGGCAAGGGCAAAAGCAAAGCTGGGAAGCCCTCTTCCCCCCAACTTGTTGCGAGTACAGCCGCCCCTCCTGTTAAAAAGGGGCCTCCCTCCCTCCCAGGTGCCCAACGATGCTTTTTTGCTCCTTGCCAGTCCCCTTCCCCTCACCCAGACGCACTCACAATTGGTGCTACCTTTCCTGACATCGCTGCTCGAGTTCTTCGCGAGTCAAACTGCCTCCTCCCCTTGGGTTTCTCCGCCACCGTCAGCCCTCGAGGCTCTATCTCCCTAACGGTCTCCGACAAAGCCACCCCCGCCGCCTTGTACGCCCCCTATTTCATCTCCCTAACAAGGGCCCTCAACCAGTCCTTCCCTGTGGGTGACAACCCCTGGTGTACCCTGGTCCTCGCCCTCACAGCTGTTCAACTAGCCATTTACGGCCTCCCCCTCCTCTTCCTCCCACACGATGAAGAGGAACTCTTCCCATATATCAGGCAAGCAATCCTCAACGACAAAGCGAGCCCGATTCTCTCAGCCAGGTACCTGAACCCTAGCCGAGATTCTAGGGAGACCAAGTAGGCTACTTCGGTGGTTATCACCGGCGACCCCCAGAACGTTTCGGCCCTCACTTCAGGGGTCGTCATCCTCACAGAAACGCAAGGTCGAACTTGCCTTCTCCTCCTCCACAACCTCACAGTGTAGAAACTACTAGAGGTACGGACACGCCCATCAACGATGCCCCACCAGCCACCCCACGTGCCTCATTTGGGCGCTTCACCATACTCGCGCGGCTCACAGATGTCAGAATCCCACCTGCCCCAGGAGCGGGAATAATAAGCCAGTCCCATCCTGTTGTCCGACCTCGCCCCCCCATTGCTGCAACTGCGGTAATGACCACACTGCCACATTCGGAGAGTGTCCGGCTCGACCTACCCAGCCTGTCCTCTCCCGAACCAACTCGCCAGCCCGCGCCCCAACTGGTCAAGCCCCCATGGATTTGGCGGTCGATGGCTGTCCGGCACCTACTACTCCCCCGTCTGGGAAGGGTCCCCTTGAGGTGGACCTAGTGACCCTCAGACAACCCCCTCCAGCTGGGCCCTCCACGCGTACTGGCACTACTCACGGTTTCGGTGGTCCTCTCCCCCTGGAGGAGCCGAGCCCTTCACCTGCCCCTCTCGGTCGTTGGGTTCGTCCCGGTAATCAATAACCAACCCGTTTCTCCTCCCCTGGGTCAAGGGCCGGCCCCTGCCCCCGCGTTTCTTTCCATCATTCAACATAACTGCCTTGGGAGCTGGAATGTTTTTCTTTCCTTATTTGAGTCGTTCAGAGAGGCGACCACCTACCCCTCGATAGTCCTTTTGCAAGATCCACCTGTCAACAAGGCTCACCTTCCTTCCTTGAGTAGTTTTAAGTCGTTTTTTCCCCCGGTTAGGAAGCCACGTGTGGCTGCCTACGTTAATATGTCTTTTCTTTCCAACTACGCGGTGCTTCCCAAGGTTAAGGGGGTAGACGACCTCCTCGCCCTTGATATCTCCTCCACCGAGCCTCTTTTTGGCACCAGTTGTCACAAATTTTGACTTAGCCAATTTGTTTCCACATGACTAATCAGTTATTAGTCATCCCCTGTTTATGTTTTACGCTATGACGTCGTTTGACTCATAGTTTTTTACATGACTGCGCACTTGCGAGTCATCGTTATGTTATGATTGGTTGATTATTTTATAACTCACGATGGTGATGTCAGATGATGTAATAATTTTCGCACATGACTCACATTATGAGTCATGGGTTTTCGCGCTATGACTCACTATGAGTCATAGAGATTTATGTAGCGCGAGGTGATGAGTCAACAGGGTTAGGGTTATGGGAAGATGCCTAGATAAGGAACTTGGGATCGCCCAAGGAGATAGGATTTTCACGCAACCATCTAAGTAATACAACACTTGGATACTGGAGCACGGGCCAAGCCCTTTGACAGTGACCTTCCTGTGGTGCAAGATATACAAACCTATTACTCTACTTCTTACGCAAACCTTTACGACTCGAACGCGAGCACCTAGTCCTCTAGCGATTGGACTTTGTACCTCCCGGTCTTATAGCGATAAGACTACCTCCAACGAGACTATGAAGATAGTCAACGATCAAGATACGCACAACGATTAGTCGTTCCCCATTTAACGAAACACCGTCGGGAATGTGTTTGTTACATTTGGTTGCGTCACTACCTACAAACGCTGAACGACTACAAGAACGAACAAAAAGACAACAAACTGGAACTCTTTATTGAGACATTCTAGTTACGACGAAAAAGCAAGAAAGAAGAAAAACCCACAAATCAACTCGGTATCACCTCTCAAAAGGGAAAAAATATGGAATTTCTTTTTCTGGCACGATTTGTGCACAAATCCCGAAAGCGAGGGGGGAGACCGGGGAGAGGGGGGGGCTTGTCGGCTGTGGGTCCACCCGATGGTGCGAGAGGAGCTAGAGGGAAAATGTATTTGGAGCCAAATACCTTTAACCATAGGTTCCTCTGTACGAGACAAGCAAAGATACGATCAAAGCGAAGACGAGAAACAGATGAAACCTATCATCATCAAGTCAACACATAGGTTCCTCTGTACGAGACGAACGAAGATACGATCAAAGAGAGACGAGTCAGAAGGCACCGATCCCACGACAATCCAACTATCTTACTATCTAAAAACAGATAGTACTTCCTCGTGAACGATAGGATCGAGGAACCGAAGCAGGGAAAACAAAAAATGACCATCGAAAAATGAGAATTCTTTTTTTACCCTTAAGAGGCAGTAGCCTTGTGGGACCAAGGCTGAAGGGGGACGGGACCTAAAATGGCTCGAATACGAAAGATACCAGACACATGGACCCTCGAAATCCATGTGATAGTACTCAAGGATTCTCGCCAAGCAGAACACGAGGAAATTGGTTGCATGAACACGACAAGACGAAGCTCAGTATACTCGAACACCAAACGTGGTGGGAGAGGAGCTCAAAAGAAAGAAATGCTCGAAACAAAAACCACACGACAAGATGAAGCTCAGCGTACTCGAACACCAAACGTGCTGGCAGAGGAGCTCAAAAGAAAGAAATGCTCGAAACAAAAACGACATGACAAGATGAAGCTCAGCGTACTCGAACACCAAACGTGGTGGGAGAGGAGCTCAAAAGAAAGAAATGCTCGAAACAAAAACAGGATACGACAAGATGAAGCTCAGCGTACTCGAACATCAAACGTGGTGGGAGAGCAGCTCAAAAGAAAGAAACGCTCGAAACAAAACGAAACGACAAGATGAAGCTCAGCGTACTCGAACATCAAACGTGGTGGGAGAGGAGCTCAAAAGAAAGAAATGCGCGAAACAAAACGAAACGACAAGATGAAGCTCCGCGTACTCGAACATCAAACGTGGTGGGAGAGGAGCTCAAAACGAAAAGAAGGAGATGTCCAGAGGAAAGGAAGATCAAACGTTTGAACCATCATGGCCAAACGGCGAGTACTTATGGATCTCTTCTG
>Ga0307509_10007862_pt1 | contig 13785 bp, 18 predicted proteins | sample 10_EM_MG_FD_202245 | JGI IMG/M metagenome (GOLD analysis project Ga0307509, IMG submission 202245) | Populus trichocarpa ectomycorrhiza microbial communities from riparian zone in the Pacific Northwest, United States - 10_EM | ecosystem: Host-associated > Plants > Roots > Unclassified | place...
GACTTTGGGATATCTTGCTTTAGTCTCAATAAAAAAACACGAAAATATCACAGGCACCTAGGTTGATGTATAGGCTACATAGTGGTATTAATTTTAGAGCTGGAGGTGAGATGTGGTAAGTGTGAAAGCCGTTTGTCCAGAGGAACGATAGTGTCCATACGAACGATTAACTACTGTACCAACAGGTCCGACCGTAAAATCCTGGTTTTAGCACAGGCACGGGAAAAAAGTCGACAAGACCCGGAACTTACGTCCCGGGAAAAATTAGACCCCCGGATGCGAATCGGGTGTAAATCGCTCGCTGGTTGGTAGGTATTTGTTTAATTCTTCGCTGTACATTGCACTGCCTAGGATTGGGCAACAGATAAAACATACAACGCATGATTCGTGAATCAATTGTCGGATTTTCCCCGGGCCGCTGGCACTGCCATTGGATATTTTTGCATTCTGAACAAAGGCCGGAGGTCCTTAACCTCCCCTCCCTTGACCTCTCAGCATGGAGCATGCTCCCATGAGAGACAACAGCTCCAGCCCTCACCCTACTGAGAACCTAGTCGCGCCGCTCGTCGAGGGAGATCCCTCCCTTCTGACCCCAAACAGGAGAGAGTTCGATGCCAAATACCCAGCCTGGTCCTCCTCGCCACCATTCACGACGAGTTTCCACCATTCCGACAAATCCTGGTTTTCGAGGCCAAAGCTACCACAATCGAAACCACTGGTCCGAGGCTTCGAGATCCCTAGCTTTTCTCGTATCGCCATCTTCACTGTCCTGTGTTTTATCGCATACCCGGCATTCTATACCCTCACACTGGTGGCGAAGGATAAATCGTTATCCATTGTGCGACTAATCGTCTCCGCATGGTGTTCGGTGGTTGGATTTGCCCTCGGTTACCTTCTTCTCAAGATCGGAGCGCAACACCTCGAGGCAGCAAGTGAGTTCACGCCGGTCCGGCATTGAGACTTTCTAAAGGTTTAGTTCAAATAGCCTGGGCCACCGTGATCCACATGAGTTACAAAGGTAGTGGAATGAAACTCCGCGATCTGGCCAGAGGCTCGCGGAATCCGACAAATTTTATGCCCGCCTTCCATATCCTCCGCTCTCGTTTCGGGGATCGAGAGGTTGACAGGCTTTCGCGTAAATCATATGAGTACGTCCCCAGATCATCCTCCACTACTCCATACCTTCTCACATTGGTGTAGCACAAGACCGTGGTCCCTATTCTTGAGCTTTTTTATCGTCCTCGCCATCCTGGGTCCCATGTTACCTTTCATATTCGGACGTATCATAGTGATCGAAGTTTTCGTCCGCGTACGTGTCACGGACCTCCATCCCGTATTTCCTAATCTTCGAACAGAACCAACGCAATGCATACCACGAAGTTTTGATCGCTGGAGACTTATCCCGGCAGGACCTTGATCGGGCGCTCGACCTTGGCGGGACAAATTGGGTGAGCTGGGTGTAAGTGAATTTTGGCCTGTGCTAACGTCGCACCAAGGACTCTGTCGAAAATTTGTACGTACTCCCGTATGGTAGAAGTGCGTCTGATACCGTGGAGTTCCCTCACGGAAACGATACCGTCTACTTCGCCCAACCAAGTCCGTCCCAGTTCGTCCCTGGCGGGTCCGGGGCTGGGATTTTCGACCAACCTGTACCAATCGGCCCTCAGGAAACCCTGAAAGTCAATCTTGCATTAACGGGCAAGAACACACCTAAGAGCGACACCGGCGCGGTTTTACGGTGTCTACCGCCTGTTCGCTAGAGATGGAGCTCGACGTCCTGATGTTTGCCAATTTAGGTACCCACAGTGGGGAATCAGGATTCACTGCGCGAAGCTACCCAACCCTGAAGTCTATTTGTGAAGCAACGTAGCGTCCCTTCTGTCGAAACAGCTCGTTGATTGTTCCTACCTAGGGTGCCCTTCTGGCAAAACCTCACCAATGTCTTCGTCCCTCAAAATTTCCTTCGAAGTCTGTATGGGGCGTACGGCATGGACCTACCGACGAAGTTCACGAAACTGGAACCCACACCCGCGAACGGTACCGTCCCATCAAATATAGACCCCTCAACGATCTCCTACATCTGTGAGCTCTTGCTGCCCCGTCTTCCATTCTTCGTGTCTGACCCACTACGGCCCAGTGAGATCGCCATACAACGACGTCGGTGTGAGCCTGCGCTCCGAATTAGACGACGACGGAGCCGTGACCGGAAATCAAGGATGGACGACCGTCGAGACGGTCCTCGTCCGGTTCGATACCAGTTTCACGCCTCGTGGTCGTTTCCCCGTACACTTCAATTGGTCGTGGCCAGGTGAGTCTGGTCTGGTGACCAGGATGGGTTACGATGCCGCAGTTTGCGTGCAAAAGTATGAACCCTGGGTTATGGAAACATACAACACATCTACAAGATCCGCCTCTGCTTTGGGGATCGTCGCGGGAGGAAACGGCAGTACCTCACTGTCGCCGGATGGTAAAATTCAAGGAGCCCCAATCACTGACGCAACTAGAAATCTCAACACAACGGGAAAAGACCTCGCCCTCGCTGTAGCTCGCAAGATTAGCATCAATCAACTGATAAAACTTACTACCGGCCAGGGTGCTCCTTACGTCCCCTCTCCTACCGTGGGTCCTGTCATGCCTCGAGTAGAACATTTCTTCTGACCTCGACCCAGGCCGTTTCTTTCACTGAAGGCGCTGGACCTGGGCCCGGAGGGTACATCGAACTCTCTCCAGACCGGTTCGCTGTTATCCGCGCACGGGCCGAGGCGGGTAACGCTCTACCATACCTTATGGGGTCGGGACTCGTTGTCGCACAATCGTATGGGGATGAGACGCTCGCCGATGCCTCTTTCAAGCAGTGGAAACTGATAGGCCCCCTGGTTCTTATCCTGTTTCTGGGAATCATCGGAGAATTGTTCGTGCCAATGTTACCACTCGATATTCCACGGAGAGAATTCGGGGTCTACAGCTGGTTGGCCCTGTTCCGATCTCAGGCATGTGGGCTTCGTTGCGCTCCACGCATGAGGGCTAATCTGGTATCGACACTCAGGAGCTGCAATTTGAGGCGGCTGACGAGCTCGAGAAACTCATGACCCTCGACGAATTAGAGGAAAGGTTTTCAGGCAAGCGGGTCAAATTCTCCTTGTATGTAGAACGGGATGATGATGATCACGACGATGTGTGATACGGGAGTATGTAGTCTACTTAGTTTCGTTGGTACACCGCTCTCTGCGCCGTGGGCCTTTCTGCATGACACGGACCCACGCGCCTGAGACTGTTGCAACCTCGTGCCCATTTGAATGGTTTCGAGCTGGACCCAATGTCCCCCATCCGCATCGCTTCCCCACATGGCACCCAGCGAGGTCTTTCGTAGGGTGCATCGCAGGACTGGGTCCGGGAACGAGATTGTGAGTCGGGTTCCCATTTTCATGGCCCACGTCCATTGAGGTGGATGCCGACTTGATTGGCTTTTCACACGCAGTCGAGGGGGTGTCCTTCTGCGCATGTGAGGAAGAACAATGCAGAGCCGTGCGATTGCGTAGAAATCTGCCTATGCAAGGAAAACAGGACCGTTACACCCTGAAACTAAAGCGGACTTGGAGCCAGATGTGACGTACGTGACGGAAATCCCCATCCAGTGTTTGAATCCCCTCGATCCTTTCCCTCCTTCAAGTGGCTCCCACGATTCGTCCTTCTTCGGCACTCCCGCCCACCCCTACTACACGTTCACCCCCAGGTAGTCGTATCGCTCACCACACCCAGATCCTCCAGCGGTCCAATGATCCTGTTTAAAAGCGCCCGTGGGATTGTGACATTTGGAGGTCTTAGCCTAGATGTGTGTGTGCGTGCATACAGGGAGTTGGAACGGAATCAATAGTGGATTTGTCTGTGGCGTGGAGTTCAACAGGTCGCGAGGTGACATGTGTGTTTCTTCAACTACCCGTGAGATTCTCAGGGTGTCCACGGCTTGGTGGCTAGTGAACGTTGCCCTCACTCGACAATGATGTCTCTCTACATGGATTCAGATTCCACTTGTAATAGACGCGTTATCTGGCAGGGTATGGCGGAATGAAGCGGACGGGGCGTCCTGCGGGTTTTTAACCGTGAAAAGTAAAGCTCATGCTCGTCACGATGTGATTGTCACATTCTGACAAGTTTTGACACAGCCAGGGGAAAAAAGTCGATAAGACCCAAATCTTGCGTCCTTGGGAATTTGTGCATTCCGTACAAAGTCCAGATGGCTCTCAGCCTCCTCTCCCTTTAACCCTCAGCATGGAGCAGGTTCCCATGAGAGACGACGGCTCCAGCCCTCACCCTACTGTAAACCCGGTCGCATCCCTTATCGAGGGAGACCCCTCTCTTTTGACCCCAAACAGGAGAGAGTTTGATGCCGAGTATCCAGCCTGGCTCCCCTCGCCACCATCCACGACGAGTTTCCACCATTCCGACAAATCCTGGTTTTCGAGGCCAAAGCTACCACAATCGAAACCACTGGTCCGAGGCTTCGAGATCCCAAGCTTTTCTCGTATCGCCATCTTCACTGTCCTGTGTTTTATCGCATACCCGGTATTCTATATCCTCACACTGGTGGCAAAGGATAAATCGTTATCCATTGTGCGACTAATCGTCTCCGCGTGGTGTTCGGCGGTCGGATTCGCCCTCGGGTACGTTCTTCTCAAGATCGGAGCGCAACACCTTGAGGCAGCGAGTGAGTTCACGCCCGTTGGGTATTGAAACTTTCTAAGGTTTTATTTCAAATAGCCTGGGCCACCGTGATCCACATGAGTTACAAAGGTAGCGGAACGAAACTCCGCGATCTGGGAAGAGGCTCGCAGAATCCGACAAGTTTTGTGCCCGCCTTCCATATCCTCCGTTCTCGTTTCAGGGATCGAGATGTTGACAGGGTTTCGCGTAAATCGTACGAGTACGTCCCCGGATCATCCTCCACTGCTCCATACCTTCTCACATTGGTGTAGCAAAAGACCGTGGTCCCTATTCTTGAGCTTCTTTATCGTCCTCGCCATCCTGGGTTCCATGTTACCTTTCATATTCGGACGTATCATAGTGATCGAAGTTTTCGTCCGCGTACGTGTCATGGACCTCCATCTCGTATTTCCTAATCTTCGAACAGAACCAACGCAATGCATACCACGAAGTTTTGATCGCTGGAGACTTATCCCGGCAGGACCTTCATCGGGCGCTCGACTTTAGTGAGGTAAACTTGGATTGGGTGAGCTGGGTGTAAGTGGGTTCTAACCCGCCTGTGCTGACGTCGTGCCAAGGACTCTCTCAGAAATCTGTACGAACTTCCGTATGGCAAAAGTGCGTCTGATACCGCGGATCTCGCTCACGGAAACGACACCGTCTACTTCGCACAACCGAGTCCGTCCCAGTTCGTCCCTGGCGGTTCCGGGGCTGGGACTTTCGAACAACCTATACCAATCAGCCCTGGTGAAACCCTGAAAATCAATCTTGCGTTAACGGGCAAGAACGCGCTTAGGAGCGACACCGGCTCAGTTTTACGGTATCTATTGCCTGCTCGCTAGGGATGGAGCTCGACATCCTGATGTTTGTCATTTTAGGTACCCACAGTGGGGAATCAGGATCCACTGCGCGAAGCTGCCTAACCCCGAAGTCAACTTGTGAAGCAACTTATCATCCCTCCCTCCGAACCGGCTCGTTTATCTGTTCCTACCCAGGCTACCCTTGTTTCAAAACTCCACCTATCTCTTCGTTCCTCAAAACTTTCTTCGAGGCTTGTATGGGTTGTACGACCTGGACCTACCGACGAAGTTCACGAAACTGGAACCGACGCCTGCGGACGGTACCTTTCCATCAAATATCGACCCCTCAGCAATCTCTTATAGAAGTGTGTTCTTGCTGCCCTGTCTCTCGTTATTCGTGCCTGACCTGCGCAATGCAGTGGGATATCGATACGATGAAGAAGGTGTAACCCTCCGCTCTCAATTAGATGACCACTATGACGACGGAACTGTGACCGAAAATCAAGGATGGACGACCGTCGAGACGCTCCTTGTCCGGTTCAACAAAAATTCCGCGACGTCCGGTCGTTTCCCGGTAGAATTCAATTTGACGTGGCCAGGTAAGTATGGGCTGACAACCAGGATGGGTTACGATGCCGTAGTTTGCGTACAAAAGTATGAACCTTGGATTGTGGAAGCATACAACACATCTACAAGTTCCCCCTCTGCTTTGCGGATCGTCGGGGCAGGAAACGGTAGTATCTCCCTATCGCCGGATGGTAAAATTCGAAGAGCCCCAATCACGGACACAACTAGATATCTCAACGCAACAGGAAAATACCCAGCTTTCGCTGTAGCTCACCTGATTAGCATGAATCAACTGGAAAAACTGTTTACTGGCCAGCTTGGTCCTCACTACCCCTCTCCTACCGTGGGTCCCGTCATGCCTCGAGTATAACATTTCTTCTGACCTCGACCTCCTCCACAGGTCGTTTCTTTCACTGAAGGCACTGGACCCAGGCCCGAAGGGTATATCGAACTCTCTGCGGACCGGTTCGCTGTTATCCGCGCACGGGCCGAGGCGGGCAACGCTCTACCATACCTTGTGGGGACGGGAATGGTTGTCGCACAATCGTACGGGGATGAGACGCTCGCCGATGCCACTTTCGAGCGGTGGAAACTGATAGGCCCTCTGCTTCTTATCTTGTTTCTGGGGATTATCGGAGAATTGTTCGTGCCAATCCTACCACTCGATATTCCACGGAGAGAATTCGGGGTCTACAGCTGGTTGGCGCTTTTCCAATCTCAGGCATGTGGACTTAGTCGTATTCCACGCACAAGGGCTAACTGGCTATCGTCACTCAGGAGCTGCAATTTGAGGCGGCTGACGACCTCGAGAAGCTCATGACCCTCGACGAAATAGAGGAAAAGTTTTCGGGCAAGCGGGTCAAATTCTCCTTGGATGTAGAACGGGATGATGATAATCACGGTGATGGGTAATACGGTAATATGCAGTCTAGTTAGTTTCGTTGGTACACCACTTCTGCGCCGTGAGCCTTTCTGCGTGACAGGGGCTCACGCGCCTGAGGTTGTCGCAACATCGAGCTCATTTTCAACGGTCTCCGTCCACGCCTTTCCGCCTGGCGCGCGTTCATGCGCCCGAGCCCGTCCCCACTCACGCCATCGACATCGATGGCCCCGGACCGGCCTAGCCTCATCTGGCATCCCACTGTCCGATAATTTCCGTCAAAGACCACCGAGAATCCGGGGTGAGGACGATGCTTCGTGTGTCTTCCCCATCACTCCTCGTCAACCTCACCGGTGCCGCTCGTCCTGGTTTCTGCGCATTCATGAATCCGACTGGCGTGTTCGTAACTGAATGGACGATGATACCGATGAACGGAGGAGACCCGTCAGCGGTGATTGTATCCCTTGAAGAATAGGGTCGCTCCAACCATCAGCATTGAGCTTATGAGGTAGTGCGGTCCACTGGAGGAGCGGGCTACTTACAGGGAGGTCTGCAGGAGTGCATGCGTGAAATCCGGGTGCAAGAGGCCGTTCCATCGGAAGTGTGTTACCGTGCCGATGGTGTTCGGCTCAGGTGGGTAGTACGAAGCGACGTAGGGATCCACGTTATCGTTCGCCTGTAGCCTATGGGTACTCGTGCGTCAGTCAGAACGTCACGCTCGAAACTGCAAACCTGTGTGAATCGTGAATGAAGAGATTTACCGTTGAGAACCCATACACGCGAGCCCGAGCCATTCCTGAAACTCGTCAAAGGAGGTTTTCCAATCCTCGTGTTCTTCATTGTCGGCAGTCGGCGGCGGTGATTGGTTGACGTGCGGAATGCGGATGTTGAGGTGATTGGTTTTGTAGGGCTGGACCTGCACCAAGCTCGACTGATTGGTTGGGGCGAGCAATGGGCCTTGTGGACCTTAGACGTTAGCCTCTCACCAGACCTACTCCACCCCAAAGGTTCGGACGTACCGTTACCCTTAGAATAATAAATGACATCCCAAGCATCGAACCCTGCCTTTTCGCGGAGGTTGTCGTACAACTCCAGGGCGGATTTCTGTTTGGGGTCAAGCGGATTCCAGTGTTTCTCCCCTTTTGGAACTGTTTGGGATAGCACAACAGCTAGCACAGGAAAAATCAACATTCCGCGCTTTCCGGAAGGGAGGGGTACACGTACTATACCGGTTCCGGTGAGGCCTCCACGGTAGCGGCGTGCCGAGCAACCCAAGCCTCTGGTAAGTTCCCTGATCAATTGACAGAGTGAGGACACCTCGAGTGTCGATACACCACGTCTCGTCTGTCCCACGGGGGTTGGACCCAAAGGCGATCACATTGCTGGAGCAAAAGTGAGACGCGTCGTTTTCGGATGGCAATAAAGCTGGAGTGACGCGTCTGTGGGATACGGACCTTTTGAACTCCAGCCCGTTGATCTCGTCCTGGACGAGCTGAACAAAATGCGCGAGTTTCGACCTTGCGCATACGTATGTCGTGGCGTGTCCGGTGAGAGCTTCTTCGAGCCTTGTGGAAGTAGGAAACACGATATCGACCTAGAGGAGACCGGCATCCCAGGTCAGCTCGAGCGGCAATCCGGGGACGGATTTCTTCACATTCCTGCTGAACAAAAGGATGACAAGCAGATAGATTCGAAAGCTTCTGAGAAGGTAGACTGCCAGAATCAAATTTTGACCTCGACATCAGGGTTGAGGATCCCCAACAGAGCGGGGTCGCCGAGGATGAAGTTGTCGATCAACCTCGTCCTTCCCACCCACAGCGCCCCACTCAATAACACCGGCCGCGTCCCATAATCCACCTTGGTCTCGCCGCCTCCCACTACCTCGAAACTATCCGAATCGTTGAGTTCTACGTAGTCTAACTTCATCTCAACCCCTTCCTCGGCCCGGACACTCTCCACCAACTCCCTCGACCTCGCGACGCATTCCGATTTTGATAGCCCGGTCTCCCAACCTTCCTTCGCCAGGGATAAAGCGCGATGAAGAGTGTTTGCTACTTTGCGCTCCTCCGGACTAAGGTACGCGTTCCTCGAAGATAAAGCCAGGCCGTCCGTCAAGTCCCGTTCCGTTGGCACGATGTGGAGGTTCCGGGGTTCGGGATGAGAGAGCAGAAGGTCGGAACACATTCGTCTCAAAAGTAACGCTTGTTGTATATCCTTCTGGCCGAAATACGCACGCGTAGGCTACAATACAGAGGGAATCCTTAGGGAAGCCGGGACACCATTGACAATACGAAAGTACCTCGACCGCGTTGAACAGTTTTGCGACCACAGTCGCGACTCCTCGGAAGAATAACGGCCGACTGCGACCCTCCATCTCGCTTCCATACCCCTTGACCTCCACGAAAGTCCCCCGCTGCTCTCCAACGTCCTGCACGATCCCAGATGGGTAAATGTCCTTCACACTGGGTAAGAACACAGCGTCGACTCCCCCGATCCCTTCCAACCTGCGTAGATCTTGCTCTATCGTTCGGGGGTAGGTAGCGAGGTCTTCATGTGGTGCAAACTGAGCCGGGTTGACGAAAATCGATACGACCGTCCTATCGTTCACTTGCTTCGAGCGGTGGATGAGGCTGAGATGTCCCGTATGTAAGGCTCCCATTGTGGGCACGAACCCGACCGATTCGCGGTCGTCCCGAACTCGTTGCCTCCATTCTCTGCAGCTAGACAAGCTGGTGAGTAGTGGGATGGTAGATTCCGGGAGTTTTGAGGACGTCATGAATCTAAGTCGCAGAGAGGAGGAGATGGGAGGAGTCGGGAAACGGAGGACTCGGAGCATATACCGACCGATCTGGCTACTTGCTGTACGGTTGGAAGGGAAAAATTTGGGGCAATCGTGTTCGTGGGAAGAAGGGATAAAGCTGATACATCCGAGTCTCTGGCAAAGCCCACAATCCACCACGAAAACCAGAAACGAAAGCAAGGCTGTAAAGCAGACAGGATGGTAATACTATAACAAACAGAGAAGGAAACGAACTGCAGAACCAGACGCAAGCGATCAATATCAGTGGGTAGAATCGGGGGAGCATCTCGGGACGCAACGGTCATCACTTCCCAGGCGGTGGACCCCCAGTACTCAGTGGCTGTTGGTGAATCCGCGGGTGGGAGAAGGGTAGGGTAGGTGATTGAAGCCTTGACCCCGACGGAGGTCATAATGATCGTCTGGGTTTTGGAAGTAGCCATCCTCGTGGTCGAATCCACTATTGGTCAATCATACTGATCCTGAGCTTCGATTAGTCCTCCCCGCAAAAAAATCTGATGTCGTCCTGCTGAGTGTTGTTGCCTCGTTAAGAGACGAAACCTTGGAGTGGAATGTTTCTCGGGAAGTCGTGGCAGCCTCCAACTCCCCTGTTACCTCAACGTTCCCCAATTTGAGTTTCTCAAGCGGGGCTCGTGCTGCTGAAGGATCTGCGGGAAATAAATAATTAAACGACGGTGAATCGATAAGATCGCGAGGTGGTATCCACTGCACGAAAAGCGAGTGCTCACATTCAGTGCATCCAACACCATCTCAAACCCTGGGTCCCGAACCACGGTCAGATTCACCGTTCCCTTGAATTCACGATCGATCCGGGTAAATTCATTTGCAATCCTTCGAAGGTCGTTACCCATGTCTTCAATCAAGGTTCGGATGGATTGGTCGGTGGATGAGCCGACGCAGTCGAGTCGGAGAGAAGATAGACGTGGAGAGGTGGCGCGTCTGAGTGTTGAGAGGGCCGTAGGGATCCAAAGCAGACCTCCGACCATGGAATTGACCGGAAAGCCAAAGTACACTTCTTGAAGGTTTGGGAACTTGGAGAAGTCGAAGGATCGTTCGGAAGCCACACAGTGATCTACATCGGGAAGCGACATCAGCGTTGGTATTTCGTGCACTGGAACCGGTCAGACTAGGGGAAAGGTGGGACCTACCACGGAAGGTGACCAGGTGCGACAGCTTCACGAGGGTCTCACCGCATGCTTCTGCGACCCTAACAGCCGAGGGAATAACCCTGCACGTACAGGAGATCCGCATCTCGGTGAAACGTAGCCCAGATGGGATCTCCAGTAACATGTCGATGACATCCTCGCCAGCGTACCCGCCGGAAAGGTTCAATTTACCACAAAATCTCCCCTTCAGGACCGTTCCAATCCCCAGCAACTCCCTCCTGTCTACCCCAACAAGGGACCCCGATAGCAACAAATCATCCAGGCTTGGCAGCTGCGCGATAATATCCCGGACCTGTACGAGAGTGACCACACCAGTATCGATGGTCAAAGAGGTTATGGACTGGGGTAACCTCCAAAGTGAGGTTCTTCGCAACAGCGGAACCCATGCATGCCCAAACAACGACATCTTCTCCACGTTGGTAAACCAGGAGGTGTGTTTGAAAAACTTTTCAGGAAAGCAGCCATCCCCTGCGATCCAGACACGCAGATCCCTGACGTAGTGGGCGGGACTCTCTTCTGGCACCGGGAACGCCTTGAACCACCTGTCCACATCCCTGGGAGCGAAGGCGATGGTACGGAAGAGGTGGCGTCGGCACGCTTGAACCGATGATTGGCATACGAGAGCGCACGCTTGGATGGATCGAAAGTCCGAGTCGACGGCGAGGTGATCCGCGATCTCGTTGATGATATCTTGTGGGATTCTGGGTCCCGTAACAATCGACTTGGCTTTCACAAGGACAGGGATGGGAGGTATTACCGGGACAGGGGTGGAAGGTAGTACATGGACGGGGGTGGGAGTAGTAGGTGTAGGAGGTTTCGCGGCCGAGACTTTTGCTTTCGACAATTTCGAACCCATTCAAGGGGTCGGTGGTGGTGCAACTGGGTGGGAGTGGGTGGGGATGGATGAAGGTTCGGCGCTGTTTCATGCTGGGCGCTGGGCTGCCAAACGACGGGGTTTGAGCGGCTGGGGCAAGCCGAGAACTCGACAAGCAGAGCTCTTCCTAGGATCCCGCCACTCAACGCCAACCGCCGGTTGACGGTGCAGGTGGTAAACATATGAACGTTGAACGGTGTATTTTTCCCATTCCGCCTCTGCTCCCGGATCGCATCGATTCGAACCGGTCAACCACAGGTGCCGAAAACCACAAACCGGAAAACGTCTTCGTGTCTTCCGTGCATTCGACCTCCGACGTTCTCCCATGGATTCCACCGTGGTTGCAGAGGCACACTGTGTAAGTTATCACCACGCTGACCGGCGGCCGTTCGGACTCACCGTCTTGGGCCGAACCCCTAGAAAGACTACTGAACTCGATGTTGGGTTCCAGGCAAAGAAAGACCTTTGGCCACAAGCGAGGGTGACCCACGCCTCCCCTTCCATGACGTCCTCGAACACTTTCAAGTTCCTAACGCGCCCATCCCACCCTGTGCGTCGTTGTAACGCTAAACGGACGGGCGCTCCCCGGTGGACATCAACATTGGCCCGCTCCACCGCTCTGCGTGAAATGCGCCCAATGCCAGTTGCTTCGCTCCACCCATCCAATTTGCACTTGTCCACTTGAAAGGGTGTGCATTATCTCGCATCCTTGCGTTCTTGACTTCGCTCGGCAGTTTCAACAACGCCCTTCCCCGCTTGAACCGGTCGATTTGTAGCGAGGACACGATGTAGTGTTGTTAGGAGGGTGCTTCCTATCTCCAACGCTGCGAATACGTTTGAAGACCCTTTCCCATGAATGGTTGTATACTGCACGCAGGTTCTATCTAAACGTCTGCAACTATGCGTTGGGAGTGACCGCCAGAGAGGTCTTGTGAAAGCGCCCATTCTCCGGGGAACCCCCGCCCCAGGCTCAGGCCCCTTTCCCGCACCTCATACAGTCCAGCGAGCTGTCTTTCAGGCTCGCACCCGGCAGGGTATTTAGTTCAAGGATTGCTGGTGAGTGTGGGCTGTGGATGATCGTCGGGGCACACTTTTGTGGATTTAGATGGGGAGGAGGCAGATTAGGAATTGCCGATCAAGGGGTGGCAACAGCGTGCCCAGCCTGACGTACAACCCTCGGAATGTCCGGGAGGGGCTACACGAGGTTGCACGCGATTTCAACCGATTAGAGCTCTTTGGATATGAAAGTAGGCAAACCCCACCGGTTTTCTCATGGCTGTACTTTACATCCGTGCGACTGACGCCGGTGTGTTTGCAGAACCAATTGGGTGACTTTCCATAAGCCTAAAAGGCTGGAGGGCGTGCCCACTTTCATGTGAGCGTTTGAACTGCTCCTTGTTTGTGGCTGTGGCCCCCCCAGCACATTCAGCATCGAACCCCAAAACCAATTCGATCGTCTCGCCCCTAAAGCCGCGCGAAAATGAGACACGACGAAACACATAGTTGAAGAGGTAGGCCGAGTCAATGGCACTGATAGTTGAGTCAAACGGGATCCAAGCTCGGGATCGTCTAAATAGCACTGCATGTTTAGAACGTTGGATGCATCCGACGGTTCGTGGGGTGATTCTGGGGAGTTCGTACTGGGAGTCGAGATTGGGCCAGAGCCCCTCGTTGTATTTCCCGCCCAACGTCTGGTGTTGAAATCGAATGGTTTGTGGACACCCCTGGTCCAAAACGATGGTCATGAACATGGTCGTCGAAGTGATCGAGATCCGGGCCGTTGGCGACCGGGCGCCTACATCATGATGCCCGTTGCTGCGTTGGGCTGACCAACACCGCCATCTGTTCAGCATACTTTCCGAAGAGAAGGTCAACTCCTCTGCCGACTTCGGCGCTCTCGTTGCACAAACATGGGAAAGGACCACTCACGCAGCCGAATTTGGCCCCGTACGCTTAGTGGTAACCACCGGGGGTCCCGT
>Ga0307509_10007863_pt1 | contig 13779 bp, 11 predicted proteins | sample 10_EM_MG_FD_202245 | JGI IMG/M metagenome (GOLD analysis project Ga0307509, IMG submission 202245) | Populus trichocarpa ectomycorrhiza microbial communities from riparian zone in the Pacific Northwest, United States - 10_EM | ecosystem: Host-associated > Plants > Roots > Unclassified | place...
TTTAAAACCATCAAAGTCACATACAAATTGCTTCTTCTTGCTAGTCATAAACGGCACACGAACCGAGCCCCCGTTCAACAGGTAGAAATCATCATCTTTTGTGGTTGATGCATCAAACTTCTCATTCCAAGCTCCTTCGAAATAGATTAAAGCTATTAGCATCTACTTGGAACAGCAATAACTAGTACAAAACAGAGCACAGCATCATTAGACCTACCTAAGGAATCAGTCCAGGAATTTTTGAAAACATTAATACACATGGCTCACTCCTACTGATAAATTACAATCACTTAAAGACTACATGAAAAGAATCGATTTATCCTTTCAAGTTGCTAACAACAAAATTATTGTAATTTGTAAAGCTGAAAAAAATGGGTTATTAGAAAGTAATCGTGTACCTTGGTTTGGAAATCAACTTGATTAGTCGCAAGCCTTATAGGTGCTGCCCACAACCTGTTTGAAAGAAGGCTTAAGAGAGAGTGAGCTATCCACCCTAACGCCATTGGCGAACTTCAATCGTGGCCCACCACTGGCGCTCCCGTCGGTGAGAACAACCGCCAATAACTGAGAGGAGAAGGAGGTGAGGTGATCGCTGGACTTGGACTTGAGGAAGGAGAGCAACTGCTCAAGTGTGCTGCCCTTGGACCCGGAGGCGATGAGACTGAGCAGCACCTCAATTGACAGCGGCGAGAACACCAAGTTGGAGTTGTTGGATTCGGTTAAGAGGATTTGCTTGGAGAGGCTCAATGCTACGTCGGTTTGGTTCCCAATCGATTCACGGAGATCCATTGGGTTTGGCTGTGTTACTTGTGTGTGGAATTGAGCGTTGCAGGGTGAAAAAAATACAGTTCTTGTAATCTTTCTCTCCTCAGTTCAATGAAGGATGGTTCGTTACTTTCTCATTAAGAAACTATTAAATGCTAGCTTTTCAAAGTCAAGCAAATTACAAATCCGAGGACGGTGGTGGATTCTTCTGTTCTCTTTATAGGAGCCACAACACGTGTCTTCATCGAGCGACGACGTTTTTTAATAACTCATATATCTATAGTTATTGAACTCGATTACTCGGGAAATCCATGATTCCAGCTTGTTAAGCTGGATTTTATGTTGAACTTACAGATGAAATATTCAACTAGTTCATTCAATTAATTTTTTTAGTAATTCAAATGAAATAGTTAAATCCATCAGGATTCACTTTCGCATGATCTTAATTACAGAATGTGCCAGATTTTTCAGCGCCGAAGACATCTTAAATTAAAAGCAAATAGTTAATTGCCAAATTTCATCAAGATAAGATATACATCCTCTGTCGAAGTTGCCATACAGGTCAAAGTTCACTCTCAACTGCTTTGTCTCATTAGGATGAACAAACTTTTAAAGTAAAGAGCATAGATATTTATCTCCGGATAGATATTATAGAGTTGACGAATGAAGCGGATTCATTAAAAATTCACAGATCAAAAAATAGAAAAAAAAGTATTCATTCGCCTTCTATATCTTACGTCTCCGGTGGATTTTTTTTTGGAATCTTGGATTATTAACGGTTGGAATACTAGTAAATCCAAAAATATATATTTTTTTTTAAAAGAAAGTATTTTAGAAAAATTAATAGAATTTGAAGAATTCTTCTTATTAGACGAAATAATAAAAAAATACCTTGAAAAACATCTATAAAAATTTTGTATCGGAATCCACAAAGAAACAATCTAATTGATCAAGATACACAACGTAAATTATATAGATACGATTTTGAACTTCTCGATCGATTATTAACTTTTTATTCGCAGATTTAAAATTTTATCTATATAAATTTTATTTTGAATGGATCAATAAAGTTAAATTTCAATAACCTAATAAACTTATTTAACCAAATTTAATTTAGATGTGATTCAACTGAAATAATTTTAAGAATTTTTTTTATTTAAATTGACATGATTTTAAGGTTCTAGTTAAAGTCCAAATGTGGCACCTGTTTTGTTTTGTTTTTTCCTTCTACGGTGAGCCCTATGCCAATAATCCAATTTGAAGATTATAGTGTCCATCTTGGGCTCCAAATTTTCTGTGACATTTTTGTCTGCTGATTATGGAATTAGAATTTATTTTTTAAAGTATTTTTATTTTAAAATATATTAAAAAAATTATTTTTTATACTGCATGACTCAAAAACATAAAAAAATAATTCTCCATGGTATGCATGATTCGTACACGGCAGCAAATTGTTTTTCCATTGCAATACACTATTTGAAGTACTCTCGACGGTAACATCACAGCGTTGACATGTAATCAACCCGAGTGTTGAAATGATTGATTACAATATGGATCTATTTAGGTAGATTTAACAATTTTAATGAGTTTAAATTCTCTTAAGTTATTGGAGAAATGGTGGGTTATGTTTGAGAAATCTTAATCATATAAGTTATGTTAATGGGTTTTTTTATATCTTAAATTTAAATAATTCTCCACTTAATAATAATCATAATAAACAAAGGATACCAGCACAATCAATTAAATTATAGTTACTTGACATTCCTATTAAAAAAAAAAATAAGAGTGTTGTATTTCAAAGTAACATGTGTGTGGTATTATGGTAGCTTTTATAGTTGTGGTTTGAAAAAAATTATTTTATAAAAATTACTTTTGGTTGAGGTTGGTTTAATATTTATATATGTTTGGTTAAAACTGTGGTTGAAATTGAGGTTCAATAAAAAATAGTTTAATGTGTTTGGTTAAAAATGCTTTTCAAATTGAGGTTATAAAATAACTAAAAAAGATATATATATTAATATTGATGTTTTTAATTTAAATATTGTAGATTTAACTACTACTATTACATCATTAAATAAATAATACTTTATATCAAATATTTTTTATTGTTTCATTAACCTATTTATAATTCCATCACGTACGAAACTCATCCGATTAGGACTAAATTTTTCATAGTTTTTTGAGCGTGCAACAAAATCAAGTAAAATATCATCAGAAACAAAATTAGGATTACGATCAAATTCTGTAAATGTTACGTCATCATGCAATCTCCTTCTAATTTACGTAGTATCATTGAATAATATTAAACACTAATTTTTCAAGTAAAATACAATTAAAAAAAATTGAATGTTTTTTTTACTTGATACATGGTCTAATACATTTAAGTTTAGACCATACCTGATCCGGTCGTTATTCACGGTCACGTGAAAATTAAACAATCCACAGTGAAATAATTCACTCGCACAAACGCGTCACTAAGAAAGAAGCAAATTCATGCTACTTTCGGATAACCTGCATTCGAAACATGAATTATAATAGGTTTCATATACAGTAATTAATGTTTTATATTTTATCAAATATTTTATTTCTGTGATTTGCTTAAAAAAAGAAGCAACCACAGGAAAAAAAACACTCATAGAAAAGGTTTGTCCCCATTCTATGGCTGCTTTCAACGTGATAAACGACACTCGAGTCAACGAATCTTTTTGGCTACCCCATAAATCAGTTTGATTCTGACTTCGCACTGCTGTGCCTTTGTCCTTGTGAGCAACTTGTCGAAAGGTAATCTATATAATACTGTCCATTACGAATCGAATCATTTTACTTGCCTTCAACCACCTCCTCGACTGAATTCTGCCGAGAGACTAATCTTACCACCTCTCGGGACACACCATACTCACTGTTAAATCTTTGAATTTTTTTTTTTTGTCGTTTTAGTAACTTTTACTTTTCAAAGACCGCTCATCTTATATTTTTTAAGGTATTTTTTTTATATTGATATTAAAAATAAAAATATATTATTTTATTTTTTTCAATTAAAAAGCATTTTGTAAAAATAGCATATGCATCACATTATCAAATACAAAATTGTATTATCACTAAACTACTAATTAAACCTGCTGTCATCACAATTTCACAAGTACGGAATCCTCCTTGATTAATCAATCCTAAAAATGACAAACTATGTCAAGGCTGTGGAGGGAAGATACCGCTGCATAAGAGACCAAATAGAACTTGAAACCTTGTACATCACATGTTTTCTACTACAGTTTAAGGATTGAAACAAGAACAAGAACCAAATGCCAAAACTTCATTTTCATGGAAATGTTATGTTTCTTCCTAAAGCCTCACACAACTTTACACGAAACATATTAAATCCTTGAGTCTCTGTCTCATTCAAATTCAGAAACATTGACAAAAATATAATTATATGAAGATGCTCTGTTGTCAAATGCGAGTAGTTTTATTATGATCAATTGGTTGATTTTCATTGTTGTTATTCACGAAGTCTTCTACTAGTGAGCCTCGATCTCTCTCTTTCTTTCGGTTGGAGCCCAGAATGTATCAAATCCTTTTTTCAAGTTTTATGTAACCAGTTAACTTTTTTGTTAAGATTTTTAAATAAAAATCATCTTAAATAAAATAAGTTTTGTGAACATGTCAGACCTAAAAAACTTGAATTTAACAACTAGTCAAGCTCAAGATAACATGGGTCTAGGGAATATGTCAAACCCAAAGAACTTAGACATTATCAAGTTCTAATGCTATATGCTTGATTGTGAACGATTCTCTACCATAAAAGTATTAAAAACATGATAAACTGTCATGTATATACTCATAGGTGTATACAAGGTCTCTTAAGAAAGATATCATACTTGCTATCTCATTAATTAATGATATGCAAGAGATATTTATCTCTTATTATTGTCGCTGAAAGCAGAGGACTTTTCAGTCATTTCCTCTCTGAAAACAACAAGGTTCAGGTACCCATTGAACCATCTAGGTAAAATGTTAGCACTTTTCATATCTTAAGATAAAAACATATAGATTTTAAAGTATTAACCAACTTAAAAAAACTTAACAACAAACATTTTTTTTTCTTGAATTTAAAGCTCTTTTAAGTCATTTATTATCTTAATTCATTTAATATCTTTCTCATAAATATACTAACTTTATCATTGGAGAGTCTTTAAGTCCCTCGATTGGGGTTGTTTTTGCAGGTACTTGAGCTTCTATTATAAGTTTGGAGTTCCTTGGATTAAGAAAAAGAAATCCAAGTATTTGAACATATTAATTAACCACTATCCCAAACACTAAATAACATTTTATTTACATATCTTGAATTTTGGGACTTCATCATTATGATCTTCATTTTGTTTTTTTTTTTAATTGATTATCAAAACCTTTATAAATCCTCAGTTGTCTTTGTTCCCACTGGACATCGAGTTTGAGCCATGGACATATATGTTATGATCACGAAAGATGCAAAAACTTCCCATCATCCAACAATTGCAGTCATAGTTTTAAAACTCGGCCCGACCCGGTGGGTCGACCTGGGACCCGACTGACCCGGGGTTGGAACCGGGTCGGGTTTATGAAAAAATAGGGATTGTCAAAGAATCATCTCAACCCAATAGTTTAAGTTATTAAGTGAGGTCCCAAGATATTATTTATATTATTCTCTAACACACACCCTCAAGTGAAAGCCCTTTTGGCTTGAAATTTGCACAGACTCACATTACCTTGTGCTTAATTTTTATCAAATAAATGAGGATGATGAGATTCGAACTCGTGACCGCTTGATCATCAAGGCTCTAATACCATGTCAAAGAACCATCTCAACTCAATAGCTTAAGTTATTAAGTGAGGTCCCAAGATATGATTTATATTATTTTCTAACAGAGGTAGTTAAAAACTCGACTAACCCGGCGGGTTGACCCGGCAAGACCCGGTCAAAAACCTGGTTGCAACCCGTTGACTATTTTTTTATTTTTTTTATCAAAACAACATCATTTTAATTTATAAAAAAATAGGGTTGACCCAAGTGACCCAGTGACCCAGACCTCGGGTTGAGTTTAAAAACACTGATTGCAGTGCATTTAGATCTCTCCAAAAGCATGAGAATGGTCTAATCCCTAATGCGTTTTTCGTATTGTGTTGTAAGATGCTTTTCAAAAATATTTTTTGCTAAAAAATATATCAAAATAATTTTTTTCAGATATTTTTTTATTTGTAACATAAACATATCAAAATCATCAACACTAAAATAAAAAAATATCAACTTGATGTATTTTCAAGGCAAATACACTTTTAAAAACCACTTAAAAGCGGAAGCTACCACACTTTCAAATATGTTCTTAATAAAATACATTGATTACTATCATCAAAAGAGAAAATTTATGGCACAACATATATAATAAAAAAAAATTGATATTTATAAGTTTGTTTTTTTTTAAATAGCTCTAAATTATTGGGAAATTTTTGTTTTAATTTATTAAATTCAATAATTTTTAAAATTATTTTGAAATAACTTAAAAACAATCTAATTAGGTGATAAACTAATTAACATAATGAATTAAAACTAAATCAAATAAAATTTAAAATCTAAATAGAAAAGACATTCAAAAATAAAGAAAATTCAACTAGTTAATTTTGCAAGGAATTGAGTCGGTAAAAAATATTCATAAAATTTTAGCTTGATTCAATAATTAAATTAAAAATTATATCTATTATAGAATTTATTTGACATGTATGCACTTTTTATTAGATTTAAATTTATTGATATACATCACCATATTCACTTTTAAAAACTATAAATTTGATAATGGATGAATCGCATTACAATTAATTATTTGAAATTCATCAAATCAAATATTCGATTCTAGTATTGCTAAATTGTGATGCGAATACAATTATCAATATGGAGTAGGTTTTATACATATGAATGTTGGTTGTTGTGGGGTTTTATTTATTGATGTAAGCAACTATAATAATAACATTATAATATATACTTGATGAAGTGTTAAAATCAGAAGTATTTATATAACAAGGTTTTTTAATGGTTGAATCAAATATTGGTTAAGTGTCTTTTAAAACTGTTCATTTCTCTAATTTTAAGATAAACTTTCTTGATGAATGCCTTTGGATACCTACGATACTTGCAAAAAGTCTTATTTTAGGGTGTTTGAGGACTCTCCGATGATAAAATCAATAACTTTGTAAAGAGAATGAGTGATAAATACACTTAAGAGCTTTAAATTCTAAGATTTTTGTTGTTCTTATGTTGAATTTATATTTTTAATGTAAAAAAAACTTTCATTTTACTTGGTAGTTTAAGTGATATTTATAACCCTTGGACTTTTTCTTTTTCTTGGTTAGAGGGGCTTAAAAGTAATTTCACCATGACAATATTTACGAGGGATAAAATATCTCTTACACAAGCATTAATGAGGAAGAATATCTCTTACATGAGCATTAATGAACATTAATGGGAAAGAAAAAAAAGAACTTGGCACATGTTTTTAGGCTTAAAAAGTAGGCCAAGACACATTCTTTGGGGGTTAGGCTCGAGTGGTGCTCCTGAGCCCACAAAGAGGTGTTATGGATGCCTAGTACCTAGGCTCAGGTTGGCGTCTGAGCCCACTAGACGTGTTGGGATGCCCAACACTCGAGCTCAAGTTGTCACCCATCACCTGGGCTTTGTTTTCAACCCAAGCCCAACCCTTTTTCTAGGCTTGGGTGTTCTACCTGAGCACTTAAAAAGTTTTTAGAAATGGAATAAAATTTTTTGACCCCATGACCATTTTGGGTTTGGTGCCAAAAAGAAAGAAATCTTGATCTATCAATACTATAACATCATTAGCTCGAATAGGACCATGATATATTGTAATGATATTATTATATATATGAATTAAAGAAAAGTGATAAGTAGATACTAAAGAAAATGAAACTTATATACATATTAAGAATTTTAAGTAGTGTTTGATTATTATTTTGGTGGAGAAAAGGCAGAGATAATAGGATGAGAATATAGACACATTAGGTAACTCTTTTAGGTGAAGTAGGAGAGCCGACAAAGTTATCAACAACAAATAACATGATTATTAAACTCGACCTGAAGTTGACCCGGCCAAAGGTCTAGGTCTTGGGTCAACCTTGAAAAAATTACAAAAATATATTTGAGGTTTTAATACCCCATATGAAAAAGTTAAGAAACATTTCATGTGAATGGAGACTATATATATATATATATATATAGAGAGAGAGAGAGAGAGAGTTATAGTTATTCCACGTGAAAAAGTTAAGAATCATTTCATGTGTATATAAACTATAATATAGTTATCCCATATAAAAAAGTTAAAAAAACATTTTATATGGATGTATGCTATAAATAAAATATATAAGGCCAAGTATTCATAAATTAATCTTATATTTTATGGGTTTATTAAAGAAAATAAAAAAAGAGGTTTAGTCTTATTAGGGTTACATTAAGTCACTTGGGTTTGACCAGGTCAATTACAAGCTCGAGTTTTGACCATTTAAAACATGGTCAAGGTCTCAGATCAACCCACCAATTTAGGCCGAGTTTTATGTCTATGCCAAATAGGCATGCATGTGATTGGTATGAGGGGATTGCTTCATTAAGAGAATGTTGAATTGTTGTAAGCGTCATTTAAGCACGAATTTGCAAGCTAACTACTTAAATTAGAGCCATAATTCCATTTTTTTTCCCTCCTAACTAACTCATTAATGTAGTTGCAGTAAATATTCATCCTTTTTAAGTTCTTAATGATATATTAAAAAGAGATGAAAAAATAAATGTGTTTATATATATATAACAGATTTTACTATCAAAACTGAAGAAAGAGATATTCAGCTTACAAAACCTTTTGAAACCATCCAACTCCTATCTCAAAGACATTTTGATAGTTATTTCTTTAGTTTACTATTCCAACCCAGATCCTAGTAGGTTCTGATACCAAACGAACTGAATGTTTTGACTTCAGAAAAGCATTTTGTCATAAACAAAACTCTTTTCAGAAGAGATTTTTATGGTGACCATAATTTTGAAAAACGATCTTGGTTTTTTCAACACTTCCTCCAATAAAGGAATGATATCCAAAAACAATTTTATACTTACATCGAGACCCATAAAGTACAAATTTTATTCTTTGATTGGTTTGAATTTCATTATGCACCAGCACAACATATTACATATCCATTTGCATTCATTAAACATGCATGTCCCATTACAACCCGTTCCAAAATTCCTACATGGAACCTCACCAGTGGACCTACAATTGAGTCTGACCATCCACCTTTGCGCAACATACAACTTACTCACAAAGACCAAACAGTTGTTGCAGCTCCGTACAAATTACCCGGAGAGAATACCCTCACAAATACCAAACATATCATCCAACAAAACAATTTCACAAATACCAACCTCAATACCATAGGTAAACCAACTTACCAGATTGGAAAAACAAATACAAAAGAACCCACTCCACTTCATGACTGATAAAAACCCCGTCGACCTTAAGTTAAAAAACCCAGTATTCAAACCATACCAAGTTACTAAAACAAGCCAAACACAAATTCAAGAAAATCAAACAGATTTTCTTATAGCCATTAAAACACACTTACAAAACCTTGACCAAACAACTTTGACTGTTCCAGACACACTTCAACAATCCAACCCTTCATCCTCTACAAATCAGGTTAATACTCTTCAAAATAACCCCATATCACCCTCCAATACAGATACTTTTCAAGTACAACCTCTTCACCTAAACAGACTTACCTGGCAAGCTCCCAAAACAACCATTGCTCTAGATATTTCCCTATCTACTGAACCAACTGTCATTAGTCAACATAAATATAATGCATCTTCCCTCTATGAATGGAACATAGATGAAATGTCTGAATACAATATCTTAAACACCCTCCAACAAATGACCATGACAACTAATGCCTACAAAACCCAAACAGGAACCCTAGACAAAGCCATAGCTGAACTCCTTATCGTAGGTTTCTCTAGCCAGCTTAAAGGATGGTGGGATTACCATCTCATTGAAACAGATCACTTACATATTCTAAACTCTATACAAACCTATGAAGACCAAACACCTATCCTTGACCCTTCAGGAAACAACATCGGGATCTAAATCCACAAGACGTGGAAGAGGAGTCCAAAAGTGATGAAAATCCATTCGCCCCTCAACTAACACAGAAGAGACCAGCGAATGATGAATCAAGGCGTTGGGAGATAGGTCTCAAAATCGACATACCAGAGTTCCATGGTGGTTTACAAGCGGATGAGTACCTCGACTGGATCAATACAGTAGATGAAGTTTTAGAATTTAAGCAGGTTCCAGAAGACAGACGGGTGGCCCTAGTTACAACAAGGCTTAGAGGTCGGGCTGGGGCTTGGTGGCAACATGTGAAGAAAACAAGGACTCTACAGGAGAAAGGAAAGATCACGTGCTGGGACAAGATGAAAAAACACATGCGTTCTGTGTTTTTACCATACAATTACACACGAACGCTCTACCAACAGTTACAAAATCTAAAACAGGGAAACCAATCAGTTGATGAATACACTATGGAGTTCTACAGTTAGTGTAGCGAGATGCGATTGCAGAGGACGAGGAGTCGCGGGTTGCGCGATATATTGGAGGACTGCGGATTCAATTCCAAGATGTCCTTAATATGTTTGATGTGTTGAGTGTGTCTGATGCCCACCAGAGAGCAGTGCAGTTAGAGAAACAACAGGTGCGCAGAAATACGGGGGGCATGAATTTTGGAGGTTTGGGTGCAGGTACAAGTAATAACAGCGGATGAACAGGGAATATGAGTTTCGGGGGTTCCGATACAGGTGATGCAAGTAGCAGTAGCAGCGGACGAGCAACCATTCCACCATCTACTATTACCAAACCTACTGCGCCCATACACATAACGGCACCGACCACAGGTTTTCGTTGTTTTAATTGCGGAGAATCGGGACACAGATTCGTAGAGTGTAAGAAAGGACTGTGGAGGGGATTGTTTTTGGACGTCGAAGAAAACATCAGGGAGCAAGAAGGCGATGTTGAGACAGAACCAGTTTATGACGAGGAGGAGCGACTAGAGGGAGATCATGTTCCCTTATTGATGATTCATAAGAAGTGCGTGGGGTATTGCCCAGGGAAAGGTGTGGATATCAAACCTGGGACAACCTATAGCAGCATAGAGATAATTGAAGAGCGTTTAGAGGGGGATACTGGACCGGTGTTAATGATCCAACGTAGTTGTTTAACACCACGTGGGGTAGAGGATGACTGGTTGCGTACTAATGTATTCTAGTCCGCTTGTACAATTAGGGGGAAGGTTTGTCAATTCATCGTTGATTCAGGTAGTTATGAGAATGTAGTGTCCGAAGAGGTGGTCCATAAACTACACATGGCAACAGAATCACATCCTCGACCGTATAAACTAACATGGCTAGATAAGAAGAATGATGTTACACTGTCAAAGCGCAGCTTGGGGTCTTTTTCAATCGGCGCAATCTACAAGGATCAGGTTTGGTGTGATGTGGTCTCCATGGACGTTTGTCATCTATTATTGGGCAGACCGTGGTTATACGACCGACGTGTGATGTACGATGGGTTCTTGAATACTTGCACTTTCATGTTTAATTCAACCAGGGTTGTGTTGTTACCAAAAAGGGAAGTTACAGGTGGCATTCCAAAAGGAGAAAACAATAATTTATTGACAATGGCTAAGTTCGAAGTGGAAATTAGGGAATCTGGAGTGGTTTACATACTAATCGGAAGAATGGAAGTTGAGGATAACACTATTTCGGGCAGCGTGGAACCATTATTGCAGGAGTTTGGAGATGTATTTCTAGTTGAGCTTCCTGAGAACCTACCCCCATTAAGGGACATTCAACACCAAATTGATCTGGTTCCAGGTGCCAACTTGCCCAACAAGCCACATTATCGGATGAGTCCGAAGGAGCATGAAGAGTTACGGCGCCAAGTAGAGGAATTGCTAGCAAAAGGGCATATTCGGGAGAGTCTTAGTCCTTACAAGGTGCCTGCCCTTCTGACCCCAAAAAAAGATGGGACATAGAGAATGTGTGTTGATAGCAGGGCCATCAATAAAATTACGGTTCGTTACAGGTTTCCAATCCTGCGGTTGGATGACTTGCTGGATCAGTTGAGTGGGGCCACAATATTCACGAAACTGAACCTGAAAAGCGGGTATCACCAGATTCGTATTTGACCAGGAGATGAATGGAAAACGACCTTTAAGACTCGAGGACTTTTTGAGTGGATGGTCCTGCCGTTCGGGTTGTCTAATGCCCAAGCACATTCATGCGGGTGATGAATCAAGCCCTGCGGCCCTACATTGGTAAGAGTGTGGTGGTATATTTTGATGACATTTTAGTTTACAGTGTTGATCCTAGGATGCACCTACAACATCTTCGGGAAGTTTTGACTGTGTTACGCAGGGAGCAGTTTTTCGCAACAAAAACAAAGTGTGTGTTCTTAACTGACCGGGTCTTGTTCTTGGGTTACATCATTTCTTCTGAGGGGCTCTCAGTAGACGATTCAAAAATTAAAGCCATCAAACAGTGGCCACAGCCGCAAACCGTGATTGATGTCCGAAGCTTCCACGGGTTGGTCTCGTTCTATCGCCGTTTCATTCCACACTTTAGTGGCATAATGGCCCCAGTGACAGATTGTATGAGGAGCAATGACAAGTTTGTGTGGACACTTGAGGCTGAAATAGCCTTCCAAGAAATCAAGAAACGACTGACCACCGCCCCAGTACTTGTCCTACCAGACTTTTCAAATCCTTTTAAGCTACACTGTGATGCCTCAAAGCTAGGAATCGGGGCGGTTCTGAGCCAAAATGGCAGGCTTGTCTATGGTACCACGCCTATGATATTGAATTTTATGCAGTGGTTCAAGCGGTAAGGCATTGGCGACATTATCTGTTTCTTCAAGAGTTCGTCTTATTCATTGATCATTGATCATTGATTAGTACTTAAAAGTGCATTTTTATCAAGGTTTTGTATCATCATTTTGCACTTGAAGTATCAATAACTCCTTAACTAAAACATGTTTTATAATAACAAGTCTGATACCATAAGATACCTTTAATTTATGGTAAATGTTCATCTTAAATGCAGGCCTATCACATAAATGACACTGGATTGATTGATGAGTTTAAGTACGAAAATTGAAAGGACAAAGAGAGGGCCAAACTTAGAAAAGAGATGCTGGTTCAGTCCAAACTGGAACACTATTCGGTCATTGGGTCATATCTGGAGCTGTAGATCTTGGATTTAGGTTTGTCTTATATAGATGGAAAGCCAAGACATAGGCCTAAAACTTTCATGGGAGTCCAAGATTTAAAAAGGCTGTTTTCAAGTCCAAATTGTAGTAACAACAGAGAAGTCCGAATCTGTCCTGCAGCCCAGACACTATTTAGTGTTCTGCCCATATCTCGAGTTCTAGAAGTCCAAATGACCTCAACATGTTTTTACTGGAAAGCTGAGACAATTTCCTAGAACTTTCATGATTTAAGTCTGTTCAAATTATGACGTTATCAATGACGTTTTTGGCAGACAAGAAGATAAGGATTGTCACCAAGTCAAGATATGGCCACCCACTTAACAATTAGTCAACAAATCAATAGTTCCGAATTTTGGCCTATAAAAAGAGGCATTTGCCATGTATATAGGCATCTTGGTTTGCAGATCAAGATCATGCTCTTGCTCTCTCTTTATATTTTGTAATGCTTAAGTTTTGCTTATATTAATCTCTTACTTATGCTTTTCATTTCCTTTCCTTGTTTATTTATGTTTCTCTCTTTCATTATGTTTAGCTAAGTTTATCATGTCAAGGTGAAAAGGTTACACTAATGGTGTAAGAATAAGTATAGTATAAACTCAACATGGACTTTAATGTTTGATACTAACATGTTTTGTATTTGTTATCTTGTTCACTTTTAATACTTTGCTTG